>Ga0316189_10000861_pt1 | contig 30426 bp, 33 predicted proteins | sample LowCovwburrow_MG_FD_204930 | JGI IMG/M metagenome (GOLD analysis project Ga0316189, IMG submission 204930) | Coastal sediment microbial communities from Maine, United States - Lowes Cove worm burrow | ecosystem: Environmental > Aquatic > Marine > Coastal > Sediment | place: USA: Maine...
TCTAATTAGCTGCAGCGTTAGGTCAGCCCGCGCGCTTTAATATCTCGCGCTCCCAAGACAAAGTGTAGCGCCGACCAAACACACGTTATTGAGACGACTAATAGCATTGCATAGCGTAACGACTCAAGACCATATTGAGGAGTTAAGGCATCGCGCACAAAGCCAATAACTAACGTACCAAAGCCAAGTCCTACGATATTTAAAATTAGAAAGAATAATGCGGAGGCCGTCGCTCTCATTCGAGGTTCAACCGAGCCATGAAAAACTGACAACGCGGCACCTAAATAGCCAGTGGGGCGCTCAAGCCAGATGCAAAACTAAGGTGTACTAGATATTTTCTCTGAGCAATAAACCTTAATACGTGTAAAAACGGTACAGCATCTGATTCAACCTTTATCTTTTCAGAGAATCCGCATGGTAGCTCGTCGGTCGTGAAACGAAAAAACAATGCAACTAATATACCTGGCGCACCGACCACTAAAAACGCGAAACGCCAGCCAAAATACTGATTAATCACGCCACCAAGTAATATGCCAAACATAATGCCGATATTAATACCAACCGAGTAGGTTGACAGCGCTGTCGCTTACTTTCATATCGTGAAGTCACAGGTACAGCCTCCTATTATTAGCCAGCATTGACCCACTGAAATATTTTATTAGTTTGCTATTCCGGCGCAGGCTAAGCTTAAGTTGCAGACTAAGCTTAGATCTTGATGTTTGTAATATCTAGGCTGCTACCTATTACTATTCTATAAGTCATATTGCATGACCCAAATATCCACCGTCCCATGCTATGCAATAAATGGCGTGACGGACAATCGGCCTTACCCTAAAGCTCGATCTTTTTATTCCACCTTGATTTTCGGCTGCTAGGCTGCAACACTGGTTTACATTATTGAGACCTCAGCATAACTCGAAGACGAACCAAACCTACCAACAAAATAGAACACATCATGAAAAATTTGAACAGCCTTAAGGCCGCACTAGCAATCTCTCTATTAATGCTTAGTGCCGCGTTTACTAGCAGCGCCACTCAACAAGCGGCACCAGTTGTTGAAGAGAATCTAGCCTTGAAAGCGGCTTTATCACAACAAACTGATGACAACAAAGAACGCTATAGATCACGCAACCCAGAGGCAACTCTGAATTTTTTTGGTATCAAACCTGGCATGACGGTTGTTGAGGCACTGCCTGGTGGCGGCTGGTACTCGAAAATTTTGATTCCGTACTTAGGCCAAAATGGCCAACTGATTGGTGTAGATTATTCTCAGAAACTTTGGCCAAATTTTAATTTTATGACACCCGAACGCATTGAAGCCAAAAAAACCTGGGTAAGCACCTGGACAGCGCGAGCAGAACAATGGCGTGACGACAATGGCGCAGCGGTTACTGCGTTTCAATTTGATGAAATGCCGTCAAGCATGGTCGAATCAGCTGATGCGATATTGTTCATTCGCGCATTGCACAACCTTGCTCGCTTTGAAGCTAACGGTAGCTTTTTAAGCAACTCACTGAAAGAAGCTTACACCATTTTAAAACCAGGAGGCATTGTCGGCATTGTCCAACATCAGGCTCATGAAGACCGGCCGGACGATTGGTCTAACGGCGACAATGGTTATTTAAAGAAGAGTTTTTTATTAGCCAAAATGCAAGCTGCGGGCTTTGAGTTTGTTGGCGAAAGCGGTATCAATGAAAATGCTCGAGACCAAGCTAACGTAGGCGATATTGTCTGGCGTCTACCTCCTAGCTTGAGCGGCTCGAACGATGATGATGAAAAGCGCGCCGCCATGCTCGCAATCGGCGAATCTAATCGAATGACTCTTAAGTTTCGCAAACCCCTTTAGGAAGTCTCTGATTAGATAACAATTGCTAAAACCGCCCGACTTACATCGACCCAATTACTTTAAATATTAAGATTCAAACACAATATTATGCCGAACTTCCTAAGAAACGTTGTTGGTCTAATCTCTGCGACATTAATAAGCTCGGTTGTCGGGTCAGTATTTTCAACCCAGTCAGTGATCTCAAGCTTACAATCAATTGATGTCAATGTGCCATTAGCGACGCGATTTTCGATGACCGTAGACGACTTAGCCATACTGCTATCGCTGGTACCACTTATCGCAATTTGCTTTGTAGTCGGCTTTTTCGTTGCCTCAGTTTGTGTTCGCCACATTGGCGGCAACCGCACTGCTTGGCATATTGTAGCTGGTGCGGTGGCCCTGATCACCACATTACTTATCATGAAAGCGGTTTTGTTAATCACGCCGATCGCTGGCACTCGATCTCTATTAGGGCTATTGAGCTTTGGCTTGGCCGGGGCCATCGGTGGCTGGGTATATGCAAAGATCACGGCTCAAGCGAGGGCAGACAAATGAGAAAACTAAGCGTGACATTGTCACTTTTATTAGGCCTTTCAAGTAACGCAATTAGTGCACAACATTCAGCAACAGCAACGGACGACTACTATACAACGGTAATCGCTAGCGGTTTCAATCAGCCTTGGGCTCACGAATTCTTACCCAATGGCGATATTCTGGTCACCGAAAGAGTTGGCAAACTAAAAGTGGTTCGTGACGGAAAAATACTCCAGCGAGGGGTAAGCGGTGTGCCTGAATCATATTATGCCGGGCAAGGTGGTTTGCTCGACATTATGCTCGACTCCGACTTCAGCAATAATTTTACTTTATATTTAAGTTATGCCTTCGGCTCGTCAAATGGCAACGCGACACGCTTAATTTCGGCGACCTTGGCTAGCAAAGGCGACAATTACGCGCTCGAAAACATCAATATCCTCTTTACCGCATCGCCATTAAAGCAGACGCCACAGCATTACTCTGGGCGAATCGCTCAGATGGATGACGGTAGTTTATTACTAACGATCGGTGATGGTTTTGATTACCGTGAAGACGCTCAGCGACTGGATAACCATTTAGGCAAGATAATTCGAATCAATCGTGACGGCAGCGTGCCGGCCGATAATCCGTTTGTTGCAAAGCAAGGTGCTAAGCCTGAGATATGGTCCTACGGCCATCGCAATCACCAAGGCTTGGTAATTGCCGATGGCGTTGTGTACCAAAACGAACACGGCCCTAAAGGTGGTGACGAAATAAATATTATTGAAGCTGGCCTTAATTATGGTTGGCCGGTTATTACTCTAGGTCGAGACTACAATGGTGCCAGCGTTACGCCTTATACCGAGTATCCGGACATGCAACAACCACTGGTCGACTGGACACCCTCAATTGCGCCATCGTCTATGGCCGTTCATCTGAGTAAGCTCTACGTAACATCTCTGGCAGAAAAATCGATTCGCATGTTGACTACCGATGGTGAAACTATAAACGATCAAGGCATTGTATTTGAGGCTATTAAAGGCCGCATTCGCGATATCTCAGTAGGGCTAGATAACCATCTCTATATTCTCACCGACGGCGATCAAGCCGAGCTTATTAAGATAACTCAAACGCAATTAAGGTAGTAGATGCTTAACAGTATTAACGCACCGCTAACTGGGGTGGTGATCGAAGTCGCGGTTAGTGTTAATCAGACCGTGGCTAAGGGTGATCTATTGATCTTACTCGAATCAATGAAAGTTCAGATCAGGGTTGAGGCCGACGCCAATGGCCTTGTCCGAGATGTATTTGCCAACGTCGGTGATACCATTCAACGCGAGGCCAAACTTGTTAACTTAGAGGCTAGTGAAGTCGCTAATGCCACCGGTTCAAAAGCTGATTCAACCGTTGGCGCCAACCCTCATCCGCTGATTCAGGAGTTCTATGACCGTCAGGCCTTAAGCCTAGACCAACACCGTAGTGAGGCAGCGGAAAAACGTCATAGTAAGGGTTATCAAACGGCCAGAGAAAACTTAGCCAGACTCTGCGACCCGAAGAGCTTTCAAGAATACGGCCAATTTGCGGTCGCAGCTCAGCGCCAGCGGCATGATTACCAAACCTTAAAAACAAGCAGCGCGGCCGATGGCATTATTACCGGCATTGGCCAAGTAAACGGCCAATCAGTTGCCTTGGTGGTCAACGACTATTCGGTAATGGCCGGCACACAAGGTTATTTCCACCATCAAAAACTAGATCGTATTTTAGCAGTAGCACGAGATAAAAAGCTGCCGGTAATTATGTTTACCGAGGGCGGTGGTGGCCGACCGGGTGACACCGATGTGACGGTAGTAAACTCGGGCCTGCAATGCGCCTCTTTTGGGACTTGGGCCGGTTTAAGCGGATTAGTCCCACGAATCAGCGTGGCCAACGGCTATAACTTTGCCGGTAATGCCGCTTTATTCGGAGCCGCTGACATCACCATAGCGACCAAGCATTCGTGGATTGGCATGGCCGGTCCAGCCATGATTGAGGGCGGCGGTTTAGGCACCTTCAAAGCAACCGACATCGGCCCGATTGAGGTTCAATCAAGTAATGGCACGGTTGATATTGTTGTAGAAGATGAAGTCCACGCAGCCGAAATCGCGGTAAAAGTGCTGAGCTATTTTCAGTCCGACGCGTCAGACTGGCAGTCTAATGATCAGGCTGTATTACAACGTATGCTGCCAGAGAATCGCCGACAGACCTATCAAGTACGAGATGTAATTGAGCAATTGATCGACCAAGGTTCATTCACCGAGTTAGGCCAAGCCTACGGCCCTTCGATGGTCGTAGGCTTGGCCCGTATTGAAGGCAAAGCACTTGGCATTATGGCCAATGACTGTACCTCGCTAGGCGGCGCTATTGATGTCAGTGCCGGCGACAAGGCGGCAAAATTCATGCAGCTTTGCGATCAATTCAACTTGCCGGTCATCTCTCTCTGCGACACGCCAGGCTTTATGGTTGGCCCAGATCATGAAACTCAAGGAGCGGTGCGCCGCCTGGCCGAAATGTTTCGTGTCGGTGCACAACTTTCGACGCCATTCTACGCCGTCGTTCTAAGAAAATGTTATGGGCTTGGTGCGCAAGCCATGCTCGGCGGCAGCACTCAGCGACCCTTGTACACTCTTTCGTGGCCAACTGGCGAATTCGGCCCGATGGGCTTAGAGGGTGCGGTTCGCTTAGGCTTTAGTAAAGAGCTGGCGGCAATTACTGATATCGAGCAACAAAAAGCGTTGTTCGAAAAGTTGTTGGCACAACAGTATGAGCGCGGCCAGGCGGCCGAAGTGGCTAGCGTTTTAGAGATTGATGCCGTTATTGACCCTGCTGATACGCGCGCGGTGTTGGCGACTTTGTTAAGGAGCCTCTGATTAAGTCTAAATGATCTCTGGCCTTCAAGCTGATTCACAATCAAGGCATTGTTTTGTAGGCATGACTGGTCACGTCAAAAAACAATAAGGCTTACCGCTCCAAGCTCACGCCCCTTACCTCCATCCATGGAGGCAACGCCGAGTGTGGATCCGCTTGAAAGCCCCGTAGGGTAAGGCTTGAAGCGCACATCTACGTTGTTCCCGCTCTCACTAAGGACTATCGGTCCCCACGAAGTGGCCATTAGTATCGAGCGGCGCCTAGTAGCTGTACGCTTCAAGACTTACAGAGACCGTTTATACTTAATCATAGGCTCCTTAAAGACCAGACCATAGTCTTCAAAAAATGCTGGCAATCTCTTCAAATCGTTTTCGTTGGATATCTGGCACTGTTACACCTTCGCTCGGGTAACCAGCAACAATCAGCATAAAAGGTTTTTCGTTGCTAGGTCGCTCGAGAATGTCGTTTAAAAATTTCATTGGGCTGGGCGTGTGCGTCAAAGTCGCTAGGCCCGACATGTGAAGCGCCGTTATTAGCACCCCGGTGGCGATGCCAACTGATTCAGGCATGTAGTAGTTCTTATGCTTTACGCCTTGTTCATCGATCGAGTTACGTTGTAGGAATACCGCGATCAAGTACGGCGCGGTCTCTAAAAACGGTTTATGTTCATCGGTTTCAAATATTTCAAGATCGTCTAACCATGCTTGAGGCGCTCTACCATTGTAAAATTCTTGCTCTTCGGCTTCGGCAGCTTCGCGAATCAGCGCTTTAGTCTCACTGCTTTCAACAATTACAAAGTGCCATGGTTGCTTATTTGCACCGCTGGGCGCTGAGCCGGCGGCACGCACAGCGTTCTCTATAATTTCACGCTCTACCGGCCTGTCGGAGAAGTCACGTACGCTGCGCCTACGTGACACTCTCGAATTGAATTCACGCGAAACCAATAACATCTCTTCTGGTGAGAGTTCTTGAAAGTTCAGGGATTTTCTAGACATAATTAAATTGAGTAAGGGCTGCCAACAGCGGCTGCGGCTTGACTACGTTTAAGCGATCATGGATCGAGTTTTCTCTGCTGAAATCTCTGAGCCGTCGCCCCGAAAGGTTTTCATAAATACATCGTTGTTGTCGTATCGAGCACGCAGCGAAGAACTCAAACTAACTAGAAATACCCCGTTTTGTGTGGCGATCACAGATCGTTTCTTATAGCTGAGCCTGTTTTATTCAATAATTTGTCAAAATATTACCCACGCTTCGCCTAAAGACTACCCAGTCACTAAGATGCACCGTAAATCTACCATAAGCGAGCCACGTATTCGAATATATCAATACTCAGCGTCTTAAATAACTCGCCTTCGGGCCTCAAGCGCTGGGGAAAAAGGTTATTTTAGGCTATATTCTCAGGCAAGAATATACCGTTGCGTTTTAGTCAGAATTTTCTATCAAGATTAATTTTCCAACTACTGGCTTTCTGCAAACCCAACCATTTTGAACGCATCCTAATAAGAGCGTATTAGTTATGACTACATTAATGATGGCCGCTATTTTGCTATTTTGCATTGTCTCAATTACCTATGCTTATGCCTATCGAGGCAACGCACGTTGGAATAGTTTCGGCGAATATATTCGTAAAGGCTGGCCAATATTTACGCCCTTCAATTGCATGCTTTATTTATTTACCGCCGCTAAAGCCCGCCCTGCGATTATGGATATGAGCCAGTTTCCTGAATTAAAGGAACTTGAAGACAATTGGCAAGTGATTCGCCAAGAAGCGGTTGAACTCATGGCCGAAGGCGGCTTTGATCAAATTACTGATAAGGAATCAGCCTCGTATTACGACATTGGTTTTCGTACTTTCTACAAATACGGCTGGACTAAATTTTATGTCAACTGGTATGGCTATACACATGAATCAGCAAAACGCACCTGCCCTAAGACAGTTGAGTTACTGAGTAGAATTCCACAGGTCAATGGTGCCATGTTTTCGGTGCTTCCTCCTGGCGGCCAACTGACTCGACACTTAGACCCAGTAGCCTGTTCGCTGCGTTATCATTTGGGTTTGGAAACTCCAAATGATGACAAATGCTATATCAGCGTAGATGATCAACAATACTCATGGCGCGATGGCGAGCCTTTACTGTTTGACGTGACCTATCTGCATTTTGCCCACAACGACGCCGATAAACCGCGGCTAATTTTAATGTGTGATATTGAGCGACCAATGTCTCCGATTGGCCGAATCCTCAACTGGCCGTATAAGTTATTAATGCGCGCAACAGTGGTTCCGAACACAGATGAAGATAAACGAGGTTTTGCCAATAAGACCTTTAGCACTTTAGTACCTTTATTAGATAAATCTAAACGGCTAAAGGAAACAAATTTACCTGCCTACAAAGCATTGAAGTACACCGTTAATGGTACCTTGTTGTTGGCTATTGCAGGCCTAGTTTGGTTGATATTGAAGTTTTTAGTTTGGTTGCTCTAGTTATTTTCTGCACTTTGAGCAGTCGACGAAAGGCACTTGAGGGTATCTTAATTTTCAACCTTAATGACACTAACTATGACTAACAATCCAAAGCCTGGTCTCTCAGAAGGAACGCTACATGAGCAGCTTACCGACAGCAGTAAATCGGCCTTTGCTCGCTACCAAGATTTAGCTCTAGGTTCTAATAGCCTATGGTATTTAGTTAAATATGAGTTAATCATGTTGTTCGCTTCATGGGTTCCTGGCGCCTTAGGTTTAGTGCTGCGAAAAGCTTTGTACCCGTTTATTATCGGCAAGGTCGGGCGCAATGTGGTGTTCGGTCAAGGGGTCGCTATTCGTCATGGCCAGAAGATAACGATTGGCGACGGGGTAATTATTGACGATAGCGCAGTGCTTGACGCCAAAGGTGGTTCAAACCAAGGTATCGTAATTGCTAACAACACGATTGTCAGCCGTAATGTCGTGTTGTCATGCAAGAACGGAGATATTACCATCGGCTCAGGCTGTACGATTGGGATCAGCACACTGGTACATGCGATGGAAGGTAGCGACGTGAGTATCGGCGACAATGTCTTAATCGGCGCGTTTTGCTATTTTATCGGTAGCGGCCCGTATGGCACTGCCAGCTTAGAGCTGCCATTTAAAAAACAAGGAATGACTCCGCAAGGCGGTATAAAGATTTCAGACAATGTCTGGTTTGGTAGTCACGTTCAGGTGTTGGACGGTGTTGTGATTGAATCAGGTTCGATCATTGGCGCAAGCACGGTAGTTAATAAAAACATCGCTGAGTTTGATGTAGTTGCCGGCGTGCCAATGAAAGTGCTGAAGAACCGACGCAGTGACGTTAATAACCCACCTGAGCACGGCTAATTGATAATCAAGCTCTTTTGTCTTTTACTAATAGACTTCTATCAACGCGTATTATCTCCAAGAAAGGGCTTTAATTGTGCTCATCACCGGCTACATCAAGGTGATACTTGCTCAAATGCAATTAAGAAAATACTACTTGAGCAGCCCCTTGGGGAGATTGTTAAATTATCGCGCGCGCGCTTTCGCGAATGTCGAGCCGCATCAACCCACCTAGCTAGCCACCGGGTAGATATCCCTTGCGATATTAGTTGCGCCGGAGATGCCGGCTGTTTGGGTGACTCGTCAAACTCAGGCTGCGGAAAAAACAGCGACGCATGCGCTGCTCCATGTGACGCATGCTTAGACTACCCCCGCACCACAAAACGTACCAAGATCATTCTCTTAAGTATTATTGTTTTACTAGGCATAGTCTTGGCTTATATGTATGGAAGCCAAATAACTAAAGTTGAAATTTCTCAGCTGGCTAATTCGCAACGCAGCGATAGTCTTTTACGAAAACTGGTAAACCGAGATACACCAAAATTAAGGGCTTTAGCTATAAGCGATGAAAATAAAATTTACTCAAATGTGGTCGAAAGTTCGGACTTAGTGACGGGAATGTCTGTAACTCTGAGCTTTTCTAGATCGCTATCATTAGAAAAAATCAGTCGTTTAGAGCTTCATGACGCACGCTTTTCAGCAGCACAGGGTTTGATTATTGTTGGGCAAACGATTGACCATATAGATCAGCCCAACAAGCAAGGCCAGGGCAAACGATTTCACTACAGATTTAAATCTCGATGGGGCCTTTAAATCCCGGCGGAGCCTTTTAAATCCCGGCGGAGCCTTTTAAATCTCGGCAGGCAATATCATTACTCGTTGTTGAGCCTATATTCAGCTGAACGCGCATGAGCTGTGAGCGATTCGCCACGCGCTAATGTTGAAGCATGTTTACCAATTGTCTGAGCGCCTTCTCGTGACACTCTGATCATACTAGTACGCTTTTGAAAATCGTAAACCCCAAGCGGCGAGGTAAAACGTGCAGTGCCCGCAGTCGGTAGTACGTGGTTCGGTCCAGCGCAGTAATCGCCTAGTGATTCAGCACTGTAGGGGCCAATAAAAATGGCGCCCGCATTACTGATCTCATCGGCCAAGCTGTCGGCGTCTTCGGTGAAAATTTCTAAGTGTTCAGCAGCAATTTCATCAGCAATAGCAACCACATCAGCGCGTGTACTGGCGATAATTATCGCGCCATTGCGTTTCAGCGATTGTTGAATGATGTCTGCGCGCTCCATCCCAGGCAATAACTTGTCAATAGATTGCTGAACACGCTCCGCCATTAGCTCGCTTTGCGTTAGTAAAATTGACTGAGCGACCTCATCATGCTCGGCCTGAGCAAACAGATCCATCGCCACCCAATCAGGGTTAACTGAATCATCTGCAATAATCAGCACTTCAGATGGGCCCGCAATCATATCGATGCCCACTTTGCCAAACACTTGCTTTTTCGCTGTGGCTACATAAATATTGCCAGGGCCAGTAATTTTATCGACTGCTGGAATTGTCTTGGTACCATAAGCCAGAGCCGCGATGGCTTGCGCACCACCAATTCTGAATACTCGATCAACACCCGACATCAGCGCGGCGGCCAACACCATATCGTTAAACTCGCCCTTAGGCGTTGGCGAGGCCATGATCAGCTCATTTACCCCAGCCACTTTGGCCGGTACCGCATTCATGATGACCGACGACGGATAGGTTGCTTTACCACCTGGTACATACACACCGACGCGCTTCATCGGAGTTATCTTCTGGCCTAATCGCGTACCATCGGCTTCGGTGTAACTCCATGATTCAGCCAATTGTTTCTGATGATAGCTTCTTACACGCTCAACCGCATATTCGAGTGCTTCGCGTTGATCAGAGTTAATATTTTCAAGAGCTTGCTGTAAACGTGCTGGGCGAACCTCTAAACCTCGAGCTTCGACATCAAAGTTATCAAATTTTTGGGTATAGGCAAACAACGCTGAGTCACCGTGCTCGGCAACATCACTGATCACCTTCGCGACGGTAGTCTCGACTCCGGATTCTAAAGTCTCATCTCGGTTTAGCAACGAGTTAAGCGCCTCGGAAAAATCCACATCAGACGATTTTAACTTCTTCATCATCACGTTCATAAGCGTTACTCTATTAGCTCTCGATAACAGCGGACAGTTGGCTCACTAACTCTGAGATAGCAGAATGTTTTACTCGCATCGATGCCGCATTAGAAATTAAGCGGCATGAACTATGAGCAACAACATCTTTGGCAACCAGATTATTTGCTTTTAAAGTGCTGCCGGTTTCCACCAAGTCAACAATTTCATCTGCTAAACCAACCAGCGGAGCTAACTCCATGGCTCCGTATAATTTAATGATTTCAGCTTGAATCCCCTGCGACTCATAATAACGCTTCGCCGACTTGACGTATTTAGTTGCCACTCGTAGACGCTTTTGGACCATAGGACGATCGAGATCTTCAACTCGTACCGCGGTCATCAAGCGACATTTTGAATATTGCAGATCAAGTAACTCGCAGAGACCTTCGCCACCATGCTCTAATAGGCCATCTTTGCCAACGATGCCCACATCAGCAGCACCGAACTGCACGTAGGTCGGAACGTCAGTTGCGCGAATAATTACGCATTGCAAATCATCACGACTGCTGGCAAAAATGAGTTTACGACTGGTAAACGGGTCGTCTTTTAGAGTAATGCCAATCTGCTCAAGCAGCGGCAACGTCTGCTTAAGGATTCGGCCTTTAGAAAGCGCTAAGGTAATCATCGGTTGCTCAGTCTTGGGTTGATCAATCTTTAGTAAATATTTAACGAGACTTTTGGACTAACGGGGTTATTAAAAAGCGGCTATTTAACCAATTCTTGTAGGGCGAGATCTTTATCCCATACGTGTCCGGGTACGCGGCGTATATTTGCGCCTAAACGTGACAGTTTTTCTTCAATACTTTCGTAACCGCGGTCGATATGATAAATACGATCGATAACAGTTGGTTTATCGGCCATCAACGCGGCTAAAACAAGACTTGCAGACGCGCGTAAGTCTGTCGCCATCACAGGTGCCCCACGTAACTTATTGCGCCCCGTGATAAACGCAGTATTGCCTTGCAGATCGATTTGTGCCCCCATGCGTTGTAGCTCTTGTACATGCATAAAGCGATTTTCAAAAATGTTCTCTATAACCTTACTGGTACCATTAGCAAGCGAGTTCATGGTCACGAACTGGGCCTGCATATCGGTAGGAAATGCCGGATGAGGTGCGGTGTAAATATCAACCGCTTTCGGCTGATTGCCGTGCATATTCAATTCGATGCTATCACCTTCAATGGTGATATCAGCTCCCGCTTCAACTAACTTATCGAGCACCGCATCTAAATAGGTCGCTTCGGTCGCGCGGGCCTTTACTCTGCCTCGGGTTACCGCTCCAGCAACTAGATATGTGCCAGTTTCGATTCGGTCAGCGATAACAGTATGACTGGCATCATGTAACGAGTCGACGCCCTCAATCACCAATTCAGAGCTACCAGCACCTGACACCTTAGCACCCATCGCGTTCAAGCAATTGGCCAAGTCAACAATCTCGGGCTCACGTGCGGCATTCTCAATCACCGTTGTGCCCTGCGCTAGCGACGCGGCCATCATCAGATTTTCGGTGCCAGTGACTGACACCATATCCATAAAAATACGGGCGCCCTTCAAGCGCTCACAAGTGGCTTTGATATAACCATCTTCGATCTTTACTTTTGCTCCCATCGCTTCTAAACCCTTAATATGAAGATTCACAGGGCGAGAGCCAATTGCGCAACCGCCGGGTAACGAAACTTCAGCATGGCCTAAACGCGCAACCAGTGGACCAAGCACCAATATAGAAGCTCGCATGGTTTTTACCAAGTCGTATGGTGCTCGGCTTTGATTCAAACCACTGGCGTCAGCACAAATTTTCATGCGTTCGTCAATTTCCATTTCCACGCCCAGGTATGAAAGCAGACTCATGGTCGTAGTAATGTCTTGCAAATGAGGCACATTGCTCAAAGTCAATTTGCCATCAACCAAGAGTGACGAAATCAAAATCGGCAGCGCCGCATTCTTAGCGCCCGATATAATGACGTCGCCATCAAGCGGGCCAGCACCGGTTACAATCAGCTTATCCATGGAGTTGGAGTTTCCTAGGTAAAAACGCGCTATGCGTTGAGTTTAGTCTGGTAGCAGCCTAGATAAATCTAGGCGCTCAAAAAATTTAGGTGCTTAGGGTATCTTTAAGTTCACCGGCTTCGTACATCTCGTTCATGATGTCACTGCCACCGATAAATTCACCATTGATATACAACTGGGGAATAGTTGGCCAACTTGAATAGGCTTTAACGCCTTCCCGCACTTGATCATTACTTAGTACATCTACCGTAACGAATTCAGCATCTAAGGCAGTCAAGATTTGCACTGCTTTACCGGAGAACCCGCATTGTGGGAAGTTAGCGTTGCCTTTCATGAAAAGCACCACTTTATTGTCGGTGACGGTTTGCTTGATTTGGTCATGCATTGTTACTTGTTCAGTCATTTTATTTACCTATAGGTAGGGTGTTAGCAGAAGCTGGATCGGCAATTCCATGCCTATCAGGGTCACTAGGCTTCTGCAGGAGTTAACGTTTTCATTGATAAGGCGTGCACTTCTGCCTTCATTTTCTCGCCTAACGCAGCGTACACTAGCTGATGACGCTGTATACGGGACTTGCCTTCAAATTCAGCCGCTACGATGGTAGCTTCGAAATGATGGCCGTCACCCTCAACCGTCACTTGCGCGCCGTCAAAGCCAGATTCAATCCAATTTTTTAGTTGCTCAGGAGTAACCATTATTCATTTTTCTCAAGTCGAGTCTTTATTGCTCGCAAGAATACCCGAAAGCCAGTATTTGAGCCAGTTCCAGCGACAAATTGCGAGATTAATCTTTACTTATATTTGCTCACTGGGTTCACGTCTAGCAGCAAACTCAAATATGCTTAGGCGTCACGCAGCTTGTAGCCGCTTTTTAGCATCAACACACAGCCCAATGTCAATACCGCAGCTGCGCTAAGCATCACTGCCAAACTCAATAACAGCGGCTGATCCGACTGACCGAAAAAGCCATAACGAAATCCGTCAATCATGTAGAAAAACGGATTTGCTTTCGACATCTGATACCAAAATGGCGGTAATGATTTAATTGAATAAAACACACCACTCAAAAAGGTCAAGGGCACGATGAGAAAGCTTTGAAATGAGGCTATTTGATCAAATTTTTCAGCCCACATTCCCGCAATCAACCCTAGAGCCGCCATTACGTAACTGCCCAGAATCGCAAATGCGAGAATAACGAAGATATTTTCAATCGGCACCCCCACGTAAAAATAGGCTAACAAGAAGACACCGACACCGACCGCAAGTCCGCGCAATATTGCCGCCCCGATAAACGCCAGAAACATTTCCAGCGCTGAGAACGGCGGCAATAGAATAAACACAATGCTGCCCATTACTTTAGATTGAATCATGCTCGACGACGTATTGGCAAACGCGTTCTGAATCACCGCCATCATTAGCAACCCAGGAATCAAAAATTCAGTGTAACTGACGCCCGGAAAGACCTCGACACGCCCCTCTAAAACGTGGCCAAACACGAGTAAATACAGCAGTGCGGTAACCACCGGGGCTACAACGGTTTGCAGCCAAACCTTGCGCCAGCGAGTAACCTCTTTGGCAAGTAACGTATAAGTAGCTATCCAGTTCATGCAGCAACTCCGCCTTGCTCACCAGTCATTCGAATAAAAACATCTTCAAGAGAGTCATTGAGAACCGAAACATAGTCAATATTGATTGAAGCCGCTCTCAAACCGTCCAATATTTGCATAATAGAGTCACTATCCCGATGAATAGTAAGCTCGACTTCATTACCTTCCAAGCGCGATACCCGCTCGCGATACTCAGGCGGAATGGTCTCAATCGGATGACTCGCGCGAACCAATAATTTGCTTCCTAAGCCTCGCGCTAGTAGATCTTGTTTGGTTTCGAGTGCCAGTAGTTTACCTTTATCAATAATCGCTATGCGATCACACAATTCTTCAGCTTCTTCCAGATAATGCGTGGTCAGAACAATGGTATGGCCTTCTCTATGCAGGCGCCGAACAAAACGCCACATCGACTGACGCAACTCAACATCGACACCCGCGGTGGGCTCGTCCAGCACCAATACTTTTGGTTTATGCACCAAGGCTTGGGCAATTAACACTCGTCGCTTCATGCCACCGGATAGCTTTCTCATATTCGAGTCGGCCTTATCACTAAGACCAAGTTGCTCTAAGAGTTCATCGATCCACTGACCATTATTGCGCAACCCAAAGTAACCAGATTGAAACTCTAGAGTCTCACGTACCGTGAAAAACGGGTCCATAACTATCTCTTGAGGTACCACACCTAAGTTCATGCGCGCTCGACGATAATCTTTTTCAACGTCAGCACCGAGTACCGAAATGCGGCCGCTATTAACCCTAATGAGCCCTGCAAGAGCACTGATTAAAGTTGATTTGCCCGCGCCGTTGGGGCCAAGAAGACCAAAAAACTCGCCCTGTCGAATGTCAAAACTAACATCGCTCAGCGCCTGTAATTCACCATATCGTTTCGTCACGCCACGCAAAGAGATTGCGGGCTGTTGCTCAGCATTAGCTGGTATTTCTTGAGTCACAATGTCTCTCGAGTGTTGAGTTGAGTTAAGGCTCTGGTTAAAACCAAAAAGGCGAGCTGAGCTCGCCTTCCGAGTAGCGCTGCGTAGTATATCGATTAACGAGCGTTTTTACCGCGAAGGTCTTTAATCAACCCATCAATACCTTTTTCTTTTAAGCTCAAAGCAAAACTTGAGCGATATGTGCGAATAAAATCAATACCCGCCACATCAAGATTGTATGCGCGCCAGCTGGTGTCGTTGCGATTACTCATCGACAGTATGATCGGAAACTCTTCACCTGATGCCGATATTAGTTTAGCTTTAACCTTAACTTTATCGTCTCCTGGGGCTAACTCGGTAGGCTCATATACCACCTTCTCTTTGCCAGTGGCATTTAGCAAGCCCGTGGCATAACTCTGCAAGAGAAAAATTTTAAATTCTTTAATAAAGGCTTTTTTTTGTTCATCAGTCGCCGACTTCGCCACTTGTTTACCAAGAATTAGGTCTGCCATACGAGGCACGTGAAGAGCAGGAAGTAGTGTTTCATCAAGCATGTCGTAGAGCGCTTGATTGTTGGTCTCATACGCAGCACGGTTAGCTTCTAATTTAGCGACCATCGTATCAACCGTCTGTTTGACAACATCTTGCGGGCTCTGCATTGCCTGCACTTGAGTGGAAAACATAAAGAGCATGCCAATGACTAGCGATAATTTGGTGATGGAGTATTTCATAAATTTCATTGTGGTCTCCCAGCAGAAAGTAATTTTTGCGATCAGTTAAAAACTATCATGGTTCTGATTTATTGAGGATAGCAAAAATTAGCTTAACCTCAGATTAATGAATTGTTACAGAGAGACCTTTAAAGTTTCACATATTTAGGCCGAAATCAGATGATCGTCGAAGTTTATGCTTAAGGCCTATTCAATAAAAATCAAGGCGCACCAGCCTACTGCGTTAGCAGAGACCTGTGTAATGGCGTCAGCATTGTAAATTTATCAGCGTTTCGCTCTAATTCACTATAGAGTCCAAGTCTGACGAAGTGGTCTGCTCGGATTTGTCGATCAGTTTTTCAAGGTTTTGGTTGATTTTGAACAACTGCAAAACCAGCTCAGCCATTACTCGTAAAGCAATAACGCCACCTGCAACATAAACCAGCGCTTCGAACATGCCAAAGAAGCCATTCGAGAAAAAGTGTCCGATACCTGTCCAGCAGACAGTCAATAAGCCAAGCCAGTACAACACGCGGATCAAACTTGGGGTTAACAAATCATCAAAAAATAGCATTCGACGTGGAAATGGTTCTTTCAAAAAATCATTAATACTGTCTATCATGAATGACCTCCTATTAGGTCGTTTAGGGTTATTCACAAAAATGAGTTCCTAGCATAACTCGGCCAACGATAAAAAATATCTGTAATGTCTCCACTTTTGTCTGAAAGACCGGCCAATAGCTCTCAATAAGAGACGATGTCAGTTTCAATTGGGTACATTCCAATATAAGGAGCCTCTGATTAAGTTCGAACAAAGTTAACAATTAGTAAATTCAGCCCCGATTAACTCTGTTGTAGTTGCAATTGGTCTACGAAAACAACACACTTCGGGCCTACATTGTAACTCTCACGTTGCTCAGAGACCCTTCTTATACAAATGCAAATCGAAATCGCCATAGCTCTGGTGTTAGTGGGCTTCTTGCTACTAATGTGGAGCGCCGACCTACTGGTCGACAACGCCTCAGAACTTGCCGGCAATCTAGGTATATCTACGTTTTTAGTCGGTATCGTTGTTGTCGGCTTTGGCACTTCAGCACCCGAATTATTCGTCTCCGCGATGGCCTCTTTAGAGGGTAAGGGTAACTTAGCCTTAGGCAATGCATTAGGATCAAATATCACCAATATTGGCATGGTTTTAGGTAGCGCAGCGCTAGTACGCGCTTTGCCTGTAAGCCGCTCTACCGCCACTGTTGACCTTCCAATTGTGCTTTTTACTGGCGTACTCGCGATCCTATTAATTATGGACGGACTACTGTCATTTATAGATGGCATTATCTTACTTAGCGTCTTGCTTGGCTATTTAGCTTGGTCGGCCAAGTCTCAAAAAAACGAACAACTACAGCCATCTAGCCCTGATTCGATCGATAAGCCCAGCAAGCCGACCGCTGTCTACGCGGCTTGGACCGTAGTCAGTATTGTCGTGTTGATAAGCGCTTCGAAAATGTTAGTCACCGGCGCTGTGACTATTGCCGAGTACTTTGGCGTAGGCGAGTTAATTATCGGCCTTACAATAGTGGCGATTGGCACAAGTTTACCAGAGCTTGCGGCGGCCATCGCTGCCGCTCGTAAGGGCGTACACGATATGATTATCGGTAACATTATCGGCTCAAACGTATTTAACACATTGGGGGTTCTGGGTCTGACAGGTGCATTACGCGCCACCGAAATCGATACCAGCGCACTATGGCGTGACTTCCCCGTTATGTTTGCCTTCACGACACTGATGTTGATCTTTGCGTTAACCAAAGGCCGCTTCGGCCGCCTCGAAGGCGGACTCTTCCTGTTTAGCTACCTAAGCTATCTAGGCTATTTAATCTATATCTCTGTTTGATCTTTTGTCGCAGCAGCGATACCCTTCTGACATGAAAAAAACTGCATTTCTTGACTCTGCCTATAAGGTATTGAGCATTGAAGCTGAAGCGATAACGCGTCAGCTTGAGCATCTCGGCAGCAGCTTTGAAGAGGCGTGCCAACTGATTCTCGATTGTGAGGGCCGCGTAGTGGTCACGGGCATGGGAAAATCGGGCCATATAGCCAATAAAATTGCAGCTACCTTAGCCAGCACCGGTACTCCAGCTTTCTTTGTGCATCCGGGCGAAGCGAGTCATGGCGACCTTGGAATGATTACTCCAAAAGACTTGGTTCTAGCACTTTCAAATTCTGGCGAAACCTCTGAAGTATTATCGATATTGCCGATTATCAAACGCATGGGGGTCAGACTAATTGGTTTAGCCAGCGTGCCGAACTCTACCTTGGCTAATTTATCAGACGTCTACATTAACATTCCGATCGAGCAAGAGGCTTGCCCCATGAACTTGGCGCCCACGGCCAGCACCACGGCGACTCTTGCAGTCGGCGATGCGCTTGCTATCGCGGTATTAAATGCACGAGATTTTGATGAGACCGATTTTGCTCGCTCTCACCCTGGCGGCTCATTAGGCCGTAGGCTTTTACTTTATGTAGAAGATATTATGCATAAAGGCTCTGAAATACCGCTTGTACTTGAAACCGCCCTGCTTTCAGACACTCTAGTAGAGATGTCTAGTAAGGGCTTGGGCATGACTGGCGTTGTAGATGCCAATAACACTCTGCTCGGCATTTATACAGACGGCGATTTACGCCGCACCTTGTCGGAAAGAATAAGTATCGACACACCGATATCTGAGGTGATGACGACTAACCCAGTAACCGCTAAAAAAGATATCTTAGCCGCCGAATTAATTAGTCTAATGAAACAGAAAAGCATTAGCGGCGTAATGATTACCGATGACTCCGGCGTTGTCGGCGCACTCAATATGCAAGACCTACTAAGAGCTGGGGTTTTATGATTACACTTCCACCACTTCCGTATCAGGTTTCTGATGACGTCATGGCGAAGGCGGCCAAAGTTAAGCTAGCGTTGTTTGACGTAGATGGCGTGCTGACTGATGGAAAGCTCCACTACAGCGCCGATGGCGAGCAAATGAAAGTTTTTCACGCGCTCGACGGCCATGGTTTAAAAATGCTCAAATCAGCGGGTATTGATGTCGGTGTTATCTCAGCGCGAAAATCGTTGGCACTACAGACCCGCTTGGATGATCTTGGCATTAAACATTGCTATCTCGGTGTCAGCGATAAGCTATCTGTGTTTGAGCAATTGCTTAAACAGCTAGACTTAAGCGGTGAAGATTGCTGCTTTGTTGGTGATGATGTTATTGATTTGCCTGTAATGACTCAATGTGGTCTTAAGTTTTCAGTCGATAACGGTCACTTTATTGTTCGCGACATCGCTGACTGGGTTTCTCCATTAACAGGTGGACAGGGAGCCGTACGAGCGATCTGTGATGTATTACTCTATAGCCAAGGCAGTTATCCGCTCGGCATTGCCGGTGCGCAGTAGCGGCTTATCAACTAACTCAACTATCAAAAAATTATCAATCGGCATAGTAACTAGACACGATACGGCAGCACAACTTGAAACAACTCGAAACACTCTTGTATATATCAATTCTAGGCTTAATTGGCCTAGGCGGGATTTACCTGCAAACATCATTGGTTGAAGATGAACCTGAGTTGCAAGATTTTCAAAACCGCCACGACCCTGACTACTACATCGAGAATTTTGTCGCCACTGGTCTGGATAAGAATGGTCAACGACGCTTTGTAATCAAGGCGAGTCGCATGGCACACTTTCCCGATGATGATACCGCGCTGTTCGACGACCCCCATATTGTTCAATATGAAGAAGGCCTCGCGCCGCGCCACACATATGCCGACTCAGGCTGGATGAATTCTAGCGGTGACGAAGTGCTGATGACAGGCAATGTTAAAGTAGTAGTCGAAGCCGACTCGCGTGGCCCCGGCGGCACGATAAAATCTAAACGCATGCGGGTATTACTCGATAAGACCGCTAACAAAGATCTCTTTTAGTCTCGCTTGTTCATTCGACAGTCAGCTTCTATGGTATATTTTGAAGGCATAACCAACATCAAACACGAACTTATTGATTGCTGATTAGAGTCGCATATTACTAACATAGCAATACGCTGCCTTTATGGTTTCGGACCATGAATACTATCGGCAACCTAAACGAGTAGAAAAATGAAAACATCCTTAACTATTTGTCGCAGTCTATTGATCGGGCTGATTGTAACTCTAAGCTATAGCACACAAGCTATAGCGCTAAGCAGCGACCGTGACCAGCCAGCGCATATCGAAGCAGATGATACTGAAATTAATTTCAAGACCGGCGTAAGAACCCTAATCAACAACGTATTGATAGTTCAAGGAACACTGCGGGTCAAAGCCGACAAATTGATCGCCACCTACGATAAGCAAGGCGAACTGGTCAAAGCCGTTGCCGATGGGTCGCTAGCTCGCTTCAAGCAACGCCCCGACGACAAACCTGACGATGTTGAAGGTTGGGCTAAGAAAATACTGGTCGATTATCCGACCAATACAATTACACTGATCGGTAAGGCTGCGCTAAAACAAGGGGCATCAACCGCAACGGGCAATAAAATTGTCTACAATATGGCGACCGATAAATTGCGCATCATGGGCAATTCCAATGTCAATACAGCCGGGAAAACCGGGGGCCCTGCACCAAAACGCAAGATCGAAGACCCATTTAAAGATGATGATCAAAATCCAGCGGTAGCACCAACATCAGTGACTGCGCCAGTAACGTCTACAGCCACCGACAATAAAAGCGCCGACAGTACAGTCACCGAGCAAACCACACAACCAACCGCTGTGCCCTCAAAACCAGGGCGATCACGCCTGATCCTTGCTCCTAAAAAGAAGCCAAAAGCTAATTAAATAGTAATCAGAGCCCTTAGCATGCCTGAAATGCAAAAGGAAAATATTGAGGGCTCAAGCAAAGACTTCGAACCTATTGAGCCATTCAAGGCGTCGATTAAAAGCTAAGCAATAAAGACTTGGAACAAGTATGAGCATTCTCGAAACACGTGACCTCTGTAAAAGCTACAAGGGCCTGCAAGTAGTCAAAAAGATTAACATCTCGGTAGAAAGTGGTCAGGTCGTTGGCCTACTGGGGCCTAATGGCGCAGGTAAGACGACAAGCTTTTACATGGTCGTTGGCTTAGTGCGCAGTGACAGTGGGCGCATCTTATTAAATGGCCAAGACATCAGCCACTTACCGATGCATTCTAGGGCCAAACTTGGCATTGGTTACCTTCCGCAGGAACCTTCGATTTTCAGGAAATTAACTGTTGCTGACAATATAATGGCGGTGTTGGAAACCGATAAGACCATGTCACCTCAGCAACGAAGTCGTCGAGTTGAGCAACTATTGGAAGAGTTCAACATTGGCCATAAACGTGACACCTTAGGGATTTCATTGTCTGGCGGCGAGCGTCGACGAGCTGAAATCGCGCGAGCCATTGCCTTAAAGCCTTATTTTATTTTACTCGATGAGCCCTTCGCTGGTATCGACCCTATTTCAGTTGGTGATATACAGCAAATTATAGATTACCTTCGAAATTCAGGAATTGGGATTATTATTACCGACCACAATGTACGAGAAACATTAGATATTTGTGATCACTCCTACATTTTAACCGAAGGCAGTGTTCTCACCGAGGGCACCGCAAAACAAATCTTAAGCCACCAAGGTGTCCGCGATGTTTACCTGGGCTCCAAGTTCAAGATTTAGATTTTGTCATAATTGTTGGCAATAGCCAATCTATGGGTATAAACTGAATTTATGCAATTGAACCTTTGCAGTAAATGAAACAGACCTTAAACTTAAAGCTCTCGCAGCAACTTACGCTAACTCCGCAGCTCAAGCAGTCGCTAAAGCTGCTACAACTACCTTCTCTAGATCTCGAACTTGAAATTCAGCAAACGCTTGATTGCAACCCTTTATTGGAACGCGTGGATGCCGAAGTATCAACTGCCGATCAGCTTCAGCCATTAGAGAACACACGAAACAATGATCTTTCGCAGGCTATTAACGAGGCGGCAGACACTGGCTTTGAAATCGAAAAAACTGACCATCTACCGCGCGAACAAGAATTATCAGAAAACTGGCAGGAGTCATTTGAATCGCACCGAGTAAACACTACTTCGAGCGCATCACAAACAAGTGGCGAAACCGAATTTACCCACTTTGCAGTCAAACAAGAGACACTGTTTGAGCACTTAGATTGGCAAATTCAAATGACCAACTTAAGCCAGCAAGACAAATTGATTGCACAGACGTTGCTGCATAGTCTAGACCATGAGGGCTATTTGGTAGCCGAGCTAAATGACATTGTCGACATGCTAGCACCCGAAATCGAGGTAGAAGAGGACGAGGTTGCTGCGATGTTAAGTTTAGTCAAGAGTCTAGAACCTACCGGGGTCGGAGCACGAGATTTAAGCGAGAGACTAAGCATGTTTTTAGCCCTCAAGCCGCGAGAGTCTCTAGGCTTAGAAGCCGCCAAAATTATCGTTGAGAATCATCTAGACTTAGTCGGTACGCACAATCTAGCTAAGCTTAAAAAAGAATTGGGCATTAGCGATCAAGGCCTGTCTAACGCGTTAAGTCTGATAACCCAGTTGAATCCCAGAATAGGGGCTCAATTTCAAGCGGATGCTGAAAACCATGTCATTCCGGATGTAATGGTAAAAAAAGTCGCTGACACATGGATAGCGCAACTGAATGCCGAGAATCAGACCAAGTTGAGAGTTAACGCTACCTATTCAGGCTTGTTGAAAGCGGGCAACGGCAACAATACGCCTCTCGATAAACAGAGTGCAGACTACATACATCATAACTTGCTTGAAGCAAAAATGTTCATCAAGGGCTTGATGAGTCGTTATGACACCCTATTATTAGTAACAGAGGCAATTGTTGAACGGCAACAGGGTTTCTTCGAAGATGGTGAGCAAGCCATGCAACCCATGGTTCTTCAAGATATCGCTGAATCTCTAGAGATGCACGAATCAACAATTTCACGGGCCACGTCAGGTAAGTATTTGCTTTGCCCGCGTGGTGTATTTGAACTTAAATTTTTCTTTTCAAGCGCACTCAGCACGACTGATGGCGCCGCTTCAAGCTCAACGGCGATTCGTTCGTTAATTAAAGAGATGGTTGTTGCTGAAAATAAAACCAAACCATTAAGCGACAGCAAAATCGCCAAGGAGTTAGAGCACCAAGGGCATATCGTTGCCAGACGCACTGTGGCTAAATACCGCGAAAGCATGCACATTGCACCATCGAGCCAGCGTAAATCACTTGTCTGATAGTGATATGACGGCGGTGGTCAGACTAAGATTGAAGCCTGCATCTTTCTCGTCTAATTGAATGCGCCCAGAGCTCAATACGATAAGCATCGCAATCAGCGGGTAAAATACAGCCCGCTATAATCTCAATAGGAGAATCATATGCAGTTAACCATATCAGGTCATCAAATCGATTTAACCGATTCTATAAAGCATTATGTTGCTGAAAAAATGGAACGTATCGAGCGGCACTTTGATCATTTGAACAGTATAGACGTAGTATTACATGTAGAGAAGATACGACATAAAGCTGAAGCAACTGTCAACGCAAAAGGCATCACCATGCATGCGCACGCCGATTCAGACAACATGTATGCCACCATCGATGACCTAGCTGATAAACTGGATTCTCAGGTGCGAAAGCACAAAGAAAAAATCACCAACCATCACCGCGATGGCGGTGCTTTAAAAGATCAGGAATTCGAATAAATAGCTAAAAAATAGTTTAAAAAAAAAGACTAGAAGCTTAAAGTAACAGACGTTTCTGACGTAAACTGCACGCGAGTGACACACATTAGTAACATTGACAGTTATTTGCGCGTGAGCCCAAGCAACTAGCTAACACAATCCATCGCGGCCACAAATAGTTTATTCAATAGAGTAAGCCGTTTGCGACCTCGATGGGTTTTTTTAAACTAAAGACCTCAGCATTAAGCCAGCGCAAACGGGGTGATTATGCTGAGATCCTAACAACACATTAAGTTCAAATGATAAGCTCCCCTTCTCTGCCTCAGAGTCTCCTATCAAAGACACTCGACACCAAACTAATTTCTGTTAACGCCGATATTACTAGCGCCAAAAAACTACTTGAAAAAATGGCTCACTTGCTAACTACCGCCTTGGGCGATGAGGCTCGCGAAAAAGATATTTACCATCAATTATTAGAGCGTGAGAAACTGGGCAATACCGGCATCGGAAATGGCGTCGCTGTTCCCCATTCGCGATGCGGTCAGGCTAAAACAGCGATTGTGGCGATCATCTCACTCAATAAACCAATTGATTTCGATAGTAATGACAAGCAGGACGTTGATTTAGCCTTCGGCTTGCTAGTACCTAAAGAAGCATCACAAGAGCACCTTAATTTACTCGCTGATATCGCTCGATTAATGTCAGACCCAACTAAAAAGAATCACTTATCTGCAGCCAAAACGCCCTCCGATATTATCGAATTAATCGGCTCCTGGCCCAATTCAAACTGAGTTATGCCTAGAGTCGCGCCTAAATTTTTCATTATTAGCGGTACCTCAGGGTCTGGGAAAACGATCTCTCTGCAGGCCTTAGAAGATCTTGGCTTTTACTGTATAGATAATCTTCCAGCATCACTGGTGCCCGAGATGGCAGCGCGCGTGCTTGGCAACAATACCAAACACCATAATTGCGCAATCAGTATCGATTCTCGCAATCAGGATTTTATTGGTGACCTGAAAGAAAGCTTCGCAAGCTTGACGTCATTCAATATAGAAACACGCGTCATATTTGTTGATGCCGACGATAAAACATTACTTAAGAGGTATAGCGAAACCCGTCGCAAGCACCCATTGTCAGATGAGAACACCTCTTTGATTGAAGCGATCCATAAAGAGCGTAAGCTACTTGAACACCTATCCACCATCGCTGATCGGAAAATAGATACTTCGAAAATCACACCGCATGAGTTACGCACGATTATTCGCGACGACAGCGAGCAAGGCAGTGACCACTCTTTGACACTACTTTTTCAATCATTCGGATTTAAATACGGCAACCCAAGCGACGTCGATTTTATGTTTGATGTACGATGCCTGCCTAATCCTCATTGGCACCCAGAACTTAAACACCTCACTGGACTAGATCAAGCGGTACAAGATTTTTTAGCCAACCAGCAAGTCTGTACGGAAATGTTTCAGCAAATTCGCAATTTTGTTGAGCACTGGCTGCCGCACTTTATTAACGATAACCGTAACTACATAACGGTTGGCATTGGCTGCACTGGCGGGCAGCATAGATCGGTATATCTCACCAGCTTGCTACAAGGGCATTTCTCAAGTCATAGCAATATACAAACCCTTGTTCGTCACCGCGAACTAAGCCTATAAACTTTTGCCAGTTAAACTTAAATCATATGCTTGAACAACAAATAGAAATCGTTAATAAGCTCGGCCTACATGCTAGAGCCTCGGCCAAATTAGTCAGCACCGCAGCGCGTTTTGAATGCCGAGTCGAAGTCGAATTTGGCTCACACACTGCCGATGCGAAGAGCATTATGTCGGTTATGATGCTAGCCGCGTCAGTCGGCAGCGTAGTAATGATAAGAACCAATGGCGATGATGAACAAGCGGCAATGGACGCAGTAACCGCTCTAATTAATAACTACTTTGATGAGGAAGAGTAAGCAACAATGCTGAGTTTATTCGGTTCAGGTATTGGGCGAGGAATCGCTATTGGCCAAGCCTACGTACTAAAAAATAGTGATATCGAGATACCGCATTCTAGCCTCGAGCAAGCTGAAGTCACGGCTGAAGTAAAACGTTTTCGTTCAGCCATTTTGGCGACTGAAAATACCTATAAAGCATTACTTAAAAACCTCCCCAAAGACGCGCCGAAAGAGAGTGCTGCGTTTATTAACGCACACATGCTAATGCTCCGCGACCCGATGATTATGGACACGTCTATAAAAATCATTCGCACGGAGATGGTAAATGCAGAATACGCCTTACAAACTCAGGCGGATACGCTAATTAAAGTCTTTGAGCAGATGCAAGATGCATACCTGCGTGCCAAGAAGGCGGATGTTCAACATGTAACAAATCGAGTATTAAGAAACCTCTTAAACATCGTTTCACACAGTCTCGATGAGTTCAACGATGAAGACTTGGGAGGGAAGATTATTGTTGGCAAAGACTTGTCCCCGGCCGAAACAATATTCATCAAAGACCGCAAAGTCGTGTCATTTGTTACTGACTTAGGCAGCCAAATTTCACACACAGCAATTATTGCTAGAAGTTTAAAGATGCCGGCAGTTGTAGGCCTGCACGGAAGTACTCGTTACATAAAAGACAATGATGTACTCATTGTTGATGGTATGCGCGGCATTATTATCATCAACCCGAGTGATAAGATTCTTCGCGAATACAAGGCTCGCCAAGGCAAGATTCGAGCACGAGAGCGCGAGCTAAATACGCTCACCAAAAAGGCCAGTAAAACAGTCGATGGTGTGCGCATTCAGTTGTTGGGAAATATCGAGAACGCCAAAGACGCCAAGGCGCTGATCAAAGTTAATGCTGCTGGAGTTGGCTTATATCGAACCGAATATTTATTCATGAACCGAGCGCAAGCGCCTAACGAAGCCGAGCAATTTAGAGAATACAAACGTATTGCCATCAGTGTGGCTAGGCCCGTTGTTATCCGTACGCTAGATATCGGAGGTGATAAACAGCTTGATTTTAACTACCCGAACAAGCAGTCAAGCGAGTCCCCATTAGGCCTTCGCGCAGTGCGCATGTGCCTAAACCATATTGAAATTTTTAAACCCCAGCTACGAGCCATATTAAGAGCTTCAGCCTTTGGTAAGGTCTCTATCATGATCCCTATGGTGAGTAATCTTGACGAAATAGACCAAGTATTGACCATTATTAAGCAGACTAAAGCGGAGTTAAAAGCAGAGGGGATTTCTTTTGACTCACGAATTAAAGTCGGCGGCATGATAGAAGTACCGGCAGCGGCGATAATGGCAGACTTGTTTGCACAAAAGCTCGACTTTCTATCGATTGGCACTAACGACCTAATTCAATACACACTCGCAATAGACCGAGTAGACGACGCCGTAAATTACCTTTATGACCCTATGCACCCAGCTGTATTACAATTAATAAAGCAAGTAATTCGCGCCGGCATAAAAGCGGACATTCCCGTGTCCCTCTGCGGGGAAATGGCTGGTAACGTCAGTTATACACGCTTACTGCTCGGCCTCGGACTGAGAAACTTCAGTATGGATGCTACCTACCTATTAGACGTAAAAGATCGAATATTGAAAGCTGACACAAGTAAGTTAAGGTACTTAGTCGGCAAGATTGTTAGCAGCGATAATCCTAGCCAAGCAAGAGACTATTTAGCAAAACTAAATCAGCTATAATACTGTAGAAAACTTCACTTCAGCTCGAAGAGGCCTGTCAGTGCATCAAACAACGCCACAGATTACCAATATCGTTGAATTGCTAAATGCAAATGACAGTAGTGCCGTGGCTGCATTGTTTGCTGAGGCACACCCTGCCGATATCGCCGATGCATTGGAGCAACTAACGCCGGCAAATAGACCTCTTGCATGGGTTCACGTGCCGATGGAGGTAAAAGGCGAAGTTCTCACTGAATTAAGCGAGGGTGTATTTAAAAACTTAGCGCACGAACTTGATAATAGAGAATTAGTCAACGCCATCAAAGCCCTCGACATTGATGAGTTAGCCGACCTAATACCCGACTTGCCAGAGGCTTTATTGGCCGATGTCTTGTTTGAGGTTGACACTGAAACTCGTGCCAATTTGGGCGAAGTATTATCGTACCCCGAGGACAGCGCAGGCGGCCTAATGAACCTCGATGCAACCGTAGTGCGCGATAATTTGTCACTTGATGTCGTGTTACACTATCTGCGCCTAAAACCCGAATTGCCAGAACACACCGATACAATATACCTAGTGGACCGTCAAAATCGGCTAACTGGCATTTTGCCAATCGACCGATTAATTACTAGACCGGGAAAAGACTTAGCGCTGACCCACGTAATCGATAATCCAGTGTCCTTTCAATGCTTGGATGATGAGCAAGACGTTGCCAAAGCCTTTGCGGACTATGACTTAAGCTCGGCGCCAGTGTTAGACCAAAACAATGCTTTATTAGGCAGGATTACGATTGATGACGTAGTCGACGTGATCCGTGATCAAGCAGAACATGACATCATGGCTGCTGCGGGCTTAAAAGAAGACGAAGATATCTTTGCACCAGTCACCAAGACGTCGCGTAACCGAACCGTCTGGTTAGCCGTGAATTTAGTTACGGCGTTACTTGGCTCTTGGGTAATTGGCTTGTTCGAGGGCTCAATTCAACAGCTCGTTGCACTAGCCGTGCTAATGCCAATCGTTGCAAGTATGGGGGGTAACGCTGGGACCCAAACACTCACTGTTGTTATTCGCGGAATGAGTGTCGGCACTATCTCCCGCGGCAATATGGTCACAGTTCTCAAGAAAGAGACTATGGTGGGTGTTTTGAACGGACTGATTTGGGCAATCATTATCGCCTTTGTCTCAACACTCTGGTTTCAAAATGTCTTCTTGGGGCTGGTGATAGCAGCCGCTATGATAGCGAATCTAGTAATGGGCGCAATTGCCGGAGTGTGCATACCCATATTTCTAGATAAAATGAAGATAGACCCAGCTCTTGCCGGTGGAGTAGCCTTAACTACCGTAACCGATGTCGTCGGTTATTTTTCAGTCCTAGGTTTAGCGACTGTTTTACTACTTTAAGCTTTCAGCGTGACATTGTGACTTAAATACTGTTCAGGTACGGGGTTCAGAACACAGCTAATAGTTAGCTATCTGTGAAAAATCATCTCGTACCGATTCAGGCTCGGCAACCATTGTTCCATCTACCTCTACCCAAGCGTGACTACTAAGTTGCCCACCTTTTTTACTAACCCCGATAACCACCGAGGCTTGCACCCCTCGCGCTATCAGCATCTCCGCCAAAACAATAGATTTGGGCAAACACTCTGCCGCTAAAAGCTGTAATCTAGATGCTAGCCTAACGGACTCATGCATTTGTGCTGCTAGGCTTGAATCCGCAATGTGATTGGTCGGCCAACGGTGGGCCACAGTGAGTTTTCTCGCTAACCATCGATTACCATCGAAAAATTGCCTGAATTTAATCCTAAGAAGTACCAGCCATAATCTCCAATACGCACACCACACCCAGCCCCATTGACGCATGCTAAGAGTTTGAAATGATTGATATTTTAACATTTTTCTGATCTGTGATTTAGAATAGGGTATAACAGAAAGCAGACACGAAACAGTCATTTTGAAAACTCTTTCGATAGGGCTTTGATCAGGTTTAAGGTAAACTATAAGGTATGCAGCTTCTAAACACTATTTCGACTAGCCGTACTTGGACTCGCCATGGCTTGAAAATCGCCTATGGCTTTTCAGGCTTATTGTTGCTTGCCGTTATCGCCAGCATTGCTTTGAGCATTAAAACGCAAAATGAAATCAAAGCGGCGAACTACGCCAAACAGGCTATTGCTCCGATAAAAAAGAAAACTCAACATTCGTACAGAGTCAACGACATTATTAATGCCAACTTATTTGGCGACCCTAGCCCAGCACCAGTCGCTAAAGTCGCGCCCAAGACCACATTAGACCTAACCTTACAGGGTGTTCTTGCCGCTAACGATTCATCCATCGCCCGAGCGATCATCATGTCAGGGAAGCGTAACTCAAAGCTGTATTCCATCGGTCAGTCGATACAGGGAGCCGGTGTCTCAATAGAAGCCATTAAGGCCAACGAAGTACTGCTAAACCGTAATGGTGCGATAGAAAGCTTGCCAATGGTCAAACTAAAGTCCAGAGACAATGGTGACGACTCAATCATTAGCTATTCAAATGGTAGTTCTGGCCAAGTTTCTAACTCGGACCTACACAAAGTATCACAAGTAAGCCGCACAGCTAGTAAACCGCGCTCGCCGAACGGGAAGCCGCGTAAGATTAAAAAACCAGTTTTTTCAGGCCTAGATCGCGCGTTACAAAAAATGGGTGAAATTTAAGCAGCTGGCGCTTCACAGTCTCAGTTCTATCCCATTTAAGTTGCTCAGAAATTAACACTGGATTAGTTTCATTCTGTGAAAGGTGCATGCAGCGGCCCTTAAAAACTCAACTAGATATCCTTATTTTTCACAAGTCTTGAGCATGCGACGACGCCAAAGAGCATGAAAAAAGACACACCGATAATCCAATTTCCATAACGCTTAAATGGCGTATCGCCCGTATGAGCTTGTACTTTGCGAGCTATGGCTGCAACTTCGAATTGCGCCGTAGCAGTGAGTAACTCTC
>Ga0316189_10000862_pt1 | contig 30404 bp, 21 predicted proteins | sample LowCovwburrow_MG_FD_204930 | JGI IMG/M metagenome (GOLD analysis project Ga0316189, IMG submission 204930) | Coastal sediment microbial communities from Maine, United States - Lowes Cove worm burrow | ecosystem: Environmental > Aquatic > Marine > Coastal > Sediment | place: USA: Maine...
ATGATTGTATATTTTGTAATGATATATTTTGCTTTTAACATCATAGCGGGCATGAAAGGTATCTTCAACCTGCCGGCATTCCCGGATGACAATATCCTCGGGCAATAGGCTGTTTAAGCCTTTTTGGAAAACCCCGGGCGACAAATCCGTGTCGCAGAGAAAATTAGCTGCCTGGCCGCGGGCATGTACACCGGTATCCGTTCTGCCCGAACCGTTTACGACAATGTGTTTGGCAGTCATGATCCCAAGTGCCTTTTCAATTTCACCCTGGATAGTGACGTCCTTCTTCTGGCGCTGCCAGCCGTGGTAGCGGGTACCGTCGTATTCAATAATAATTTTGAAATTTTTAATCATGATCGGTCAGTCGCCATCGCTTCAAAAAACTGATGAAACAGATTAGAGCAAACACTGGAAACAGATAGTTCAATCCATTATATAAGTCGATTTCCCTAAATTCCTCGATATTAACGTACATAATTTTCTCAGATAGCTGTGTCAATAGCTTATCCTTGTGTTGTGTTTTAAAACAATCTATCAGTTTGATAATATAAACTAATACGACCTTTAGGACTTGACATAATTCCCGCGTCATTTGTTCCAATTTTGAGAGAGGCAAGTTCAAGATATCTGTGTGTGCATTGGCTTGATTTATTATGAAGTGCGTGGTAGCTTGGAAAAAAATAGGCTGGTTTTTAGGCTAACAAATAGTATCCGAAATTGGTTATTGAGAGTTATAAGCTTTTTCACTTCCCTCCTATCTACAACACAATGTTAAGCTTAAGCCTGCAAGATAGGTGTGCATTGGGTTCACTGTAGAAATCAACTCGCATTGATTCAAAAAGTGAACCTTTTTCAAATAGTATTTCCTTAGCCTTTTTTTACCGGCCGTTACAACATCCCTACTTTTGATGAAATCCTTAGGGTTTTTTAAATAAAACAGTATAATTTCAGATCATTAAATTATAGGTAGATCTGTTAGTCAAGGGGCGGAGCTATATTTGGCAATGCGAAATAATTAACTATGAACAGTACATCAATCGTTATCCGTAATTTCATAGGTCGTTACAGTCAAATAAACTGGGCATTGCTTGATCAGGCTATGGTCAGTGGTGTTAATTTCTTTACCGGAATCATTCTGGTGAGATTTTTAGGGCTGGAGGAATTCGGTCGTTTTACCCTTACCTGGTTAATTATTCTTTTTTTTAATAGCATACACTTTGCGGCTGTTATCTCTCCGATGATGAGCATTGGCCCTAAGCAGGCGGAAAGGGAATTGCAGCAATATTATGGAGCAGTAGTTTTACAGCAATTATTTTGGTCCGGCCTTTGCGTTATTTCAATTTTTTCTTGTGTTTGGGGTAGTCAGTTTTTTGTTGGCTGGCAAATCCACACATTGGCCGCGCCTTTAGCCGCAGCTTTGCTTGCCGTTCAGTCCCAGGATTTCCTTCGACGCTATTTTTTTGTCAGAAAGCGCGCCGCGTTGGCATTTGGTAATGATTGTATATGCTATATGGCAAGATTGCTTCTGTTGGTCGCCTTTTTTAAATTTCGCGTTCTTAATATCAATGAGGTGTTATGGCTTGTTGCCTTCACTGCTACTTTGGCCGCATTGATAGGGTTTTTAAAAACAGAGCGACTGGTTTTTTCTCGAATTTTTGCTCAAAGGGTGACTGCGGATCACTGGCATTTTTCAAAGTGGCTAATTGTATCGGCTCTGATGCAGTGGACATCTGGAAATTTCTTTCTGATCGTTGCCGGTGACATTCTTGGATTATTGGCCGTTGGTGCAATAAAAGCAGCACAAAATATTTTTGGAATTACCCATGTCTTTTTTCAGGCTCTTGAAAATATTGTCCCCTCCAGAGCCTCCTTTTTCTATAAACAGGGGGGAATTACCAGCCTGTTAAACTACCTTAAGCGTGTTTCTTTCATCGGGGGTGTCGTAACCCTTTTTATAATATTGATCGTAAGTTTATTTCCAAAACTTTGGATTTCACTTTTTTATGGCGAAAATTACTCAGAAATCAGTTATGTGCTCCTTTGGTATGGGCCTGTCTATTTATGTGTCTTTTTTGGTCTATCTTTGCGTTCAGGCTTAAGATCGGTCAATTATACCAAGGCTATATTTATTGGATATTTAGCAATGACATTATTTAGTTTAATATCCGCCTATCCAATGATTAATTGGTTAAAGATTCATGGGGCAATGATGGGTATATTGGCGACACAAATTATTTTTCTTTCTATTTCTTCGATATTATTTTTATTCAAAATTAAAAATGAATTAAACCTCAATATTAATAATAAAAATTATATCTTCAGAAAATTTTACGGATAATAATTTCAACAATAAGTTAAGTTATGAAAGTCATACATTTCTTATTGGGCAAAGCAAATCCCAATACCATGAATGGTGTAAATAAAGTCGTTCATCATTTAGCAACCGAACAATTAAAGCTTAATTTGGATGTGGAAGTCTGGGGTATAACAAAAACTCCAAATTTGATTTCTCACGTACATTATTATCCCCTCCTTTTATTTCCTGCTAGTAAATCTCGCTTTATACTTTCAAAAAAAATTAAAGATTTAATTAAAAGCTTACCATCTAGCACCATTGCTCATTTGCATTCCGTATTCATACCAGAACTATTTATGATTAGTAGACTACTTCGCAAGAAGAGAATCTCTTGGGTTTTTACTGCTTATGGGGGTTATTCAAAAAGGAGTTTGAAAAGGAATCACTTTTTAAAAATAATTTTTATGAAATTATTTGAATCTCATTTAGTTAAACAAGCAAAAATGCTTCATGCAATAGGTGAGAGCGAAATTGCTGATTTTAAAACTATTTGCAAAACACAACGAATTGTAGTGTTGCCAAATGGACAGGATCTGAATTTTTTAGATGGATTCATTAACCCGATTAAATCGGAGTCTAATTTGATATTCGGTTATTGTGGCCGTCTCGATGCACTTCACAAGGGCTTAGATCTTCTATTGGAAGGATTTTCAACATTTATCGATACTGGTGGAAGCGCGGAGCTATGGCTAATAGGTGATGGGAAAGATAGAATTTTTCTAAAAAACCATGCAAAAAGTTTAGGTATTGCTGATAAGGTCAAATTTTTTGGGCCTTTGTATGGAAATGAAAAGCTTGAAAAGATAGCAATGATTGATGTGTTCGTTCATACTTCAAGGTGGGATGCTGCCCCGACTGCAGTGTTAGAAGCTGCTGCTTTATCTAAGCCATTACTGATAAGCAAGGAAACAAATATAGGAACCTATGTTGAACGATATTTTAGTGGAATTGTACTGCAAAAGAATTCGCCCATACATATAGCTTCTGCTATGAATGAATTCGAAAAGAAGTATTTAACCAATACTTTATTTAAGATAGGCAATAGAGCCAATATGATGATTAAGAATGAGTTTGAATGGCCCTATATAGCTAACCGCATAAATCACGAAGTTTATGAAATGGATCAGCATTTAAAAGACTAATGAATTTAGAAAAATTTATAACAAACTACTTAAATAAATTGAAAGATAGAAAAATCCCGTATTGCATATTAAGAAATTATGAGGGATTACCCCAAAAGAATTTTGCTAATGATATCGATATTCTTATTAGGCCTGGTGATAAATTTATTGCTATTAAAGAACTATTGAATATCGATGATATAAAAATCACCGAATGCTGTAAACGTGCAAATGTAACATCATTATTCATATATGGTGTTAATTGGGGAAAAAACTATCATGCTATCCAGCTTGACCTTGTTACAGGTTTAAACTGGAAAGGGCTACCCTATCTCAACGTTGAAAAGGTAATTAAAGAAGCAAGACCACCAAGAAATTCAATTGATGTAATAATTATACCATATTCTGCACATGAAGCGATCATCTCTCTTTTTTCAAGTTATCTTGTTGGAGGGTGGATTAAAAAAAAATATCAGCCTAAAGTCCGAAAAATTTTTATCAAGCATCGAGAAGAAATTATTTCCTTACTAAGTCAAATTGCCAAATACAATATTGTTGCAAGACTAGTTGATTCAGTGTGCACGGATAATCATGATGATCTTTTTAAAATCCTACCAAAGCTGCGTAGGAGTATTGCTTTACTTTCCATTTTTAAACAACCCTTGTTTACCCTTAAAACTGTTTTTCATTACCATGCCAAAGAATTGCTAATAAGATATTCACCAATGTATATCAATGAGGTATGTGTGCTTGGTCCAGACGGTGCTGGAAAATCTTCCGTGATCGCTGACGCTAAAGAAAAATTATTGTATACAACAAAAATTATACAAATCTACCATCTAAAACCTCAAATTTTCAGAAACACCAATAGTAGGAAACCTATCGTTAATCCTCACGGTGCACAACCTCGCTCATCTCTTATTTCGGTATTAAAAATTATTATATGGTCATTTGAGTATTGGATTAAAAAAGTTTTCCACGGATATAAAAATCCTACATTGATTTTTTGGGATCGTTATTTTCATGATCTTTTAATTGATCCTTATCGCTACAGATTCGGTGCTCCTTTGATGTTTGCAAGGATATTATCAAAGTTTGTTCCAAAACCAGACCTTATGATTTTTTTGGATGCCCCACCAAAATTAATTCAAATGAGAAAAAAAGAGGTTTCACATAAAGAAACAATACGACAACGAAAGGATTATTTGTCCTTAGCAAGAAAATTGGAAAATTCAGTGGTTATTGACGCATCATCACCATTGGAAGTGGTGGTAGAAAGATTAAAAAATGAAATTATAGGTTTCTTGGCAAATAATAAGAAAAAACAAATTGGATATATTATTAATAAAAAAAGCTATAAATAGGATATTTCCGCCAGGATCTGAAATTGCAGATAATTCTCTCGATGTTCCTCCTAAAGAAAGATTCTGGCTGATTCCCGGAAAAAATGGGCCACGCTGGCTCATTCCTCAAGAAAAAAAATATGGTTTACTAGTGTTTCAACAATGGAGCCCTTACGATCTTGCTTCGATAGTTAAATGGAAAATATTATATGCAGTATATTCTGCAGGGCAGTTTGGAATGTTGCCAGGAGTTCGTGCTTTAGGTATCTCTGGTAGTTCGAAAAATGAATGGCAACATATTGGTTGGAAAAAAGAAACTAAACCGGTCCCAATAATTTATTTTGGAACTCCTTGTAAAACTCGAAAGTTAGTAACACTACTTATAGACTCAAAAACATCAAAGCCTAACATGGTTGCAAAATTTCCACTATCAAAACCTGCTTCGGAAATTATTAAACATGAATTCAGGATATTATGTGATTTACAACAAAAAAAAATCAACCTCACACCAAGGCCACTATTTTTCGATAACGAAGCTGGAATTGCTTCTCAAGAAGCAATAAGTGGACGTCCTACAGGAAGAAGGTATACAATCTTACATCACAAATTTCTTGAATCTTTGAGGTTATCAAACAATACAATCTCTCTTGATGAAAAGTCACTTCAATTAAAAAAGGAATTGATATCAATACCTATACTAAGACCTTCATTAAAATTATTATTAAATGGATTACTGAATAATTGTACAGACTCAACTCAATTTTTACCGGTATACGTACATGGTGATTTCACACCTTGGAACATTAAGAAAATCGAAGACGGATCTTTAATGGCACTTGACTGGGAAATGGGAGACCCCAACGGGCTCCCTGTTTACGATTTCTTCTATTTTTTCCTCATCCAATCCTACCTTTTTAATGATAAATTCAATTCAAATCGAATCTTTAAACTCTTACCTGAAAATAAAAAAAAATATCCTCTGGTGCAAATTCTTAATTTCACAGCTGCATCGCTTGGATTACGTTTAGCTAAGGAAGAACAAAATATCGAGTATCTTGAAAAATTTTTACGAAGTATAAAATGATATGTTCAATGCCGAAATGCTTTAATTGCAATGGTATAACTCGCCCCTGGGGTGGAGATTGTGGATTTGTCCAGTGTGTTGAGTGTGATCTTGTGTTTCGCTTTCCCATGCCGTCAGATGCTCAGATCGATAAAACGTACAGGCATTGTTACGCTAAGATGAAAATAAAAACAAGTGCCACCAATATGAATTCAACAGAGTATAGTGTTTCAAATCATGTAAAATTTATAAGAGGCTGGGGTGAACCTGGTGAGAAAGTACTAGATTTTGGCGCAGGCACTGGGTTGTTTGCATGGTATTTAAAATTGGAGGGATTTTTAGTTGAAGGCATTGAATTTTCAAAAATAGCGATTGATTTTGCAATGAAACGCTATGGATTAATTTTTTACGAATCTTTGAACAAACTCGAAGCTGAGAAAGTTCAACTGTTTGATATAATTACTATGATTGAGGTGATTGAACACTTAAAAAATCCTTATAATATTTTAAAAAAGTTTTATTCTATTCTAAAACCAGGAGGCAAAATTTATATAAGTACACCAAATCGAAATGGAATCAATGCTCGATTAAATAGAAGTGAATGGCGCGAGGCCAAAAAATCATTTCATCTAGTACTGTTTAATAAGCGATCAATAACAAAAATATTAACAGATACGGGTTTTATTTCTATTCGCAGTATACGCTTTTCTCCACTTACAAGTTCCATGACGAAAAACATAGTACTTCATAGGCTTTTACAAGCATTAGGACTCTTTGGCGGACTGAGGGTGACAGCTAGAAAGCCGTTAGATTTTTGATGAAAGTGCTTATTTCAGCATATGCGTGCGAACCCAACAGAGGCTCAGAGCCCGGTGTTGGGTGGAATTTGGCATTAGAAATTTCCAATTTTGGCCATGAGGTATGGGTAATAACAAGAACTAATAACCATCCGGCAATAACTGATGCGATATCCAATTTACCTGAAAAGAACAAGCCGAATTTTATATATTATGACTTACCTCACTGGGTGCGTCGCTGGAAAACGGGGCATAAAGGAATACATTTTTATTATTTTTTATGGCAATATGGAGCATATCGCTTAGCAAAGCAGTTAAACCGAAAAATACAATTTGATCTCGTCCACCATATCACTTTTGTGAGCATTCGCCAGCCAAGTTTCATGGGAAATCTTGGTATTCCATTTTTTTTTGGACCAGCTGGCGGAGGAGAGAGGTCACCATGGCGACTTAGATACAGTTTTGGATTTAGAGGATTGATAATCGATCTTATTAGGGATATTGCAAATTTTGCTGTAAAAATCGATCCTTTTATGTGGAATACATTCTATCAAGCAGATCGAATTTATGTAACTTCCGAACAAACGATGTCCCTTTTACCCAAATGCTTTCAAAGTAAGGCTCAAGTTCAGTTGGCTATTGGTATAGAGCGACCGAAAAACTTAGTTGTGAGGAGAACAAAATTTCCTTTCCGAGTTTTGTATGTAGGAAGATTCCTTTATTGGAAAGGAATGCAAATAGGTATTCATTCTTTCGCAAGGCTATTAGAATCAGTCCCCGATTCGTTTCTAACTTTGGTGGGTGAGGGGCCTGAAAAAGAAAAGTGGGAAATTTTATCAATTAAACTCGGCATCGAAAAAAAAATTGATTGGGTACCTTGGATTGATCATAGAGAATTACAAAATTTTTACCGCCAGAATAACGTTTTTTTATTTCCGAGCTTACATGATTCAGGTGGCCAAGTCGTTTTGGAGGCCATGGCCCAGGGATTACCAGTTGTGTGTTTGGCTGTAGGCGGCCCTATGAAAATTGTAAATAAAACATGTGGGTTTAAAGTACCAGTTCACGGTATTAAAGCTGAACAAATAATAGAACTGATTGCTAATGCTTTAATTAAAATTGCCAAGGATCGATCATTGCTCTTTAAATTGAGCTCTGGGGCTCTGGATCGGGCTAAAGATTTCACATGGGCATCGACAATCAAAGAAGTTTATGGGAACGAACTCATTGAATCATACGATACACTTTCGTAATATATTAATTTTAATTGTAGTTTCATTATATCTGATTCTTAACTATGGATTTATGCAGGTAAGAATTCCACCCATAGAGGGTGGCGGAATCCCCATAGGAGAATTAACTTTACTTATAAGTCTGGCAACTACTAATGTGTTTATTGTCTTATTGCGTTTCTCGAAAGTCATTGTTCTGGCACCATTCATTGTTTGGTGGATTTTAGGATTTTTCCACGCATATTGGGGTATTTTAAATCACGGTATGTGGGCGTTAAGAGATGCAACCCACTTAATTGAGTCTCTCTTCTTATTGATAGGTTTCGCCTTTGCGGGGCGTCCGGAGGCAATAGAAACTTTTTTTCGATGGTTACCAAAAATTTTAGTGGTTGGTTCAATTTATGCGATAGGATATCCATTTTCAGAGCTGTTAAAGTCAATTTCGCCTACAATTTTAACAGGGTCCGGACAATTTGTGCCTGTTTTTTTTAACTATACTAATACTTCAGTAGTTTTATTAGCTTCTGTCTCGTATGTAATGTTAATTACATCCTGGAATCCTATATTCAAAATTCGGTACTTATTTACTGCAGCCTTTCTTTTAGGATTTACAGCTTTTTTATTTCAAGCCCGAACGATTTATCTACAAGTTCTTGCACTTCTGTTATTTTTCTCTTTTTTTCGTTATAAAGTAAATAAAAGATTTATCTACATAATCGTCGCTACACTAATTTTGTTGTTTATTATTGCAGAATTAGATTTAGAAATTGAAGGACGTCTCGGACAAAGGGTATCTGCGATATTCATAAAGAACCATTTTCTTGCTCTTTTCGGTGTTGAATCCGAGGGAGTTGTCTCCGCAGCAAAAGGTGTTACACAACGAATAGAATGGTGGAGTGACTTGCTTAACTTTTGGTCTGAACAAGTAGGCTCGATCCTTTTTGGATTAGGGTATGGCCTACCTTTAATTGATTTTAAAATTCAAAATAATGTTGTTGTCAGAGAGCCGCATAATTCATACATTTCTATATTAACCAGACTTGGTGTCATTGGAGCGGTAGTTTGGGTTTGGATACATATTCTTTTAATTAATGTCTGGCGCAAAGCGTTTTACCTATGTAAGGAAAATCGCTGGAGATTAGGTGAAAATCGTTTACTTTTTTTGATGGTTTATTTTATCTTGATTTGGGTCCTTGCAATAGGTGAAGATGCATTCGAAAAGCCTTTTAATGCTATACCATATTATTTTTTTTGGGGTATAGTTCTTCGCTTTTATAGTTATTTGAAAAATAGCGTAATTTACAAAAAACACTTATCCTATTAGGACATTGATGTTGATTTATCATTCCGAACTGGCTGTTGTTGAGTATTAACTCGTTTTTAATGAATGCTATCTATTCCAATTATAAAGTAGGAATCTAAATCTATTAATAGCAGTAAAATAGTTTTCTTAAGTAGGCAAACTCAAAAACCGTAAAAGAAATAACTTTTAGTCAACAAATCCTGCAGGGCAGCAACCAACTCTCAACAGGCGTAAAAAATCCTGCCACTTGCTGACCGGCGCGCTTGACACAGAAGAACGCGAAATAATCCTGTGACCTCATTGCTATAACTTTGTTTATCAGCTTAGCTCTTTTTTTTTAAAATTTTGTTCCGGATTTTAAAAAAGCCGGAAGATAAATTACAGAATATGCGTATTAAAGAAACCTGCAAGGATAGGTATAATACTGTAAAGCTGTTTTTCGAACTTAAGTTTGAATTATGAATATTATTGTGGTTCACAATTATTATCAACAGCCAGGTGGTGAAGATCAAGTTTTCACGTCTGAGTCAAAGCTGTTGGAAAGCCAGGGCCATAAGGTATTCCGATATACGATGCATAATGACCATATAGCAAATATGAATGCTTTTAAGCTTGCATTTAATACCCTTTGGAACCAAAGAGCATTGAATTCATTAAAACATTTGGTACGACGTCATAGACCTCAAGTTATCCATTTCCACAATACATTTCCGCTCATTTCACCTGGAAGCTATTATGCTAAAAGCAAAACTGGGCCGGTAGTGATCCAAACCCTGCACAATTATCGCTTACTTTGCCCTGGAGCGCTATTTTTAAAAAACGGAAATGCCTGCGAAATATGTCTTTTTAAATCTTTTCCGTGGCCAGGGGCAATTAAGTCATGCTACCGAAATTTTTTTTTAGCATCTGTTGTTACTGTTGCTATGATAACACTTCATCGGTTGCTCGGAACTTGGAAAAAAAAAGTAGACCGGTTCATCGTCCTCACGGAATTTGCTAAGGGAAAATTTATAGAAGGGGGGATTCCGCCCGAAAAAATTGTGGTAAAACCTAATTTTGTCTTTCCTGATCCTGGATCTAACCGGCGTAAAGATTGTTATGCTCTTTTTGTTGGACGGCTTACAAATGAAAAGGGCATAATTACCTTGCTTAATGCCTGGAAGCAAATGGGCTCAATTTCACTAAAAATAGTTGGTTATGGGCCATTGGAACAAAAAGTAAAAGAAATTGTAACCAAAGAAAAATTTAATACAGTTAAAATATTAGGGCAACTTTATAAAAATGATATTATTAATTTAATGAAAGGAGCGAATTTTCTCTTATTTCCTTCTAAATGGTACGAGGGATTCCCAAATACTCTGGTAGAAGCCTTCGGTTGTGGATTGCCTGTAATTGCTTCAAAACTAGGGAGCATGGCCGAGATCGTTGAGGATGGCGTCACAGGGCTCCATTTTGAAGCTGGAAACGCAGTTGACTTGGCAGCCAAAATAAAATGGTTAATCGAACATCCGGATAAATGCCGCCATATGGGAAAGAATGCACGAAAGGTATTTTTAGAAAAATATACAGCTGAAAAAAACTATGAAACCCTAATAGACATTTATCAGAAAGCGATTAATGATTATAGATAGCTTATTTACAACGCTCTAACTTATCGCATATTACTTTAACCCGAAAAAATTAAAAACAAGTATGAATTTCAACTCTTTTCGTTCAGCTCGACTTTCACCTCTTCATTCCCCCAAAACCTGCCATTTCTTGCCAATTCGTGTTGACAACACGAACTATGACGATGCTACCAATCGAATATTGAACTGGGCCTTATCTGGAGAGAAAAGGTATGTATGTGTTGCCAATGTCCATATGGTAATGGAGGCGCATAAAAACGAGTGCTTTCGTAAAATAGTTAACAAGTCCGATCTTGTGACACCAGATGGAATGCCTTTAGTTTGGACAATGCGCATGTTGGGATTCAACAATCAGACCCGAGTTTACGGTCCAACGCTTGCCCTTCGGGTATGTGAAGCTGCTTCAACGTCTGGTTTGCCTGTGGGATTTTACGGAGGTTGTCCTGCAACTATAAGGTATTTGGTACAAAATTTTTCTTATCGGTTTCCCTCTCTTCGAATTGGCTTCGAATGCAGCCCCCCTTTTAGATCGCTTAAGGCAGAAGAGGACAAAGCAGCGATTCAGAGTATAAATAATTCAAGAATAAAAATTTTATTTGTCGGTTTAGGATGCCCCAAACAGGAGCATTGGATGTTCAATCATCTGGGGAAGATTAATGCAGTTATGATAGGAGTTGGAGCAGCTTTCGATTATAATGCAGGTCTTAAAAAGCAGGCACCAGGTTGGATGATGAGAATAGGGCTTGAGTGGCTGTTCAGGCTTTCTCATGAGCCAAAACGTCTGTGGAGAAGGTACTTGTTTAATAATCCGCGATTTTTGTATTTAGTTGGCAGACAAATATTAAGAGAAAGACAACTGAGGAATTGAGGACAATGAAGGATTCTTTTGCAAATGGCGGTGTGCTTCAGGAAAGCGGTGAGATGACTCGGTTTCAATTAAAGGAAGTCTCAATTGGAAGGCAAAACGGGGTTAATAAATACCATTTTTTGGCGACTATCCTATACACAGTGGCTGATTTTTTTACTATTTTCCTTTCAATTTTATTTTCCTATAAATTATATCGTTGGCTTGGGATAGGTCAGAAAGCAGTTTATCAAGGACCGGATATAATCTCGACTACCCTCACTGCCACTTTGTCCGGCATACTGATTTTATATTTATTTGGATCGTATAAAAAAGAGTCCAGCGTTCTCAATGTTGAGGAAATTAAAAATGTCATTCAAGGTTTTACAATTACATTTGTTCTGTTTGTTGCCATAACCCTTTTTACTAAATTGCCGGTATCACGATATATGATGATCTTTGCATATGCTTTTTCTCTCCTCGCACTCGTTATTGAAAGAACTATCTTATACCATATTTTCAGTTTTACCGAACTATTCAGACCTTTCGGCAAAAAAGTTTTGATTTACGGGGCTGGTGAACTTGGCATCGCGGTATACCGATCGCTGATAAATTCACCTAAACTCGGAATTGTTCCGGTAGGGTTTGTTGATGACAGCTGTAATAAGACAGGCAGTATGTGTTACCCGAGCGGGTTCAATTGTGAAAATGGGGTCTCGGTTTTAGGTACCGGGAAAGAGATAATCAAATTGAGAGAAAAAATTCATTTTGACGAAGTCATTGTCGCCATACCTAGTATAGATAATGAACCCTTGCTGGAAATTTTGGCATCTCTTAAAAGGAACCAAATTAGAATGTCCTTTGTTCCCAATCTTTGCCAGGTCTTTTTTAATAAAATCAATATGCAAAAAATTGGCAACATACCGATTTTTAGCGAAAGTGATGAAGACCCAAATGGGACTTATCTAAAAATTAAACAGAGCATCGATTTTTTCGTCAGCGTGTTGTTACTAATCATGTTTTCGCCTTTTTTCATTGTTTTCGTTTTGCTGATAAAAATTGACTCCAAAGGGCCGGTTTTTTTCAAACAGGATCGGATAGGAAAGGATGGAAAAATATTTACGATCTACAAGTTTCGGAGCATGGTCAGCGGTGCCGAACCCTACGAAATCAATCCGCTGGATCACAAAGATGCCCGAGTAACAAAGTTCGGAAGGTTTTTACGCAAAACCAGCCTTGATGAAATTCCTCAGCTAATAAATGTTTTAAAAGGAGAAATGTCACTGGTCGGGCCGAGACCGGAAATGCCGTTTATTGCCTCAACATACACTGATTTCCATCGGGAAAGGCTGAAAATCCTACCGGGCATCACCGGCCTGTGGCAATTGAGTGGTGACCGCAGAAAAGCCATTCACGAGAACATGGAATATGACTTGTATTATACAAATAACATGTCTTTTTTCCTTGATCTGGCTATTTTGCTTGAAACCTTAATCTTTGCATTTCGGGGTATCTAAATTGTGTTTAATCCGGAGTATTCGGCAATGAGATTGATACATCAAACAAAGAAATCTATCTAGTATTTGCGCGAATGGCCATCACCCAAATAATGATTCTCTTTATACTGGGAACAGCCCCCATTTTATTTGCTGCCGTCCAGCCCTGGGTGTGGTCCGTTTACGGTATTTGCATGATTGTCGCGTTTTTAGTTTTTCTATGGCAGGATCGTAACCACCTCTCAATCGTGCCGGGTGTGAGCATCATTCTAACGGCGGTGCTATTTTTTGCTGTAACCCTGTTTCTCTGCCTACCACTGCCCACCTACGTTTTATCGTATTTGAGTCCGGTCAGGTATCAAACGCTTATGACCGCCCAAGATTTGCTAAACAGTCCGATTTCATGGCAGACGCTAAGTTACATTCCTCGACTTGCGCTTTCATGGTGGGTGTTTTTGATTTGTCTTTGCCTGCTTTTCGTTACAGTGCGGCGTCTCTGTGCCGATTCTAAAATTTTGAAGCGCATTGTCTTGGTCATGATGTGCGTAGCCTTGCTTGAGGCTGTTTACGGCCTGATTCAGGCACTGGTACCCACTATGGGGGTCCTGTGGGTGAACTACGTTCAAGCATATATGGGCAGGGCCCGCGGTACTTTTATTAATCGCAATCATTTTGCCGGATTTATAGAAATGATGTGGCCCTTAGCCTTGGGCTTCACTATGGCCCAAGGAGGCTGGCGACAAGGTTATACCCTAAAAAAAATTCTGGCTTCCGAGAGATTGAATCGGCAAGCATTGCTGGCATTGGGTGTCGTCGTGCTTCTACTGGCATTGCTTTTTTCCCGATCACGTGCCGGAATTGCCGGCGCTTTGATGGGCTTATTGACCTTTATCTTAATGACTCGCTCAGGTCGCAAAGGCATATCTCGATACTCCTGGCTGATGCTGGCAGGAATCGTTGGGATGTTGGTCGTTTATAGCATGGCAATTGGAATCGGACCGATAACAGAGCGGTTTTTTTCACTAAGCAGTGGTGATTCGCGTTTGGATTACTGGCGAGACAGCCTGCCAATAATAAAAGACCATCCCCTCGGAATCGGTTTGAGAAACTATGATAATGTCATTCCACTTTACAATGTTTCTATGCTGGCGGATAAACGGCTCGAGTATGCTCACAACGACTATCTGCAGCTTTTAATCGAGGCCGGCTGGATCGGGTTTATTGCAGTGTTAACAGGGTTCTTAATATTTATGTGGAAAAATGCATACAGAATCAGGCACATGAACCCTCAAAAAGATCCAATGCGGTTTTTTCTAGCCGTCGGCGCTTTCAGCGGCCTGATATCCCTGGCGTTTCACAGCTTTTTTGATTTCAATCTCCAGATACCAGCCAATTGCGTTTATTTTGTGACGTTGATGGCGATCCTGTGCGCATGTTGTGGTCGCGAAGCGCAAACTAAGGCTCAAAGGCACAAGGCTGAAGGATTAAAGGCTAAAACAAATTGACTCGAAACTCAAAGCCAAAGTCTAAGAAGGGAAAGAGAGGGTGTGTTTAGCGCAATTTTTAATCATTATTATTTCCCTTGATCGTTGATCTTTCAGCTTCTAAATATGATAGATTTGCATTGCCATATTTTGCCCGGGGTGGACGACGGGCCAAAAAATTTAAATGAAAGCCTGGAAATGGCCCGGATTTTTATAAAGGCCGGTTATCGTCAGGTAGTGGCGACTCCGCATCATGTGCCCGGAACCACCTGGATGCTATCGATTGAAGACATTCGAAATAAACTCGCCGAATTGAATCATGCCATAAAAATTGAGGGTATCGAATTCGATGTGCTGCCGGGAATGGAAATTTCCTTCGATCCCTTAATCCCTGACCTTTTGGAAAAAGGTCAATTGCTGACGCTTGGTGAAACATCCTGTGTATTGATTGAGACGCCGTTTCAGCAGTTTCCTCTGGGTTGGGAACAAGTGGTTTTTGCCATATTAGCCAAAGGGTATTTTATTCTCCTGGCCCACCCAGAGCGCTGCGCACAGTTGGCGGCCAGTCCGCGGCTGGTGGAGCGGCTGCTTGAGTCGGGAGTCTACTTGCAGGTCAACTGGGACAGTTTTCTCGGTTATCACGGCCGGGCTGCTTTACGGATGGCTCGCTATCTGGCAGACAACGGCCACATTCACTGCTTGGCCACCGACAGCCACAACCCGCAAGAACGCCATGCTGCCCACGTACGCCTCGCTGCTGCCAAGATTGAAAAACTTATCGGAAGCGAAAACCTGCAGCGCATCGCTACGGAAAACCCGCTGAGAATATTGCGAAACATCCATCCATTGCCAGTGATGAAGCCGGGTCTAAAAACACAGGTGGAAAAAAAATCCAAGTGGCGTTTTTGGTAATCGTTCACGGCAGAGACGCAAAGAACACAAAGGAAAGATGAATTTTCCTTATCTGTATAAGGGCATCAACCTGGATTGCGGTTACAGGCTTGATATAGTTGTTTAAGACAAAATCATATTTTCAAAATTTGCCCTCAGCGTCCTTCGCGTCTCTGCGGTGAACTATCCGGATTGGTTGTTGGTGAGAAAAACAATGCAGACGAAGAAACCCGGCAGGGTTTTATTCAGACTATTAATTACGATCGTCCTTATGACCATGGGCGGCTGGCTGTTCTATTTTAACTGGTTGCAGCGGCCTATCCATTACCGGACCTATGATTTTTCAATTGAAGAGGCGCAACGCCTACGTCCCTTTGCCCGCGCACAGTATGCGCAAGGTCTGCATGCATGGTTTCAAAACGATCCGGAAGCAGCCGCCGGATTTTTCAGGCAAGCTGTCATTCAAGACCCCTTTTTCATGGATGCCTGGCTCAAACTGGCGGAAGCCGAAGCGACCATGGGTCATGCCCCAATATCGCGTGATATCCTGATGTTTACCAGCGGACTTACGGAAGGCGTTTTTCGCTGGAAGTGGCCGCAAATATTACTTGCCCGCGAACTGGGTATGGATGATATTTTATATCGCAACACAAATTATTTATTATCCCATCGGTTATTGGCGCAAGATGCCCTGCAATTGCTGCACATCCAATTTGGCGGCGATGAGACGGCTGTCATGACTGTCCTTGATCCTGATAATTTAGTTATGTATCTGGATTGGCTGATGCGTTGGGGAATGACTGATAACACTTTGGCGGTTTGGCAAAAAATTCGCAAAAACGGAAAACCTGATCCTGAAGTCGGATTGCGATATGCCCATTTTCTGCTGAGTAAAAAGCGTGTTGCGGAGTCAATTTCCATTTGGCAGGAATACCTGAGTCTCAATGCAATCACCAATGCCGGCTTTGAAAACGAAATAACCCAGCGCGGCTTTGATTGGCGTCATTGGAACGATGAGGACGGAAACTGGACCATCGAGCGGGTAACCGGTGGGGCCCAAGAAGGCAAATATGCCCTTCGGATCTCCTTTGCCGGTCGACAGAATATTGCGTTTCAGAATCTATACCAGATCGTTCCGGTGACCTCGCTGGAACGACTGCGATTGAGCTATTTTTGGAAAAGCCAGGGCATCACCACTGATCAAGGCCCGTTTATTGAAATTGTGGGCTATGATCAGAAGGGACTCTCCCAAACCGGGCCGATGATCACAGGGACCCATAAGTGGCGGGAGGACGCCATCGAATTTCGACCCCCTGCCGGGTGCCGAGCGGTTTTGGTGCGGGTGCGCCGTCGGCCGAGTCACCGATTCGACTCGAAGATCAAAGGCTCATTTTGGCTTGATGGTTTTCACCTGGAGATCTTAGATTCTGAAAAGAAGCAGGGTCTATCGGATAAATTCCTTTGATGAGGTAGCATCATGACAAACGATCACATAATAGACGGTGGAAGTCGGAAATCAGCAAGATTGCCGGTATCTTTCAATGACCATCTTCCCGCCACCGAGATTCAAAAGCGTTTTTACACATGGCAGGAAAAAGAAGAGATTAATCTCCATGATTACCTGGATGTGATTGTCCGCCGAAAGTGGCTGATTATTATGTTTCTCGTGCTCGTTTTCCTTTCCACCTTCATCTTTACGCTGACCTCCACCAAAATTTACAAGGCCATGGCCGTGGTTGAGGTGAACCAGGCATCTCCTCAGGTAACCAAATTTGAAGAGGTGCTCGGCTCGGAAGTGATGGCTAGAGATTTTTATGAAACCCAGGTAGAATTAATCGGCAGCAAAACATTGATTGGTCGGATCATCGATAAACTGAATCTGATCGAACATCCGGTCTTGGTTCAAACCCTTTATGGTGATGGTACGTCGGCTGCAATCCAACACATTAAAAAAATTATCAAACCCCTTTTGCCGGGATATAAAGATAAGGACGGTGATTCAGTTTTTTCCGAAGAAATATTGAAGCAACAGAAAATGGTCGATTATCTGGAGGAAAATCTGGATGCGTCACCCAGCAAAAAATCAATGCTGATTTACGTTTCTTTCAGCTCGCCGGATCCGGAACTGTCTCAGGCTGTGGCAAATACGCTTGTGGATGAATTCATCAGCAGGAAAATGGAACAAAAGCTTGAGGCTTCCAGTATCGCACGGGACTTTCTTGTGATGCAAATCGACAGGGCTAAGATTAACCTGGAAAAAGCAGAGGAAGAACTAAACCAATTTGGCAAGCTGGCGGGTATCGTTTCCCTGGACGCTAAAGTAAACAGTATTTACCGTCAGCTGGAGGATTTGAATTTAGCCTACACCGCGGCAGAATCAGACATGATCACTAAAAAAGTAGAATACCTGCAGGCCTCCAGGGACGGACACGCCAATCTGCCGCGGGTGTTGGAAAGTGAGCTGATTGCCAAGTTGAAAGAAAACTATGCCCAGTTACGTTCCGAGTACGAAGATTTGAAAACGACCTTTCATGATGATTATCCGGTGGTCAGGAATTTGAAGGCACGTATGGTCAGTATTGCCGGGCGCATTAAACAGGAAGAAGGAAGAATATTTTCCGCCATAAAAAATGAATACCTGGCCGCCCGCAAGAAGACTGCCGCCATGCAAGAGCGGATCGAACTGCAGAAGAAGTTCGTTTTGGACTTGAACGAACGTGCCACCCAGTATTCGATTATGGCACGCGAAGTCGAAACCAACCAGGCCATCTATCAGAGCCTGCTTGAGCGTGCCAAAGAAATCGAATCCATGGCAGGCGTATCTGCCAGCAATATCCAGATTGTCGATCGGGCCTCGTTGCCGATTTTGGCGACTAAACCAAATGTCAAGCTAAATCTGTTGCTTGCCATCGCGGTCGGTCTTCTCGGAGGTATTGGATGCGCCTTTCTATGCGAATATTTCGCCGATACCATCACGAACCCGGAAGAAATATCAGAACGATTTCAGATACCCATATTGGGCATCATTCCCCAAGTGAAAACAGATGGAGACAGCGTAGAAAATACGTTTCTCCGCCACCCTCGGGCACCTTTTTCTGAGGCCATCCGTTCTTCCCGGGTATCCATACAGCTTTCAGGGGCCGACACCCGCTCAAAAAGCTTCCTGGTTACAAGCGGTTTGCCCAATGAGGGCAAAACTACCATTGCGGTTAATTTGGCACTCAGCTTTGCAGCTGCCGGCGAGAGAGTTATCCTTATCGATGTCGATTTCCGAAAACCAAGCCTCCAGGAGGTCTTCACCCTTTCAAAATCGGTCAACGGTCATGGATTGTCAGGATACCTGGCCGCGATGACCGACAAGGTTTGCGCTTATAATAGATACCATCGAAACTTAAATGTTGTTGCCTGCGGCCCTGTTCCACCAAATCCTGTTGAGTTGCTGGCATCCAAGCGGTTCCGACGCCTCTTGAAAAATCTGACATCCAAATACGATCGGGTTATTCTGGATGCACCGCCCTATATCGGATTCGCCGATGTCCTGGTGTTATCCCAGAGGGTCGGCGGGATTGTTCTGGTGAGCAGTATCGGCGAAGCCAGCCGCGAAACGATTGGGCAATTTAAAAAAACAATTTCCAATATCCGCGGTACCATCTTGGGCTGTATCGTCAATAAGGTCGACCTGGATAAAAAATATGGATATGGTTCATACCACAAGTATTATCAAGCCTACAGACACTATTATGGCCAGGATTATAAGGCAGCCGAAAAACAACTACCTGCTGCCGGATAAACCGGAAAATTGGCCACCAAGGCACAAAGACACAAAGAAAAACTGTCTATTCTAATTTAACTTCGTGTCTGGTGCCTGGTGGCGAAAATATTTGGTTAGATAAAGCCTTCGCATATATGATGCGATTTCAATATATAGGCACTAATTTCAGGGCTCCTGGCCTCAATTGGAAAAACTTCTCGGGAGGCCCTGATATCTAAAGAACCTACAAAATTTGTAGTGAAAATAAGCGTAAATTCAAGATGCAACAGAGTTTATCAAAAATAAATGGAACGATAATTTAGAAAAAGGTAATATCGACGCCTTTTATTTTGGTTTTAGAACCGAAATAAAAAATTAAATTCAGAACGATTCGCCCAAATTCAGTTTTATTGACGCGATTTCTGAAATTTTTGTTGCATCCGATTTTACGACACATCAGTAGTTCTGAATTTAAACTACGTTTTCCATGGGGAAAATTGTACCTTTTTAAAAACACCGAATTGTTGACGCGTTTTGTCCGGCAGGTTCGATGTCTGACAGACACACCCTCCCTGATTCGGTTGATTGCCACGGATGCCGGCTATCTAATGGTGTGCCGGGCGATTGTCAACGACTCTTCTCAAACCAAAGAAGATTTTATTGGATCCATAAAAACGGTTTGCCGGACACAGGGCCTCGACTTTCAATTGCTTCAGGAAAAGCTCATACCTGTTGCCAGGGCGCTTGGATTGGCGCTGTCATCGAATGTTCAGCTCGATTATTACAATCTTCTTGGGGTCAGCCCGGAAGCCGATACCTCAGAAATTAAAAAAGCCTTTCGGGAGAAAGCATATGAAGTTCATCCCGACACCAGTGTGCAAGGGCATGGTGATAATGAGAAATTCTTTAGGTTGAAAACTGCCTATCAAACACTGAGTGATCCGGTTCTGCGCCGACATTACAACTTGAGCCGTCGAAACCTCAACCGCTGGCATGAAACGCCGATGCAGATTCCAAAAACCGACCGGATAGGAAGGGCATTGTTCGTATTTCAATTGATGGCACTGATTATTCTATTGGTGTTTGGTATTTTCGTTTTTGATTTTTTGGTTCCATGATATCAAATTGTTTTCACCGCAGAGACGCGAAGGACGCAGAGATGTTTTTTCTTATTCTTTGTCGTTGATTCTCCAAAAATACTGACGGACAGGAAGGACGGCAAAGAATAAAAGAACACTTTTTCTGAAAATAATTAAACCTTTGCGTTCTTTGCGCCTTTGCGGTGAATAAATGCATCTCGGTGAAAATCCAGATACTTATTTAACCGCACCGCTTGAAAAAAAATGGGAGAAATGCAATGCATCCCCAACAATGCTTGAATAGAAAATTTGTGATTGAAAGATCGCATGGGCGATTGGCTAGATTTTTAATCTTTAAGATCCTCCTATTTATTGGAATTTTTTGCGCATGTGCCACCAATCATCATCCGCAAGATTTAAATTATTCACTTAATGATGATGAAATCAGCCAAATAAATGAGCAAATACTCGCCAGTGCCCAAATGCCTTCCGATCCCAGTGATTATCTTCTAGGAGCCGGAGATCTACTTCAGATAGGTGTGTTCGAAGCTAAAGAACTCGATGCTAAGGTTCGAGTTAGCTCACGCGGATATATTACCCTCCCTCTTATCGGGTCGGTCTTGGTCAAAGGATTATCTGCCAGAGAAGCCGAACAGAAAATCGAGGAGTTATATCGCGAGCGGTATATAAAAAATCCACATGTCGGCATTTTCATAGAAGAACATTTCAGCCGGCGCGTTACCCTCATGGGTCAATTTAAAAATCCGGGTACCTACGATTATATTTCAAAGCAAAGGCTGTTGGACGTTATGGCTCTGGGCGGCGGATTGAGCGACAAAGCCGGTCTTGTCGTTCAAATTCGAAAGTCCAGCGGCTCACCGGATGGACAAGGTGTTTTTTTCGTTGATTTGGATCAATTGATAAAGGAGGGTCAGTCAGAGCTTAATATCAAAATCAACGCCGGGGATGTGCTTTTTGTGCCAGAGGCCGGCGTTTTTTTCGTGGACGGCGCCGTTCGCAAACCCGGATCATATTACATCAAACACCAAACGACAGTCCAAGAGGCTTTCGTAGAGGCCGGAGGCCTGGCACCTTATGCCAACAAGAATCAGGCGGTATTGGTACGCTATGCAGAAAATGATGAACGGCAGATGATTACACTTGATCTTTCTCAGCCGGAGACATTGAAGAAAGAGGTAAAGGATCGTGATGTTTTAATCGCTGAGTCCAGCGCATTCGGAAAGTTGGTCCATGGGATGGGTTTTTACATAGGACTTCCCGGACTGGGAGGCATCGGCTACCAAGATCCTGCGCGCAGATATTAGGAGTTAATCTTTCATTGAGAAGTTATGATGGTATAAAAATTTCCGATTTTAGAAAGCCAGATAATTGCCGCAAATCCAGTGAGTTAATATTGAGTTGGCCGCAAAAAGGCACAAAAAACGCAAAAATCAAATTTCAAGGCTATTCATTGTGTTATAATGAACAAGATTCGAAATTCCAATTTTTTACGAGTCCATCAATACTAATTGGACATAAAAGAATGAAAATTAAAAACACTAACTTACAATCAAAGAGGAGCTTACCATGATCCGGGCAGGGAAAAGTAAATTGGGGTGTAAATTAATGGCTATCGGTCTATCGCTCGCGCTTGCCATTCCAGTCTTTTCATCAGAATTGAAATCCGCCCGAATATATCCCATGGGCAAAATTACCATTTATGACGGTGATCAAAGGGTCGGAGAATTCAGTAAAGAAGCGCCTTTGCCGGAAGGATTTTTAATAGCGGCTGATGGGAAATGCGGTGTCAAAATGGAGCATATTTATTTGGTGGCCGAAGATAGGAGTCTGTTTTCTGTGGCCACGTCAGCCAATCTGAGAAAATTATTAGTCAAGGAAGGGACCGTATATTTTGCAATTTCCAAGATGTCGCATCCACTTAGCTTTATCACCCCTTCCGGGAGTGTGGCTGTCCTCGATATATTGTTGAATGCAGCGACGGTCAGTTCACCGTTGAAAGGCTATGTATCCGTCAAACAAAACCGCAGTGAGGTAGGCATTATCAAGGGCGGTTCAATGATCGTTTCAACCCAACAAGTTGAAATGATGATAGAATCCGGGCAGCGGATCATTTTAGCCCAGGCGGACATGGACGTGGGTGCTCCGGCTGAATTAGAACCAAGCGATGAAGAAGAGGGTAAGGCGGAAGAAGCCGTTAAAGAAGAAGAAGCGGCTATAGGGAAAAAAGCTGGAATGTCAAAAAATACAAAAATCGTTTTGGGCGCCGTCGGCGGTGCGGTCGTCATCGGTGGGATCGGTGCGCTTGCAGCCGGCGGTGGCGGTGGCGGCGGTAGCGGCGGTAGCGGCGGGGATGGAGGAGACGACTCCGCCAGTCCTTCTTCACCGACCCCCTAACGAAGATGTATTACAACAAAACGTTCATTCCTTTACCCGTCCATTTGTGACGGGTTTTTTAATTGAAAATTGATTAATGCCGATATAAATGTAATAGATAAGATAAACGTTCAGCCATTAATAAACGAAGACACCATAACAAGGAATGTGACGTATGAGCTTTTGATAAAAATAGAGGCATCTATTCTTGACATCTTTTTGGGTGCATCTCCTATCTTATTGTAATCGTTAAATCTTTCACAATCACCGCTTGCCGCATCTTGCATAGAACCCGAATCATGCACAATATAGGGATAAAACTTATTTCGCTTTGCTGATTATTGCGTGTTTGAGGAAAAAGAACCAAATCTTAAAAGAGCTTATATTTTCAAAAAATTGTCGAAATCCCGAGACGTTTAATCCGGAAATTTCATGAGATTACCTGCTCTATGTACACTGCCTATTATAATTTAAAAGAAACGCCCTTCAATCAGTCAGTCGATCCAAGATTTACCTGGTTAAGCGAAAAACAATCAGAGGCTCTGGCTTCTTTTCAGCAGAATTATCTCGATAAAAAAGGTTTCTTTCTGATCACCGGGGACGCCGGCACAGGAAAAACAGCCTTCATTAAAAGACTGTTGGCCGAAATCGAATCCAAAACAATCGTTGCAACGGTGACGGATCCTGATCTTGATAAGCTCGATTTTTTCAACTGGTTGTCTGCAGAATTCGATTTGAACGTAAGTTTTAAGAGTAAAGGAGCCTTTTTAACCCGCTTTAAAAGGTTCTTACTCGAAGCCCATCAAAAAAATATAAATGTCATCCTAATTATCGATGATGCCCATAGGATCAATCAAGAACTTGTCGAAGAAATATTGACACTTTCAAACATCGAAACGGCCGGCAACAAGCTTATGAGTATATTTTTTGTCGGACAATCCGGGTTCAATAGAATTCTACAGGAAAATCAAAACAGCGAGTTGAGACAGAGCGTCAACGCTCATTTTCAGATAAAGCCATTAAAAGAAGACGAAATAGTTCAGCTTATCTTATATCGTCTCAAGGTGGCGGGTGCAAAGGCTGAAATATTCAGTTCACGGGCTTTTCATGAAATCTATCAATTCTCTGCGGGTTATCCAATAATGGTGGTCAACATCTGCGATCGAGCAATGATGGCCGGATGCGTTAGTGCAACGCCGATCATCGATAAGGATTTGATTGTTGAATGCGGTAGAGATCTTCAAATTGCCGGCAACAAGGGAAAGATAAAAAGTATTAATTATCCTAAGAAGATCGCCGGATCCAAGGTGCCTGCGGCAAAAGCAATCACAAAAAAAAAAGAAATGGTCAACAAATCACTCTTTAGTGATTTGAAAATCAGATTAGTTCCGGTGGTCCGAACAGCCATATTACCCGTGTTCTTAGCGATGCTATGTATCGTCGCTATCTACCTAATATACCATTTCAAATCATCCTTTTTGACCTGGACGAAGATCATCCTTGATCATGAAAAATCAAGCTCGGTGCAAAGTGAACCACTCACTTCTAATGTGACACAGGAAAAAGACAAAGAGGTTGAAAATTCAATTGAAGCAGCGCAAACACAAGCGGAATTATCCAATGACGGATATGCACTAGATGAGCTCAAGTTTGATGATGAAACCATTTCTTCGGACAATCAAAACGCACCAACTGGTGATGATTCTTGGCAAATCAAGTCAGATACTGAAACAACAATCCCGCCGGTCTCGGAAAAGAAAGTTGCTGAGATAATTCCCGAAAAAGTGGGCACCACTATCGAAAAGTTACCTTTAGAGCTGCCCGAAATTGAAACAGAAAGAGAATCAACAGAGAGAGAATTTAAATTGTTATCTCGCCATTTAGCCTTAAAGTCAAAACTTTCCGAATTAGAGCGGCAGGAGACTGATATTGAAGAATTCCCTCTTGAGCTTAAAAACGGAGGGGTAATTGGTGCACCACCGGCGAGCGATTCAAAGGCAAAGAAGGAGGTCCGACCTCCACCAGCGTTGGCTGAGAGACTATATCTTCCGGCAAAAGAGCGGCAGGAAGCGGATATCCAAATAGTCCGTCTGGAGCCCCAAACCGAAACAATAAGCGATGCACTGCCGGCAGACGATACGAAAGCAAGTAGTGATGTCCAACCTCAACTACCAGTCGTTGAGAAACCACGGTTACCGGCGCTTCCTGCGAAGTCCGATATAGATCCATTAACTATACCTCAACAAGAGCCAGACAGCTCAGTGGCGGCGTTGGGGCAAGTTAGCAAGGAGGACGATCTCCGCAACCGCCTAAACCTGAAAGAGCGACTACAATCTTTCCTGGAAGTCTATTGTCATACATACGAAGAGAAGAATCTGGAGCAATTTAGCACCTTCTTTGCCTCAGATGCCAAGGAAAACAACAAACCTTTTCATAACCTGCTACCAAAATATCGCCGTAATTTTGATGTTATCAAATTCATAACTTATCGGATTGAACTGCAAGAATATAAATATGATGATGAACGTGGAATGATAAACATCGAAGGAAGATTTTTTTTAGAATGGCTGCCCGATGGCACCCGCTGGCGGCGGAATACAGGTAAAATTTTTATGGCACTGCATGAGTCCGGTACATCATTTAAAATAAGTCGGCTCGACTATTACGGTGATCAGCAAAAGAAAAACTGATATGGATTCATTGATACCGATGAATCTCACAGACGACCCCGGAAGGTCGTCGATAAACAAGGGAATGCGAGGAAAGACATCATGGAAAAAAAAGGTTGCCCGGGATTTAAAACTGCGGGCGTGAGTTGCGGGCTGAAAAAAAACGGACGAAAAGATCTCGGACTTATTTACTCAGAGGTTCCGGCGAATGTCGCCGGACTGTTTACTAAAAACCGCGTTCAAGCAGCTCCGGTGCTGTTGGATCGACAACGAATCACCCGAGGCGTGTGCCGTGCGCTCATCGTAAACAGTGGTATCGCCAACTGCTGCACAGGGGAGCAGGGCATGCGGGATGCCATTCACATGGCAGGTCTTGCGGCCGCCGGGCTTGGTGTCGCCGAGGACGAGGTCCTGGTATCTTCCACAGGCGTTATCGGTGATCCTTTACCCGTGGAAAAAATTAAAGTCGCTACGCCTGCTTTGATCAACGCTTTGCATGGGGAAGGCATCCATGACCTTGCGGAAGCGATTATGACGACGGATACAGTGCCGAAAGTTGTCAGCCGCCGCGGAGAACTGGATGGGGCGCTATTCACTGTGTCAGGTGTGGCCAAAGGGTCCGGAATGATCTGCCCGGATATGGCGACCATGCTGTGTTTTGTAATGACCGATGTCCAGGCTTCTCCTGGGTTGTTGAAAGAAATGCTAACGGCGGCTGTCGATCGATCTCTGAATCGGATTACGGTGGATGGCGATACGAGCACAAACGACACCGTCCTTTTAATGGCGAACGGCCAGTCCGGTGCCGAAGTCCTCAACAACGAGCAGAGGGAGGTCTTTCAGCCTGTCCTAGATGATGTGCTGATTGCTTTGGCCAAGTGGCTGATCAAAGATGGCGAGGGGGCTACAAAGCTCGTTGAGATAGTGGTCACGGGTGCGGGGTCGGACATAGAAGCCCGCAGAATTGCCGACACGGTGGCAAATTCAAACCTGACCAAAACAGCGCTATTCGGGGAAGACGCCAACTGGGGGCGAATTCTGGCTGCCGTCGGACGAGCGGGGGTTGCGGTGGAGCCCGAGAAAACGGATATTCGGTTCGGCCCCGTTTTAATGGTGCAAAACGGTATGGGCTGTGGTGCTTCGGCCGAGGTAGAGGCCACTAAAGTTCTCAAGCAGTCTGAATTTGATATCATGATCGACTTGAAATCGGGAAAGGGGCATGCGTCCGTTTTTACCTGTGACTTTTCCATTGATTACGTCAAAATTAACGCTGATTATAGGTCATAACCCGGATAAGTCGGAAATAACAAATTACAAGCACCAAACTACAAATAAATTCCAAATTACAATACCCAAATCTCAAATAAGATCAAACGTCAATTGTTTGGGATTTTGAATTTCGGTCATTGTGATTTGTTTGGTATTTGTGATTTGTTATTTGAAATTTTTTAATTGCTGACACCTGACACCCGACACCTGAAACCTTACGTTCCTTACAACATGTTGTCAGAAAAAGCGTGATAAGGGCGTAAGCTGTAACCCGCAACCCGTGACTCGCAACTCGTAACCCGCGTTAAATATCTATGCCGTTGATGCGAATACAAAAATTTCTTTCCGCTGCCGGTGTCTGCTCTCGCAGAAGGGGCGAGGCGTTTATTAAAGCCGGCCGAGTTTCCCTTAATGGTCAGATTGTTGTTGAATTGGGCACAAAAATCGATCCAGGAAATGATCAGCTCAGCGTTGATGGCAAGCCGATAAAATATGAATCATCCATGCTTTATATCGCCCTCAACAAGCCTGCCGATTATGTCACCAGCTGTCGTCACCCGGGGGAAAAGATTGTGCTCGATTTAGTGGACATTGCTCAGCGCGTTTATCCTATTGGCAGATTGGATAAAGATACCACCGGTCTTTTGCTATTGACCAACGACGGCAGGTTGCATCATAAGCTGTCTCATCCTTCTTTTAATCATGAGAAAGAATATGACGTCACCGTAGCGAAGCCTATTACCGATGGCGCTCTGCAAAAATTGGCGGCAGGTTTGCCGATGATGGAGAGCAAAACCCGACCGGCCAAAGTCCAAAGGATAGCCTCGCGACGATTTCGCATTATCCTGAAAGAGGGTAAAAACAGGCAGGTGCGACGGATGGTCCGAAAGGTGGGAAATCAGGTGACAAGGCTCAAGCGAATCCGGGTGGCCGGTATAAAGCTAGGACAGCTGCCGACGGGAAAATGGCGCCATCTAACGGAAAAAGAGAAAGAGGAGATTTGGCTGTGATAAATTTTGATTCGTTGATGAACAGGGGAAATAAAATTGCGGTGATTGGACTGGGCTATGTCGGCTTGCCGTTGGCAGTTCATCTCGCGGCTTATTTTGACGTCGTCGGATTCGATCAGAATGCTGAAAGAATCCAGGAACTTCAATCAGATTTTGATCGCACGCTGGAAGTCTCTGACAGTCAACTCGCTAAAACCAAATTAGTCTATACCAATAAACCGGAGAACCTTGCGGACTGCCGACTCATGATCGTCGCCGTTCCGACCCCCATCGATGAATTCCGGATCCCCGATTTGGGCCCATTGCGGGGGGCTTCGAAAACAGTCGGAAAGCATTTGCAAAAAGGATCGTGTGTTGTTTATGAATCCACGGTTTATCCGGGGGCCACTGAGGAGGTCTGCGTCCCGATCATCGAGGCGGAATCCGGTTTGAAGTTTGGACAGGATTTTACAGTTGGATATTCTCCGGAGCGGATCAACCCGGGTGATAAGGTTCACACGCTGGATAAGATCATGAAGATTGTATCCGGCTCGGACCAGGCAACCTGCGATCTGCTGGCAAAGGTGTACGGTAAAGTCGTCAAAGTCGGTATACACAAGGCAGGATCAATAAAAGTGGCTGAAGCCGCCAAAATCATTGAGAACACCCAGCGAGATTTGAATATTGCCCTGATGAACGAGCTTGCCAAGATATTCGACATCTGCGGGATCGACACCCAAGAAGTTCTCGAAGCCGCTGGAACCAAGTGGAATTTTCTTCCCTTCAGTCCCGGTTTGGTCGGCGGCCATTGTATCGGCGTTGATCCTTATTATTTAACATTTAAAGCCGAAGCACTGGGGTATCATCCGGAAATGATTCTGGCAGGGCGGCGGATCAACGACGGCATGGGCAAACATGTTGCCGAGCGTGCGGTAAAGATGCTCATCGGCACCGGGCGGCGGGTCCGAGGGGCAAGGGTGGTGATTCTTGGGATTACATTCAAAGAGGATGTACCTGATCTGCGCAACACCAAAGTGATCGATATCATCAGGGAGCTGAAAGATTATGGTGTGGACGTTCTGATTAACGATCCCTTAGCAGACTCGACCGAGGCCCGGCAATATTACGGCGTCGAATTGCAGCCTCTTGATACAATTAAAGATGCGGATGCCGTTATTCTTGCCGTCATGCACAAGGCATACAGAGAAATGGGCTTGGAGGGAATTTCCAGATTGTTCTCCCACAACCCCGCACCGTTCATTGATGTTAAAGGATGTTTCAGTCCGCAGGACGCCCAAAAATTAGGCTTAAGATATTGGCGACTTTGAGTGGCAAATCCTTTCAAGTCTGCCCCGGATCGCGCCAATTCAAGCACGGCCGTGCCACCGAAACAATAGCCCACAGCGACGGCATTTTCGATTTTGGCACCTTTATTCGATATATACTTTTTGTCCGGGGAATATTTTGCTTCTAGGATCGAGCTGGTTAAGATGTAGAAATCTAACCAATGCCATGTTGTGACGTTTGGCGATCTGAAAAGGGCTGTCGCCTGCTCGAACCTCGTAGGTCGCCAGGCCATCCACCGCTGGGGGGTTGATATTTTTACCGGGGAAAATAGTTAGAACTTGCCCTTTATGCAGTATGGTGGTCTTCAGATTGTTGAGATCCTGTATTTTTTTGGTCGTCGTACCATATTGCTTGGCGATAATATAGAGAGAATCTCCTTTTCGGACCCGATGGGTGAGCGCTTGCCCGTTTTTCGGTTTCCGAATAATCTGAGAAGCCTGCGTCATGTAGCCGCGTTGCGGAATCTTTATGCGCTTGCCGGCCACAATATAGTTTGATCGACGCATGTTATTGGCCCGCATGATCTTTCTGACACTGGTACGATACTTGCGCGCAATGATGGAAAGCGATTCTCCGTGTCTCACCCGATGATAGATAAATGCCCTTTGGGGAGGATGCGATACCGGTATTTGATCGATTTTGGCCAGGAGCATGTCCCCTTTGCCCGGCGGTATGTTGAGACGATAATTTTCTCCGGGTACAATTTGATAACGAAGTTCTGGATTCAGTTCCTTTAATATCTTCTTGTCAAGACCGAGGGATTTGGCGACATTTGTCAAGTGGACCTGTTTGTTGATGGTAACCCCTTCGTAATCCAGTGGTGGATCAACGGAAACCTGATCCAGTCCGTAGTCCTCAAGATTATTCATTATATGTAAGGTTGCCAGGAACCTGGGAACATACCGGGCGGTTTCCCTCGGCAGTCGTTGATAAAGATCCCAGAAGTTATCCAAATAATTGATATTTTGACCTCTGATCAGCCTCAGCACTCTGCCCTCGCCACAATTATATGCGGCCAGGACCGTTGACCAGTCACCAAAAAGTTGATGCAGCTCTTTGAGATATGCGATGGCGGCCTGGGTCGATTTTTCCGGATCCATCCGCTGGTCTATAAATTTGTCCCGACTGAGCCCGAACTTGTAACCGGTCGACGGGATGAACTGCCACATCCCAAGGGCTCTGGAGCGGGAGAGTGCATTTACCTTAAAGCCGCTTTCAATGAGTGGAAGCCAGGACAATTCCTGGGGAAGGCCGGCTTCCCGCAGAGATCTGACAATTTTATTGCGGTAGCGGCCGGAGCGTTTGTATGAGTCGATGAAAAAGCGCCTTTCTGGGCCTTTGGTAAAAA
>Ga0316189_10000863_pt1 | contig 30380 bp, 20 predicted proteins | sample LowCovwburrow_MG_FD_204930 | JGI IMG/M metagenome (GOLD analysis project Ga0316189, IMG submission 204930) | Coastal sediment microbial communities from Maine, United States - Lowes Cove worm burrow | ecosystem: Environmental > Aquatic > Marine > Coastal > Sediment | place: USA: Maine...
CAAGCAGAGCCATTCCTGAAGCTAGCGCATAGTGTCTACTAGGCAGCCAATGTCCAGTCAATTTGAGCATACTGACAAACGCTGCCGCCACTGAACCTCCAATCAATAGGCGCCCGAAGCTAGCCCAAAAGAGATCAGGCGCTACTGCGAAAACAGTTCCACCAATCGCGGCTCCCCCTGCGCCCATCGTCAGTAGCTTACGCGGTCCCCAGTGATCCGCCAGTAGACCAGCTGGTATCTGCATCGCTACGTAACTGTAGAAATAGAATGCGGATAGATTCCCTAATGCCGTGGCATTAAGAGAGAACTCAAGCGTCAACTCTGCGGTAAGTACAGCTGGTGCAACACGCTGATAAAAGCCGATGTGATAGAGCATTGCGCCCAGACCCCACATCATTATGGAGAGTCGCAACGGTGGAGGAGGTAATACGGACATATAACTCCCTTTAATAGCCTCGCATCCTTATTGGGGACTGGAAAGGTTGTATCTAGTATATTGTCCTAAACCAATCACTGAATTATGAGAGTGTCTCTTGCAGGTCTCTCTTTCTCCGGAACTTCAGCGGCAAACTTCGCCCACACACTAATGGTTTCTTATTCGCATTGTGCTTCTTGATAAAATCACCGATCGTCCGTTCGAGTACCGCAACAGAAGCCAATGAATCACACCTGGTGTTGTCCTCAGTGATCAATCCAATAAATCCTGCTGAGCAGCGAAACATTTCTAGACATGAGACGGTACTGTCTGTTGCCAGTTAGCACCTATAGTTAGCGTTTACTGCCAATATTGAGACCTTATTATCAGCTACGATCCAAATGACTCTGCTAAGAGTTAGTCTGTCATATTCGACGCAAATATCAGGCAGAACTTCGATAGATGAAATTATGTATTGCGTGGCTAGAAACGCTATAGTCAATTTCACATATAGATCGCTTAAAAAATCCAGGAGATGACAAATACACTGTTCGAGCAGAATTCTCGGATGAAAACAACAGAGACTTGGAAAATGTCTTCGTGAGTAATCGACAGGCAATAAGGCCCTAACTGAATTCAAACCATCTCTGGAATTTATAGCTAATTTGATGGAATCGGAAGAAATGAACGGGAGGATAAAACCTATATCATAGGTAATCCCGTATTTGATCGAACCTCTGATGATATCACTGGCAGTTGTTATCTATAGTTTCAAAGGCTGCTTGCGCCTGTGCTCTGCATATTATCTTTCCGTCTGCAGGCATACTGCCAGTTCGCTACGCGAACGCACGCCAATTTTTCGGTATATAGCCTGAACCTGGTTTGCGACGGTTCTTTCACTTGATCTACGGCGCTGGGCGATATCAGCATTGGTTGAACCTGAAAGTAGGCTGATAACGACGTCGAGTTCGGCTTCTGTCAGATTAGCTACTCGATCTGCGGCAACCAATGGATAAGCGCCTACTAGCAGCTTATCATCGCGAATGGCAACTTCTGCAAGTTTTGCGCGCAACCCGGTTTGAGCGAAGAAAGCAGCAAGCTCGGGGCGCGATGATAATCCTAATTTTCTCTGTGCCCGTGCGGTGCAATCGGTGACCAGTGAGGATGATACGCCGAGGGTATAGGCGATTTGTTTGCTCGAATAGCCCATACCGACATACTCTGAGACTTGGCGTTCACGCAATGTCAGGCCTCGAGGATCTCTGTAGTTTGGCTCGTTTTTGACAGCAACTACGTAACGTCGTCCGTCGGTATCAAACTTGTCGACCAGGGACCATCGTCCGTCTACCAAAGCTTGCCAATTGTCGAGGGACTCATCCACATGTGCACGCCCATTTCTAGTTCGAGCCTTATCCAAAAAGCGTACAGCCGATCGCAAGGCGTCACGACTACTTGTGCTGCTTGCAGCAGCACTCGCGTCCTGGATCTTCCCATCCGGATCTAGTACGGCTTCAATGCTGTTTGTATCCGTATTCAGATACCCCCCAAGATTACGTAGCCGTAATCCTGCGCCTAGGTGGGGACCGATCTGTCGCCAGCGTTTGACTGCAATTTCCTTGGTCTGAAACTGTTCTTTCGAGTAAGTGGCAAAAACCACACTGTGACCGGTACCGGTATGCCCACCTACCAAGAGCATGTCACGAAATCTTCCTCCCGTAATCATCCTGAACTTCGGGCGTTCGCCGGGAAGAAGCGGAAACACGTCCATGCATGCGGTACCGACGCAGCGTCCACTGCGATACACCATGTCGTAAAGCTTTTGATCTGCAAGCGCATGACCGATTCGCGTCCAGCCATTTTTTAGGTGGCTTCCCTGGGAGGCGAATTCCCCGATAGTTGCTGTGGTCGGTGTATGATGATGGGTCCAGGCAATTGGTCTAGCCCCACCGGGTATCAGCGGTGTTACATGATCAACTAACCGGCCTAGCCATTCCGTATCGGACCCATTGAGGTTATAGCTTTCCTCGACTAAAGAAATCCAATCGGTCTTACCTAAAGTCATCCTTGTTCTCCCTACTAAGAATCGTTATATACCGCTGTAAGTCAGGTGTTTTGTTGATTTTGTAGAAGAGAAGTTAGCAAAAAATTGATCTTTTAATGTCAATACAACTAAAGGATGTCCTTTTGCGAGAGAATTCTGAGCGCCTGGATCGATAATCAGCTTTTGCATTACACAATACCAATATCTGCTTATAAAATTAGATTGCAAGTTCTGGGCAGCTGTTGCAAACAGTTGTTCATTCGATAGTTTGATTCGTCAAGGCCAAGGGTGTTTTAAGCTACTTCGCAGTTGATCATTTACTCCTGGTAATACGATTTTTTTTGCATTTATCACGGGTCTGGGGATGCAAGACCAAGAGGATACAGGTGGTCAGGGTGACCTATGCCCATGGGAGTATCTGTGCGCAGATGGAAGCGAACGATCTGTGCAATAGAATTGTCAACAAATTCAATAAATAAGCAGAAAATGGCAGGGAAAATAGGACGACAAAAGAAGTAGAGGCAGTTCTGTTCATGGAGGGCTACTAGATACTTCAGTCTTAGCAGTATTGTCTGAAATTGACATCGCCTACTATTGCAGCGATGCCGCCCGAAAATTAATGCGCTCCACGGCATCGAGGTTGACTGTTTGACGCGCTCGCCAAAGATCATGGTTGTCCTGCATGGCTAGCCAACTCTCAGGGGATCGCCCCAGTGCTTTGGATAGGCGCAGTGCCATATCAGGACTGACGCCGCTTTTACCCTGCAGCACACGATTTAGCGTGGAAGGGGAGACGCCAAGTTTCGCCGCAAGTTGCCTCCCCGTGATGCCATTCGGCTCCAGGTAGACCTCACGGATGAATTGGCCAGGATGCGGAGGGTTGTGCATAGGCATCAGTGGTAGTCCTCGTAATCTAGAACGTAGGCATGGCCGTCTCGGAACTCGAACGTGATGCGCCAGTTACCGTTCACCCAGATTGACCAGCGGTCTTTGCCTTGCCCCTTCAACGTATGTAGCCTGAATCCGGGGATATCCATATCCTCAATCGTCATCGCGGTATCCAAGGCGGTTAATTGCATCGTCAAGCGCCTTGCGTGTTGGGGTTGAATGCCGGACTTCGAGCCGGTTTCGTAATACCGCTTCAATCCCTTATGCAGGAACGACTTGATCATTGTTTAAGTGTAGCGTGTTGCGCATAAGGCAACAAGTGGGTCATGTTAGATGGCCGATTTCGGTTAAGGGATATAGATTGGCTAGCCTACAAGGGTCCACAGGCGCCTTGATGTTGCTGGGACCTAATAGACGCGATCTGGACGCGGTGCCTCTACAACTTATTGAAAAAATTAAAGTTATCGAAGGTTCGAATCCCTCCCTCTCCGCCATTTCTCCAATAAAAACAGCTCGTTAAAGAAATATAAAAACATCGGTACGGTTGGCGACTGGTTTCAATAACCTACATAGAATCAGTAAGATACCGAATCGTACTTGGTGCTGATCCAGGAATTTTTGTTGCCAGCAAGACACGATTGTAGACGCTGTTTTCAAGCGGGTTGCCTTGCGAGCTGGTCAGTCAACGAGTTTCTTGTTCGATTAAGGTCGACCACGTCATCAAGACGCTTTTCCATCAAGGCGATGTCAATGAGCGTCTCCAATTCGGGGAATTGTCGATGGCTAGATCGCTTCTTTTCCAATGCTGGCCCGACCTCTGGGGAGGGCAGCGGCCAGCTACTTTTCTTACCCGTTTGTTGGTTGGATGCCGGATGTTGCCCGGTCTCAGATAACGAAGCACTGCATCCAGCGTGGCCAGCCAGCATTTCGCCTTGCGTAGTTCTTTGTAATCCGTAGTCGAGGATCGGTCAAAGAAGTCCTGTACTCGATAGGCCGCGACCAGGTCGTATTGTCATTCTTTCTGCGCCATCCTTCGCAGCCGCTCTTGTGGGGCGGATGCAATGCCTGGTGCATTGTCTAATAGCCTTGAATGCACCATTGACGGGCTTGCGCTCTCTCACCGGCCGCCAGCAGCGCATCGGTTAGCCGTGGGTAACACTGGCATGTATCTGCCTCGTCTTCGAGCTGGCAGTTGTTCTTCGGCGTGGGAGTAATCGGGCAGGCTAGCTTCACCGTGCCAGTGGTTGTACCAGGTGGGCTCGGCGGTGAGATCCAGAGTCTCCGATTTCAGTGGGCGACATAGGTTGTTCCAATGTGGTGTCGAAATTTGTTCTGACCGGAGTAGCGTTGGAAAAAACGGTCGAGGTCTATATTTCCGCTGCGAGATTCGGATCGTCCTGAGGTTGCAGTCGCCGGATACGAACTTCGATCTTCGCGTTAATCACGGAACAGCGCTTTCAGGGCGCCCGTGGGTTGATCCTTCTCAGTGATGCGTTCGGCGATCTCTGCGAACGTCTCACCGGTCAGCACCAGCCGGGAGGGAATAATCAAATCCTCTGGGATTTCACGCAATGCTTGGAGTTGGTGCTGCAGCGCTTGTTCGATCAAATAGGCCTTTCACACCGTGGCGCTTCACATTCGCTTCAATCTCGGCCTTGGTTTCTTCCGAGATGTAGGCGGAAAATTGTGTCGTTGTGGATATGCCAGTTCATCCTCTACAGTTTTGTAGATTTATAAAGAGAATACTATAGGGTCATGAGATAACCAAGCTCCGGGCATATTTCGGCTTCTCTTAGACACGATCCGCATATCGTTGCTTTGTAACCCATTGATAAAGCGAGAAACACCGAAGATTCGACAAGCCAGCGCGGAGCGTTGGCGCAGGACGCCGGCTTTGCCGGCGCCCCGCAGGTGTGAGCTGCGCAGCAGCGAATCAATCTCCCTAAAGTCTTAACCTTGAGTTTTGCAAACAAATGCTTGTACGACACTGTCCAAATCTTGCCTTGATAACCCCCATACCTGCCAAGATAACGTAAGGGCTTTACGATAGACAGGTAATTGGCTGGGCACAGAGAGCATATACTGTGAGTATTCAGCCAACATGGGGTGTGAGACCGGTAGCGCTTCGGCCACCCCGGGGCTTGGTCGGGGCGAGGAGAGGGGAATGTCATCACCATGAAAGGATTCGGTTTTTCGGCAGGTACACGGAATGCGTCGGGTAACGACCCGGACACCGAGTTACTGCGCTCAGAGTTGTTCAGCATCGAGCAACTGAATCGTCACGCGGTAAAACTGGCGGGCCAGCATAAAATCGATCCACGCCCAGGGCCGGACAGATTACTGCCACGTCTGGCGGACAATGAGCGGGTTCTGCTGGCGGCCTATGACGTGGTGACGGCCGCGGCCACACCGGGACAACGGATTGTGCCGGCAGAGGCCTGGCTGCTGGACAATTTTTATCTTGTCGAGCAGCAGATCTGTCTGGCGCGCCGGCATCTGCCGCGTGGCTACAGTCGGCAATTGCCGCGACTGGCTGATGGTCCGTCAGCCGGGTTCCCCCGTGTTTATGATTTGGCGTTGGAACTGATTTCTCACATGGATGGTCGTGTCGACAAAGACAACGCCACCCACTTCATCGCTGCCTACCAGACCGCCAAGCCGCTGAAACTTGGCGAATTGTGGGCATTCCCGATCATGCTGCAGTTGGCGCTGCTGGAAAACCTTCGCCGCGTTGGCTTGCGTATTGCCCGTCGGCGCGAAGAGCGTGACGCGGCCATCACTTGGGCCGACCACATGCTCGCGACGGCTGAAAGGGAACCGAAACAGCTTATCCAGTTGCTGGCCAAGTTCGCCAATGCCGATGTGCCTCTGACTGCGCCGTTTGTGGAGGAATTTTACGCAAGACTCCAGGCTCAGGGGCCCTCTATGGCCTTTGTTCAAACCTGGGTCGAGCAAAAACTACTCGAACAAGGGGTGTCCGCGACGCAGTTATCGGCGGTGGCCGCCCGAACGGCCGCGACCAACCAGATCTCCATCGCCAACAGTATCGGCAGTCTGCGTTTCATAGGAACTATGGACTGGCGCCATTACGTCGAATCGCTCAGTGTTGTCGAACAGACTCTGCGTGAAGACCCGACGGGGATACATGCCGGCCAGGACTTCGCCACACGCGACCGCTACCGGCATGTCGTTGAAGACGTCGCCCGAGGTTGTGCGCACTGTTCGTGTAGCGAGTTAGAGGTGGCACGCGAAGCCATCGCCTTCGCGCAGACTGCTGCCGAGCGATTGGGCACCAACGACCGCAGCGCCCATGTCGGATACTATCTGGTCGATCACGGACGGCAGAGTCTGGAGCGTAAGCTTGGCTGTCGTTTGTCGTGGAAATTACGGGCCGGCCGAGTGCTCCGGCGTTTCCGTCTGCCCCTTTACCTTGGTCCCATCCTGTTGCTTACCGCACTGTCGACATCGGTCGTGCTTTTCCCTTTCGGCGGATTCGGGCCGGGGGACTGGCGCTACTGGTTTTTTACGATCACCGGAATCATTGGCATCTCGGCGCTGGCCGTCCCGCTGGTGAACCTGCTGCTCACGCTGGTCTTACCGCCCCGCGCGTTACCTCGCCTAGATTTCTCGCGGGGGATTCCAGATATTCACCGCACCATGGTGGTGGTCCCCACTTTGCTGAGCAGGCCACAGGAGATCGATAATCTTCTCGAAGCCCTGGAGATCCGCTATCTCGGTAATCGCGATGACAATCTGTATTTTGCCTTGCTGACGGATTTCCGTGATGCGCCTGAGCGCACGCTGCCGGAGGATGACGCCTTGCTCGCCTATGCGCGCGCAGCTGTCCAGACGCTCAATGAGACCTATCGCGAGGACCGCCCGTGCATCTTCTATCTGTTCCACCGGCCTCGGGTGTGGAACTCCTACGAACGGGTGTGGATGGGATATGAGCGCAAACGCGGCAAACTGGAGCAGTTCAATGCCTTGCTGCGGGGCAGGGGGCAAGCTGCATTCTCGGAACTTGTCGGTGATGCGTCCATTCTCAGTTCGATCCAGTACGTCATCACCCTGGATACCGACACGCAACTACCCCGCGACGCGGCACGCGCAATGATAGGAAACATCGCCCATCCGCTCAATCGGCCGGTGTACGATGCCGACAAGGGGCGCATTGTCGAAGGTTACGCGATCCTGCAGCCACGCGTATCGATCAGTCTGACCAGTGCCGGCCAGTCACGCTTTGCGAAACTATTCGCGGGTGAGTCAGGCATCGATCCCTACACGCGCGAGGTATCGGATGTCTACCAGGACCTCTTCGGCGAGGGGTCATTCATCGGTAAGGGTATCTACGATGTAGACGCCTTTCGTCAGGCTGTTGATGGGCGCTTTCCAGAGAATTTGATTCTCAGTCACGACTTATTGGAAAGTGGCTATGCGCACTCGGCCCTGGTGACTGATGTTGACCTGATTGAAGAGCATCCAGACACCTACGCGATAGAAGCCAGCCGTCGGCATCGGTGGATACGCGGCGACTGGCAGCTGGCCGGTTGGCTGCTGCCAAGTGTGCCTGGACCGGACCGTGTCGATGATTCAAGTAGATCAAAATCGAAGCGGCAAGCGAATCCGCTATCAGCCTTGTCGATGTGGAAAATTTTCGACAACCTTCGCCGTAGCCTCGTATCGCCGGCCCTGCTCGCTTTACTGATCGGGGGTTTGCTGTTTGGTCCGGGACCGGTGTGGTTTTGGCCCCTGCTGGTCGGGGCGGTGGTGTTTTTGCCCACTGTGCTGGGAACCGTGATCGAACTCATCCGCAAACCAGGAGAACGTGACTGGCTGGTGCATCTGATCCAGACCAGCAATTCCGCGAGCAGCCCGATGGCACGCGGTTTGCTGACCCTGGCCCTATTGCCTTACGACACGTTGATTTGCCTGGATGCGATTCTACGCTCGGGTGTACGGATGTTGTTTACACGCCGTGGATTGTTGCTCTGGCACATGAGCGCCTACGCAAGCCGCAACGCGCGCCGTTCGTTGACCGATTTTTTCAGGGAGATGTGGATCGCGCCTGTTCTGGCGCTGGTCCTGGCCTTCGTATTGCTGGGCGGTCGGCCGGTGGAGTGGCTTTTCTGGGCGCCCGTCTTGTTACTCTGGCTGGTGTCGCCCGTGGTCGGTTGGTGGATCAGCCTGCCACTGTCATCCTCTGTACCTGATTTGACTGTCGAGCAACGAGCGTTCCTGCGGGCGTCTGCCCGGCGAACATGGCGTTTTTTCGCAGAGTTTGTCGGTCCGGAGAATAACTGGTTGCCGCCTGATAATCTGCAGGAATATCCGGCGCCTACCATTGCCTCGCGAACTTCACCAACGAACATTGGCATGTCGCTGCTGGCCGACCTGAGCGCATACGATTTCGGTTACATTGCAGGCGGCGAATTCCTGCGACTTGTCGGGAATACGCTGGCCACGATGGAAAAGCTGGAACGCTACCGCGGCCATTTTTACAATTGGTACGACACACACACCCTGCAACCGCTTTCCCCGCAATATGTCTCTTCAGTGGACAGCGGCAATCTGGCGGGTAGTTTGCTTACCCTGCAAGCGGGACTGGTCGAATTGAAAGATCAGCCGGTGCTGTCAGTAAACGCGTTTCAGGGGCTGCAGGACACCTTGCGGGTGCTTGCCGAACACCTGCCGTCTCCACCAATCCCGGAACTTGCCGATAAGATCAAGGTGTTGCAGGACACACTGCAGTCCCACTCACCGAACGGGCTGCCACAGACACTAGCTGGCGCCGATAGCCTGCTGGATGAGATCCATAGTGCCGGCGCTGCGGTGCTTGCATCGCTTCACGCAGATACTGATGTAGACAGCGAACTGTATCACTGGGCGCAGGCCTTCGACCAGCAATCCCGCGCACTTCGAGAAGATCTCAGGTTTCTGGTCTCTGAGCCGCGGCGTTTCAGCAATGTTCCGACACTGGCGGAATTGGCCAGAAAAAATATGGTTGATGCTGATGAGCTGTCGTCAGCCGGGACAGTTGCGGCGGTTGGATTACGTTATAAGGGCGCGATGGAGCGGCTCAGAATCATCGATGATCTGGTGGAACGTTGCCGGGAACTGGCGGTGATGGATTTTGAGTTTCTCTACGACAGATCGCGCAGCTTGTTGACCATAGGTTACGATGTTGGCGAACGGCGACGGGATCCGTCCTGCTACGATCTGCTGGCATCAGAGGCGCGTCTGGCCAGTTTTCTGCTCATCGCGCAGGGGCAGTTGCCGCAAAAGCATTGGTTCGAACTCGGTCGCTTGCTGACGAGTCATGGCGGTAACGTGAGTCTGATTTCGTGGAGCGGCTCGATGTTCGAGTACCTCATGCCGCTATTGATAATGCCGAGTTACGAAAACACCTTGTTGCAGCAGACCTGCAAGGCTGCGGTGTCGCGCCAGATACAATATGGTCGACAACGGGCTGTCCCCTGGGGCATTTCCGAGTCCTGCTACAACGCCACTGATATGCACCAGGTCTACCAGTATCGGGCGTTCGGCGTGCCCGGACTCGGCCTCAAACGCGGACTGCTAGACGACCTGGTCGTCGCGCCTTATGCCAGCGCACTGGCGCTGACAGTGAGCCCATTGGAGGCGTGCCGCAACTTGCAGACGCTGGCCAGCAATGGGTTTCTCGGCGCCTATGGGTTCTACGAGGCAGTCGATTACACACCTTCGCGTGTACCGCGGGGGAAGAATCACGCCGTCGTGCGTGCTTTCATGGCACATCATCAGGGCATGAGCCTGTTGGCCTTTGAGCATGTATTGCTCGACCGGCCGATGCAGCGCCGATTCATGTCTGACCCCCTCGCAAGGGCGACGCAATTGTTGCTGCAGGAGCGTGTGCCGAAGAGGGGCGCTACCTTACATCCTCATGCGGCTGAAGTGAGCGCCGCCGCGCGACCGTCCGCTGCGGAAACCGGCGCGATCATGCGTGTGTTTACCGACCCGAACACGGCCTTACCTGAAGTTCATCTGTTGTCCAACGGCAAGTACCACGTTATGGTGACCCATGCCGGTGGTGGTTACAGTCGCTGGCGCGATCTGGCCGTCAGCCGTTGGCGCGAGGACGCCACTTCCGATTGCTGGGGTACATTCATTTATCTGCGCGACCGCGACACGGGGCGCTATTGGTCAACCGCGTACCAACCGACACTGCGTGAGGCCGATCGCTACGAGGCAATATTCGTACAGGCGCGCGCTGAATACCGGCGCCGCGATGAGGCGATCGAAGCGCACACCGAGATCAGCGTTTCACCTGAAGACGATGTCGAGATCCGCCGTGTCACGCTTACCAACCTGTCGTCCGGTACACGTCATATTGAAGTGACCAGTTACGCTGAGATCGTTTTGGCGTCATTGAACACAGACCTGGCTCATCGCTGTTTCAGCAACCTGTTCGTGCAAACCGAAATCGTGCCTGACCGTCAGGCGATCCTCTGTACGCGGCGCGCCCGGACACCGGGAGAGCAGGTGCCGTGGATGTTTCACCTGTTGGCAGCACCTGGAACGAATGCCGACGTGCCATCTTACGAGACTGATCGCGCGAAATTCATCGGCCGAGGTCGAACGCTGGCCAACCCAGCGGTACTGGATAGCAGTAACAGACGGTCAACCTTGTCGAATACCGATGGATCGGTGCTCGATCCCATTGTGGCGATCCGCCGCACCATTATCTTGTTGCCAGACGAATCGGCGACCGTGCAGATTATTTCCGGCGTCGCGGACACGCGCGAGGTAGCGTTGGCTGTGCTTGAGAAGTATTGTGACCGGCACTTTGTTGAACGCGCCTTTGAAATGGCATGGTTTCAAAGTCAGGAGGTGCTGCACCAGATCAATGCAACCGAGGCTGAGGCACAGGTCTATGGCCGACTCGCCAGCTCGGTCATTTACGCTAACGCCTTGCGTCGCAGCCGGCCCAGTGTGATTGCCCGCAATCAGCTTGGTCAGTCCGGACTTTGGCGTTTTTCCGTTTCCGGAGACCTGCCTATTGTGCTGGTTCGTATCGGCCACATGGACCGCATCGACCTGATAAAACAGGTGCTTCAGGCCCATGCCTATTGGCGGGCGAAGGGCCTGACTGCAGACCTGGTGATCGTGAATGAGGATTTCTCTGGTTACCGCGCGGTTTTGCAGGATCTCATCGTGGGACTGATCAACGCAGGTCCCGAAGCGCAGATTATCGACAAACCGGGCGGGGTATTCGTGCGGCGTGCCGAAGAACTTTCCGAAGAAGACAGGGTCTTGTTCCAGTCTGTCGCCCGGGTCGTGTTCACCGGTTCCGCCGAAACACTGGTCGAGCAGGTGGAACGCCGCATGGTGGTTGAGCGTATGCCGGATCGTCTGGCGCTTTCGCGGAAAGCGGTTGCGGAACCGCCTTATCCGCTGCCGGCGCGCGAACGTATTTTCTGCAACGGTCTCGGGGGATTCACGCCTGACGGGCACGAATACGTCATCACCCTCGAACCTGGTCAGCGCACGCCGGCGCCGTGGGTCAATGTCATCGCAAGTCCGTATATTGGCACGGTCGTCAGCGAGAGTGGGAGCGCATACACCTGGGTGGGAAATGCGCACGAGTTCCGGCTGACCACATGGCACAATGACCCGCTTTGCGACAGCAGTGGTGAGGCACTATATATCCGCGACGAGGAAACGGGGGCCTTCTGGTCGCCGACGCCATTGCCCGCCTGCGGTCGATCCGGGTATGTGTGCCGGCACGGGTTTGGATACAGCGTGTTCGAGCACTACGAGGATGGTATCTCGTCGGAACTGTTCAGCTACGTCGCGACGGACGCACCGGTGAAGTTCGTGGTTGTAAAGCTGCGCAACCACTCGGGGCGACTGCGTCAATTGTCGGTTACCGGGTATTGGGAACTGGTGCTCGGCGAGTGGCGACACAGCAATCTGATGCACATTGTTACCGAAGCGGATCCGCACAGTGGGGCACTGTTCGCCCGTAATGCCTACGGCCGCGAATGTGCCGATCGGGTTGTCTTTGGGCAGGTCAGCGAGCCCGAATATACGGTGACTGGAAACCGTACCGAGTTCATCGGCCGCAACGGCTCACTGGCTAAACCGGCAGCTATGGGCCGCAAGCGACTGTCGGGCAGGGTAGGCGCGGCCCTCGATCCATGTGCCGCGATACAGACTAAGATTGAACTGGCCGACGGACAGGAACGAGAGATTGTTTTTGTGTTTGGCGCGGCCAGCGACACCGACGAAGCACAGTATTTCATCCAGCGATTCGGCGGACCGGCTGGTGCACGGCAGGCATTGGAAGTAGTGTGGGGCTACTGGAACCATACCTTGGGCGCGGTACGAGTGGAGACGCCGGATGCTGCGCTGGATGTGTTGGCCAACGGCTGGTTGGTCTATCAAACACTGTCCTGCAGGCTCTGGGGGCGCAGCGGCTACTATCAGTCCGGCGGTGCCTACGGTTTTCGCGATCAACTGCAGGACACCATGGCGCTGATCCATGCCACACCGTGGCTCGCCCGCGAGCAATTGATCCGTTGTGCCGGACGCCAGTTTCTGCAGGGTGACGTGCAGCATTGGTGGCATCCACCGAACGGGCAAGGCGTGCGTGCGCATTTTTCCGACGACTATCTGTGGCTACCGTACGCCACCTCCCGTTATGTGCTGGCGACCGGCGATGCGGGAGTACTCGATGAGCCAATAAACTTCCTCGAGGGCCGCGAGTTGTATCCGGAGGAGGAGGCATACTATGACCATCCGCAAGGATCGACTGAGGTGGCAAGCCTCTATGAGCATTGTGTGCGGGCAATCAAACATGGTTTACGTTTTGGTGACCATCAACTTCCGCTAATGGGCTGTGGTGACTGGAACGACGGCATGAATCTCGTCGGCCGTGATGGCAAGGGTGAGAGCGTTTGGCTGGCGTGGTTCCTGTACGAGAATCTGCAGCTGTTTGCCGGCTTGGCTGGTAGCCGAAACGATGACGTCTTTGCCGAAGTTTGCACCGGGCAGGCTGAGTTACTGCGTAAGAACATTGAGGCCAATGCCTGGGACGGTGGTTGGTATCGACGGGCCTATTTTGATGATGGCACACCCTTGGGTTCGTTTCTTAATGACGAATGCCAAATCGATTCGATCAGCCAGAGTTGGGCAGTGATTTCAGGCGGTGGCGACCCAATGCGTGCCGAACAGGCGATGGCGGCGGTGGACACACGCCTGGTTCGACGTGATGGCCAGTTAATCCAGCTGCTCGATCCGCCATTCGATAAATCAGACCTTGAGCCCGGTTATATCAAAGGCTACGTGCCCGGCATCCGTGAGAACGGCGGCCAATATACCCATGCCGCGATCTGGGCCACGACCGCGTTTGCCATGTTGGGTGACCGGGAGCGGGCGTGGGAATTGTTCGCCATGCTCAACCCCATCAATCATGGTAATGAGCCGGAGAAGATCGAACGCTACAAGGTAGAGCCGTACGTTATGTGCGCGGATATTTACGGTGCACCACCGCACACAGGCCGGGGAGGTTGGACGTGGTACACCGGGGCGGCGGGCTGGATGTACCGACTAACTGTGGAAACACTACTAGGCTTGCGACTGGAAGTCGACCATCTGCGCATTGCACCCTGCATACCGGCACATTGGGAGTCGTACAAAATTCACTACCGATATCGCGATACCTACTACCACATCACCGTCGGGCGCGTCGGTGAAAATCTGGGGCAGGCAATCCGCGTGACGCTGGACGGTGGTGTGGTGAATTGGGCCAACGCAGACGGGGTTGCAGGGCCGCAAGGCATGATCCCAGTGGCAGACGACCGCCGCGAGCACCATGTCCAGGTGGATTTGGGCTAAAGGGCGATTTGAGCAGCAACCATCATCCGGCGGACCTCAAAAGCGTGGTTGTCAGGGCAGGGGTGGTGGTATCGGTTACTATTCAACAAACGATATGCCGGTGATTTGGTACTGATCGGGGTTTGTTGGAGTTTTTGGGGATTGACCAGGGCACCCGGAGAATTGGATCACTGTGTACGAATCCAGGTCCATGTGTCGCTTCGCTGAGATCGATCTGGGCCGGGAGCCGGTGCCGGACGAGAGTACGATCCTTCAATTTCACCATCTGCTGGAGCGCCATCATCTGGGCGACGCCTTGTTTCAGTCGATTGGCGAGTACCTGCAGGAAAAAAGACTGCGTATCGGCAGCGGCACAATCGTCGATGCCAGTATTATCAGTGCGCCGAGTTCCACGAAAAATCAGTCCAAGTCGCGGTATCCTGAGATGCATCAGACGCGCATCGATTGATCCGAATTATGCGACGTAAAATTGGTCAAGAAACCGAAAAAATTCTGTTTTTCAATGAATAATCACGGTTCTTGAAGAAAACGGGCTTTCGTCATCACTAAATCAGACTTGCCTTAAGTTAGATTATCGCGAAAAAATTCTACGGTGCGCTCCCAGGCCAAATTTGCTGCTGTTTCGTTGTATCTCGGTGTGGAGTTGTTATGAAAACCGTGGCGAGTGCCGGAATAGACATAGCGCACATATGACTTCTGGTTTGATTTAAGCGCTGTTTCAAAGTCAGGCCACATTGCGTTGATCCTTGGATCATTCTCGGCAGACTGAATCACCAACGGTGCCTGAATTTTTACTACATCCTCGCTTCTGGGGGCAGCGCCGTAGAACGGAACGGCCGCAGACAGGTCGGCACCCATTTTCACGGCGAGAAAGTTCACTGTGCCACCACCCCAACAAAAACCTACGGCGCCCAGTTTTCCATTGGATAGCTCATGAGATTTAAGATACTTTGCACTGTTCAGCATATCCGTCTTTAGTTTTGTTTGGTCAAGGCTGCGCTGGAGCGTTCGCCCATCATCATCATTGCCAGGATAACCACCCACTGGAAACAATCCGTCCGGCGCCAGCGCCAGAAATCCTTCCGCTGCAAAACGGCGTGCAACATCTTCTATATAAGGGTTTAATCCACGATTCTCGTGGATGACAATAACAGAAGGAAAAGGACCTTCTGCAGTCGGCCGCACAAGATAGCCGCGCATTTCACCCGTTGTGCCACCCGGTGAACCGTACTCAACGTAGTTTGCCCTAATGCGATCATCCGTAAAGGAGATTGTCTGTGCCTCAGCGTAACGCGGTAGTAGCGCCTGGGCCATAGTGAGGCCGGATATGCCGGCAATCGAGATCGCGCTTGCTCGGCTAAGGAAATCACGTCTGCTCATGTAGCCATGGCAATATTCGTCGTATAAATCATAAATTTCATCATCGATGTTGATTTTTTCCATAATATATCCTTCGGAGAATCGATCTCTATTCATTGGACTGTAATTTAAATATATCCCAATCTACAGTCTGTAAAAAGCCTATAAATTACATGTTGATCTGCGTTTAGTATCGGTTCACTGAAACCAGTTATTTGCATTGAAAGTTGATCCAGGGTGTTGTTTTAGGAGTTCATTCTTGCAGGCAGTTGATGGGAAGCTAATGGTTCATTTGCCATATCACTCTCGTCTGATACCGGTTGTCCGCACACCCGCTTCAACGTCGTATCGGTGCATCAATCCATGTTCTTTCGGGCGCAGATTGAAGCAAGCAGGTCAGGAAGTTCCCGCATGTCATCAAACACAGCATCCGGATTGAGTGCCGCCACGGTTTCACGCAGGTTGGCCGGACCCGCGTGAGAACCACCGGTAAACGCGCACACGCGCATTCCGGCCCGCTTCGCTGCCTGAACGCCGGGGGCGCTGTCCTCGATAACAATACAAGTAGCTGGTTCAGCGCCCATGGATGAGGCGGCATACAGAAACAGGTCAGGTGCCGGCTTGCCGTTCTGCACGGCGCTGGAACTATATATATGGGGTTCGAAGTGATCCAGCAACCCGGTCACCGAAAGCGACAACCGGATCCTGTCAATCTTGCTTGAAGAAGCGACGCAGCAGCGATTTACAAGACGAATGATGGCTTCGCCGACGCCTGGTATCGGTTTGAGTTCACGACGCAGCCGATCATAGAAACGTTTCTGCATCCTACTCAAATGCTTCGGAGTCAAGACCAGATCGAACTCCTCCTCGAGCACTTGGATGTCGTGGGCCAGGGAGCGGCCTAAAAAACGATTATAAGCGAGGCGTTCTTCAACGGCTCCACCTGCCTCCTTGATAACCTCCAACCACACCGCCATGGCGATCGGCTCACTGTCAACGAGTACCCCGTCGCAATCAAATATGACAAGGTTTTCTGTCACTTTGTCATCGCGACTGGGTCCTCAGACAGCCCCGTCAGATATCGAGCCAGGACTCGCTCAACACCATCAGCCCATAGGGCGGAGAGCGCTGTTGAGAAGCGCTCGCGAAAGATGCCCGATTGACCCGCCTCACCGTAGATATCCTTCATCGATAGCCAGGCCATCGGGTCGTGCCGGGCCGCGTGGGCAATTGAGGTCAGCCGATCCCAGTTGGGATCATTCGGTTCAATGTTCCGACCACTATCTGTGGTGCCGAAACAGTAGCGACACCACAGGGCTGACACAAGCGCAAGCCCCTCGACATCGGCGCCGGTTTTTAGTCTGTCAGTGATTGAGGGGATAATGAATTTCGGCTGTCGGTTGGAGCCGTCCAGGCAAAGCCTGCGGATGGTGTCGGCGATTTTAGGGTTTGCGAAGCGCTCCTTGATAAGCTCAAAATAGTTACCGAGATCGGTATCCTGCAGCGGCGGCACCACAGGTATAATCTCCTCATGCTCGACCTTTTCGAGGAAACTTCGCACCAGTGGATGCTCCATCGCCTCGTGCGCAAAGTGTATGTCCATGAGGCCGGCGGGATAAGCAATCGTAGCGTGCCCGCCATTGAGTATACGAATCTTCATAGTCTCATAAGGCGAGACATCGTTTACGAATTGAACACCGACGTTTTCCAGCGCGGGCCGTCCACTCGGGAAGTTGTCTTCCAGGACCCACTGGGTGAAATCCTCGCAGAACACGGGTGAGGCATCATCAATGCCGAAATCCTTTGCCAACAAATCACGTTCTCTTGCGCTGGTGGCCGGTGAGATACGGTCGACCATACCGTTTGGAAAGGCCACGCTACCCTCGATCCAGTCGGCGAGGCCGGGATCGGACAGCCGCGCCAACCCGGCCACTGCGTTACGGGTGACTACGCCGTTGTGGGGTAGGTTGTCGCACGACATGACCGTGAAAGCCGGGATGCCTGCGCTGCGGCGTTGTTTCAGACCCTCGACGATCAGACCGAAAACGGAGTTTGGGCTTTCCGGATTGGCGGCGTCGGCTATGATCTCGGGATGCCCAGCGTCGAAGACACCCGAGGCCGGGTCAATGAAGTACCCGCCTTCGGTGATGGTCAATGACACGATACGGATGGCGGGATCGGTCAGGGTACGAATAATTTTCGAGCTGTCTCCCGGAGTCAAAAAATCGATCATTGACCCCGTCACCCGCGCTGTGCTTTTAGCGGCCGATTGCTCCACTACCGTGGTCAGGAAATCCTGTTTCTTCAGGGATTGCCGCATTCGCTCGTCCGATGATAGTACGCCGGCGCCGATGATCGCCCAGTCATGGTCGACGCCGGTGTTGAACAGTGCATCGAGATACACCGCCTGGTGCGCCCGATGGAAGTTGCCGACGCCGAAATGCACGATTCCAGGCGACAGTGCCGCGCGAGTGTAGGAGGGCACGGCCGCCGAGACAGAAATACAGCCAAGGTTTTGGGTGCAGAGCCTTGTGGTCATGGTATAGGTCCCTTCGGTTATCTCACGTAATTTCGCCGCGGTGAACCTCAGCTCATCCAGTTTCCGCCGTCGACGTTGTAGGTCTGGGCGACTATATAGTTCGCCTCCTGCGAGGCCAGAAAAACCGCTATGCCGGTCAAATCCTCGGCGCGTCCCATGCGTCCGAATGGCACGGCTTCACCGACCAAGCGTTTCTTCTCCCCCAGCGGGCGATTCTCGTATTGTGCGAACAGCGCATCGACATGCTCCCAGTGCTCTCCCTCCACCACACCGGGCGCGATGGCATTGACATTGATGCCGTGTTTGATGAGATCGAGCCCCGCCGATTGGGTCAGGCTGATGAGCGCGGCTTTGGTCGCGCAATAAACCGCGACCAAAGCCTCTCCGCGACGGCCGGCCTGGCTCGCCATATTGATGATCTTGCCGCCCTTGCCACGGGCGATCATAGACTTCGCCACCGCTTGCAGCGCGAACAGTGCCCCGGCCACATTGACCGAAAACAACCGATCGTAGCTCTCGCGGGTAATCTCTACTACCGGTGCGAGGTCGAATAGCGCTGCATTGTTGATGAGGATGTCGATGCGCCCAAAATTCTCCTCGACCACGCGCACCGAGGCGTCGATGGAATCCTGCCGGGTGACATCCAGATGCACTGCAATAGCAGCACCACCGAGCTCCGCAGCGGTGCGTTCGGCCTCATCAATATTGATATCCGCTATCGCCACTCGCGCGCCTTCCTGCACATAGCGCGCAGCAAATGCCTTGCCGATACCACGGGCAGCGCCCGTGATGATTGCTGACTTACCGGCCAGCCGCCCCGTCTGATCGTTGCTCATCCTAATAGCTTCCTTTTTTGCCATGGTTTCGCCGTGCGCCATGGCTCATTCAGTTCGCGCCACCAGCTTCATCGGCCTTGCGATGAGATAAATCTTCGAGCTTGGCTGCAAGACCGTCTGTCTAGAGCACCTGTCCGTTGGCATCCAGCCGGTGCACTTGGCCTTCCTCGGGGGTCAGCCACAGGCGGTCGCCGGGGTGTGCTGAAAATTCGCCGCCTGCGCGCGCATTGATGGTGCCGATGTTGTCGACCTTTATGTGTAGAAAGGTATCTGAACCAAGATGTTCCGACACGCTGACAGTGCCCTCCCACAATCCCCCGTCGGTCGATAGCTTTAGATGCTCGGGTCGTACACCGATGGTATCGGCATCAAACTTCGGCGCATGATTTCCACTGATGAAGTTCATCTTGGGTGACCCGATAAAGCCGGCCACGAACAGGTTGCGCGGATTGCGGTAGAGCTCCAGCGGCGTACCAACCTGCTCGATGCGACCGGCGTTCAAAACGACGATCTTGTCTGCCATAGTCATCGCCTCGACCTGATCATGGGTCACATAGATCATTGTGGTCTTTAGCTTCTGGTGCAGTTCGGTGATCTCGAGCCGCATATTTCCCCGCAAGGCCGCATCGAGATTGGAGAGGGGCTCATCAAACAGGAACGCTGCCGGTTCGCGTACGATGGCGCGCCCTATGGCCACGCGCTGGCGCTGTCCACCCGAGAGCTGGCCGGGACGCCGTTCCAGATAGTCTGTGAGGTTCAGAACATTGGCCGCTGCCTCCACTCGTTGATCGATATCTTCCTTGTTAAATCCAGCCATCTTCAGTGGGAAAGCTATATTCTTGCGCACCGACATATGCGGGTAGAGCGCATAGGACTGAAAGACCATTGCGAGGCCGCGCAAAGCCGGTGGCACACGAGTAGCATCCTTGCCGTTGATCTTTATGATGCCGCTGGTGACGTCCTCGAGACCGGCAATCAACCGCAGCAGTGTCGACTTGCCGCAACCCGATGGTCCGACAAAGACCACGAATTCCCCGTCTTCGATCTCCAGATCGATCGACGGAATGACCTCGGTTTCCCCGAATGTTTTGTTGACATTGGACAGTGTGATTTTACCCATGATTGTGTTCCTATTTGACGGCGCCAAAGGTGAGACCGCGTACCAGCTGTTTCTGGCTGAACCAGCCCATTATCAGGATGGGTGCAATTGCCATGGTTGAGGCGGCGCTGAGTTTGGCATAAAACAGTCCCTCGGGGCTGGAATAGCTGGCGATGAAAGCGGTCAGCGGGGCCGCCTTGGCCGCCGTCAGGTTCAGCGTCCAGAAGGCTTCGTTCCAAGCGAGGATGATGTTGAGCAGCAGGGTTGAGGCGATGCCGGGTAGCGCCATCGGAGTCAGTACATGGATAATCTCCGCGGCGAGCGTCGCACCGTCCATGCGTGCAGCTTCGAGGATCTCTCCCGGGATTTCTTTGAAGTAGGTGTAGAGCATCCAGATGATGATTGGCAGATTGATCAGTGTCAGCACGATCACCAACCCGCTTAGCGTGTCCAGCAGCCCGTAGTCGCGGAAGATCAGGTAGATCGGGATCAGTACGCCGACCGGTGGTAGCATCTTGGTTGACAGCATCCACATCAGTACGTTCTTGGTCTGCTTGCCGGGCACAAAAGCCATGGCCCAGGCCGCCGGAATGGCGATCAGCAGACCGAGCAGCGTGGAGCCCAGCGAGATGACCACCGAATTCCAGAAGTGGCGAAAATAGTTCGAACGTTCATGTACGTCGCCGTAATTTTCCAGTGTCCACTCAAAGGCAAGGAAGGAGGGCGGCGAAGCAATCGCCTCAGCCTCGGTCTTGAAGCTGGTCAGGATGGTCCAGAGGATCGGAAAAAAAATGGCCAATCCAACCATCCAGGCCAGAACAGTGACTAGGGTCTTGTGGGATCTTGTGACTGTGCGTGCCATGGTCTCAAACCTCCAGGTTCTTGCCGATCATCCGCATCAGGAAGATCGCCACGATATTGGCCAGAATCACCGCGATGATGCCGCCCGCGGAACCGCCGCCGACATCGAACTGAAGCAGTGACTGGGCGTAGACCAGAAAAGTGATGTTAGTCGATGCATAGCCCGGCCCACCGTTGGTGGTAACCAGAATCTCGGCGAAAATCGATAACAAGAAGATAGTCTGGATCAGTATCACAACCGTGATCGCACGGGCCAGATGCGGTAGCACGATATAGATAAACCGGCTGAGTGTACTGGCTCCGTCCATCTCCGCCGCCTCGAGTTGCTCCTGGTCCAGCGACTGCAACGCGGTCAACAGAATCAGGGTAGCGAAGGGCAGCCATTGCCAGGCGACGATCAGGATGATGGACAACAATGGCGCCTGTCCGAAGAAATCATACGGTGCCAATCCCAGGAACTTTGCGGCATGGGCAAACAGGCCATTCACAGGATTCATGAACATGTTTTTCCATACCAGCGCCGATACTGTCGGCATCACAAAGAAAGGGGCGATAACCAGAATGCGGACGATGCCTTGTCCCCAAATCGGTTGGTTGAGCAGCAGTCCCAGGCCGGTCCCGCCGATGATGGTGATAAACAGGACGCCGCCGACCAGAAGAAGGGTGTTGGTCAGCGCCTCGAAGAACGCGGGGTCGGTGAGAAAGTACTGGTAGTTGGTCCAGCCTGTCCACTCCTCCATCCCAGGCATCAACAGGTTGTAACGGAGAAACGAAAAGTAGACCGTCAGCGAAAGGGGAATGAGCATCCAACCGAGCAACAGCAGCACGGAAGGGGAAATCATGAAACGCGCGGCAGTTCGGGAATGTATCGTCGCCATGACGCAAGCCCTCTTGGTTTGCAGTGATCAGGCTGGGGGCCGACAGTGCCGCGTCGACCCCCGACTGGCGGAAGGTTACTTGGGGTAACCCGCCTTCCTCATCTCGCGCTCGGTCAGCGCCTGGGCGCGCTGCAGCGCCTCGTCAGCACTGATCATGCCGGCGAGTGCCGCGGCAAACTGTTGACCGACTGCCGTACCCAGACCCTGAAACTCCGGAATCGCCACGAACTGGATGCCAACATAGGGAACGGGTTTGACACTCGGGTTGGTCGGATCGGCCGAGTTGATGGAATCCAGCGTCATTTTCGCGAACGGTGCCGCTTCCTGGTACATCGGATTCTCGTAGAGTGAAGTGCGTGTTCCCGGTGGGACATTGGCCCAACCCTCTTTGGACGCTACGAGATTCAAATAGTCCTTGCTCGTTGCCCAGGCGATGAATTTTTGTGCCGCATCGACCTTCTTGGAACCGGCGGGAATGGCAAGCGACCAGGCCCAGAGCCAATTCCCGCGCTTGCCGAGTCCATTATCCGGGGCCAATGCGAAACCAACCCGGTCGGCGACCTGGCTATCCTCCGGATTGGTGACGAAAGAGGCGGCCACCGTGGCATCGATCCACATGCCGCACTTGCCCGACTGGAACAACGCCAGGTTTTCGTTGAAGCCATTCGAGGAGGCGCCCGGGGGACCGGCGTCCTTCATCAGGTCGATATAGAAGTTCAGGGTGTTCTTCCACTCCGGCTGGTCGAACTGGGGCCGCCAGTTCTCATCGAACCAGCGGGCGCCGAACGAATTGGCGGTCGCGGTCAGGAACGCCGTGTTCTCGCCCCAGCCCGCTTTGCCGCGCAGGCAGATACCATAGATCTCATTGTCCTTGTCGGTGATCTTGCGCGCCGCCTCGGCAACAAAATCCCAGCTTGGCGCGTCCGGCATCGAAAGCCCGGCCTTTTCGAACAGGTCAGTGCGGTACATGACCATCGAACTCTCACCGTAGAAGGGTGCTGCGTAGAGCTTGCCATCGACGGTCAGTCCGCTGCGGACAGCGGGGAGGAGATCATCGACGTCGTAAGCGGCGTCAAACTGGAGTGGAACGAGCCAGTTTTGCTTGGCCCAGATCGGAACCTCATAGGTGCCGATCGTCATGACATCGTACTGGCCGCCCTTGGTGGCGACATCAGTCGTCACGCGCTGCCGGAGCACATTTTCCTCAAGTGTGACCCATTCAAGCTCGATTCCTGGATTTTTCGTGCTGAAATCATCCGCCAGCTTCTGCATCCGGACCATGTCACCATTGTTGACCATGGCGATCGTCAATTGGGTTTGCGCTTGCACGCTATTGATCGAGATCGCCGTCGAAAAACTCGCGGCGCAAATAGCGGTAAATAGTGTTCGCTTCATGACTTCCTCCTCGTCAGCTGCAGTCAGGCAGTTATTGAAATTTGACCTGTCAGTAAAAGTTAGTCGAAGAGTGAACGGAATTCTCATACCAAATCAAAATAAATTGATACTATTTTTACCTTTTACCTGTTTCTAAGTCCTCTGAGACGTCTATAATGTACAGGCATGAGCGTTTGCAGGGGTTAGGGGTTGGTCTGGATTGGCCAAGAAGAGCAAAAAGGCACATCCGATCCCCTCTATAAAGTTCATGGGTTGTGAATACGCAAAATGAAGCTGTATGTCTCCTTGATTTCCCAGAGTGCCTGGGATTCAGGAGCGGATCACGACATGGTCTGCCTATTGCGCCGGTTAAGGGAGAACCGAGATATGAAAAGCACGGCCGGTAGAATCAATCCGGAATTTGAAGTGAGCGATACTAATTCGGGGGCGATTCGCTATCTCGAGCACGGCTACCCGAGCCCGCTGGTGCGTTGGCACTACCACAATGCGTATGAATTACATTACATTGTCGCCTCTTCCGGTAAGGTCTTCGTAGGAGACTACATTGGTGAATTCCATCCAGGCAGTTTGATCCTTACCGGGCCCCGTCTACCGCATAACTGGATAAGTAACACGGATGCTGAACAGCACTACCCGTTACGGGATATGGTTGTGCAATTCGAGCATGCCCTCGTTGAGAGCACCGCGACGCAAATCCCGGAGTTTCTGGAACTGCTGCCTTTGCTGGATGCCGCCCGCTTAGGCATTGAGTTTCCGGACGTGCAACAACAAACCGACTACTATATGCGCGCTATCCGCGATTCGTCCGGTCCGTCAAGACTCGGTTTTTTCTGCCAGTTTATGCATGAACTGACCAGGTGCCGGTGCTATAAAACACTCTCATCCGCGCATATCGAATCCAACATCGACGACGCTGCGGTGGACAAAATAAACACCGTAGTCAATTTCATGGTGAGTCATTTCCATGAGAATGTATCCCTCAGTCAGGCCGCCGATCTGGTGGGCATGAACGCCAGCTATTTTTCTCGCTTTTTCAGGAAATCGACTGGCAACACCTTCGGCGAGTTTCTGACCCAGATTAGAATAGGTAAGGCCTGTGAGCTGCTGTCCACCAGCGATCGGCAGATTACTGGTGTCTGTTACGAGGTCGGTTACAATAATGTCGCCAATTTCAACCGCCGGTTTCTGGAACGCAAGCAGATGACACCGCGTGAGTATCGCCGCCAGGCTCAACAACGTTTGATGCGAGGCAGTGCTGAGGCAAACAGCGGGGCTTGAATGTATGCATCCTCCAACACCACGAACTTCTTACATGGCTGTTTACATGGCTGTCGATAGTTTTCTATGTCGCATCAGTGCTGTCCCATTAACCTCCAACCGTCATGCCGGACTTGATCCGGCATCCAGTGAACGCATTGAAAAACCTGGATTCCGGACAAGTGCTTCGCACTTTCCGGAATGACGAACATCAGTGTTCAAATTCATGTCTATGCCACAACTAATCACTATGAAAGAGCTGTCGTATCAATGCGTTCCAGTTATATGTAACGCAACTTAATGGGACAGCACTGATGTCGCATTACAATGACCACCTTAGTATGTGCCGGAGAGCAATAAATATTAGTGGATATTTCGCTCACATATGGTTTTTCTACCCTGCATATTTATTGCCTCACAAATACGGGAAACCCTTCGATTCTGAAAGTGACTTATGAAAAATATGCTCTATTTCATAGCCTTAGGATTGGCCGTTTTTTCGGGTTCTGTGAGATCGGACGAAAGTGGAAATACTCCAGTTTATGAGGTCAGTCCTATCGGCTGGGTGCGAAAAACAGATGACAGGACAATTATTGAAGTAGACAAGCGGTACCAGTCAGCCTTGCTGGGTGTTGACGAACTGGACGCAGTCTGGGTCTTGTATTGGTTTGATCGCAACGACACTCCGGAACGGCGTGCGGTACTCCAGGTTCACCCGCGTCGCAATCCCGAGAACCCGCTGCGGGGCGTATTCGCCACCCGCGCGCCAGTTCGCCCAAATCTCATTGCCCTAAGCCGTTGCCGCGTGATCTCCGTTCAAGAGAACGTTATCGAAATAGACAATATCGACGCTTTCCCTGATACGCCTGTGCTCGATATCAAACCCTAGTAAAAAAGGCTAGGTTCGGTCGGGTAGAACTTGACCCCTTTAACTGTACTTCCGTCGCTAGGAAAACTTTCTTGAAAAGTACCAAAGAGGTCGATGTGGTGAGCGAACTAGCATTAGGAACAATTGCTCTCCCCCCCCCCGGTTTTTTGGCCACCCTGCTTGATGGCTCGAAGGTTCTTGCATATACGGGCGAAATGCCGTGGCAGATGAAACGATTCACCAAGCTACTGCGCGATGGTCTGGAGGATCTTCTGTACTGACGAGACTAACTCAAGCCGGATGGATATTAACAAGTTATTTGAAGTCAATTATCTGGGATTAGAGTAATCTTTCTTTACAAAAAATTTACTCCGCACCCAGATTTTGAGTAGTCCTAGTTGAGTGTTGTGCTCAGACCTCGCTCCGGCCGGGAGAACGTGTGGCAGACCGAGCAGTCCTTGCCCTCAAGCGCCACGTGCTTGTTGTGAATCCCGGAGAAATTCATGGAGCCTTTCGATACATGGCACTGGGTACACACCTGGGATTCAGGTCCGTTCAGCGCATAACCGAGGTCTCCCGAAAGGTCCATGCGCACCGGACCGCCGGCCATACCGGCATGGCAGTCTCCGCACTTCAAGGCACCGGCCCTGGTCTCTACGCCATGGTTGATTGTCTGGTAGGTGTGTACCGCGACGGTGGTCGTGTTCGGCGGCATTTCAGTGCCACCCGGAAAGCCTTCACATACACTGCTGGGATCAACACTGACCTCATCCAGCCCCAGGCCTACCGCCACTGCGCGGCAGAAGCTGCCGGTGCGGAAGTACTCGAAGGTGGAGTGTCCGACCAGGGTGTTGTCCGTATCGTTACGTGCCAGTTTACCCCAGTGCTCCTTCATGGGATAAAGCTTGGTTTCTAGACTGGTGTCGGTCACATTACCGTTTGGCAAGCCGATGACATAGGCTGGGTCGCCGGTCTGGAAGTTACCGATAAAGCTGGCGGCCACGTCGGCAACCAGGGGTACGGTCGGCACATTGTCAAGTGACTCACCCAGGTAGTAGATCTCGCTGGTGCCGTCAAACCAGGCGTAACTAGGGATAAGTGCTTCCGCGCCGAGACCACCCTTGTCCTCACGCGGCAACCAACCGCCGCGCCCGTTACAGGCCTTGGCCGATGGGTGTGGATCCTGCCAGTCGCGTGCCACTTCGCTACCCACCTCTGCTTTGGCGTAGCTCGGGATATGGCAGGTCTGGCAGGCAACCTTCTGGGCGTGCGTATCGTTACTGGATCCGGTCCTGTTACTGAAATCACTATGGGGCCGATCCGAATGGCAACCGCTGTTCTCGCAGGTGAAGCGTTCCGCCACATCATTCGGCCGCAGATCCAGGCCACGTCCGCGCAGACGATGACCGGTACCGTCCGACAGGGTCGTGTTGTGGCAGTCCGAGCAGGTCAGGTTTGCACCTGAAGCGCTCATGTGCATATCGATATCCAGGCTCGGATCCACGATCTCTTTGGACAGATCCCCCCGCTTGGCGCCATCGGAACCGGCCGCCCCGGCGTGACAGTTAAGGCAGGACTTGCGGGTTGTGGTGTGTACTGTCTGCGCCGCCTCGAGTGTCGTCAGCGTCATGGGTGCCATGGGTACTTCAACGGGTAGGGTGTCACTGCCGGCAGGCAGGAACTGAAAGTCCTCGGTGATTGGATCGACATTCGGAATACCCGCATAGCCGGTACGCACCAGCACCTCGCCGATTGCTTCAATCAGATTCCCATCGACATCTTCCGCCACGTTCACTATGGTCAAATCAATAAAGCCATAGCCGTCGGCTGTCCAGTCCGGGAAGCGCTTGTAAGCGTCCTGATGACACATCAAGCAATCGATATTGGCCAACTGATCATGGGCTGCCCGTGAGGCGGGATTCAACTGCTCGAATTCCGACTGCGCCATGGGGAAGCGACCATTGCCCACGTGACAGCCGGCACAGGTAAAACGCGGTGAGTTCTCGTGGGTGCCACAGTAGGTGTTAATGCCCGTGGCGACCAAGTCACCAGCTGCCTGCGCCGGTCGTTCTCCGGCCGCAGTGAAAACCAGTGGAATATTTGTCGCGTTGGGGAAGGCACCACCCTGCTGGTAGTGCACCGAGCCGTGCATGTCACGGGCCTGGTCTTCATGGCATTCGACACAGACCTCCGGGCCGGTATAGTCGGTGATACAGTCGGCATGGGTCTGGGGTCCGTTCCCAGGGGTCGTGACGCAGGCCGCCCGCGCGTTTTCAACGATCATCGCCGAGGCCGAATCACTACCGCTGGCGCTATCATCGAAGTTCCTTGAATAGGAGTCAATGCGGCCTGCTGTTGCCGCTACAGCCACAAATAGACCGGGCAAGAGGCATATCAGGCAGGCAGTTGTGGTTTTGCAATTTTGAATCATGGAATCTCTCCTTTTCATCCATAAGAGAAATTACCTAGTGCTGGAGTTTCAGGTAGTCATAAACTTAACTGGTGTCAGACCGGAAACGGCGGACACTATTCCGGCACAGGGATCTGCTGCAACTTCCAAAGGCGATTAGACTTTGAAAATGAGAAAATCGGTACATCGAATACTCCGATTTCACTCCATTAACATTCCAGAAATGGGGGGTTTCTGGATACTGACTAACCTACGACTAAGATATATCTAATGAAAAGATCTAGTAGTTACAGAGTGTTTCTAAGTGTTACCGACTCATTGGAATCAGGGGACAGTATACCAATTTCTCCTGTCGGAGAATCATGATAGCTTCCTGGGTTTCCCCAGTTTTCTTGTTGCCAGAACTAGTCGAGTCAGTGACTAAACAACCTTACGGAATAGGTATACTGTCCCCGGAATACCTAGATCAGTGGTGCCGGCAGACGATGTATTCCAGGATCGAGTCGATGAAGAAAGTAGCGCGTAGACTGCGTTCTCATCGTGAGTTGATACTGAATTGGTTCAAGGCAAAAAAGCGATTTTCCAGTGGCATTGTCGAGGGTCTGAACAACAAGGCCAAACTGACTATGAGAAAATCCTATGGATTCAGGTCTCCAGAAATCCTGGAAATGGCTTTATATCATGCCCTTGGGAAACTACCTGAGCCTGAACTGGCCCATGAATTCTACTGACGAAGCAAAAGTACTAAAGAGGTTGATCTGGTGAGCGAACAATTAAAGCAGATGCACGGTGTATGGCTGACCGGTCATGGCGGTCTGGACAAGCTCGAGGTGCGATCGGATATTCCGATTCCACGACCGGGTCCCCGTGAGGTGTTGATACGGGTGGCTGCCGCGGGCGTGAATAACACAGATATTAATACCCGGACTGCCTGGTATTCAAAAAACGATGGTGCCAGTGAAGACGCGAGTTGGGCCGGGAAAGCCCTCAAGTTTCCCCGTGTTCAGGGAATCGATGTCTGTGGGCGAATAGTTGCCGTAGGAGACGCGATTGACACTGAGCGCATCGGTGAGCGCGTGCTGATCGAACCCTGTATCCGGGAAGCGAATGGGCGCGGGCTCGACCGACCCTGGTACCTCGGGTCTGAGTGTGACGGGGGATTTGCCGAGTATGTTGCGGTAGCCTCACGGCACGCCTACAGAATCGATAGTGCGCTGGACGATATCGCGCTTGCTTCGTTTCCATGTTCCTACTCCACTGCCGAGAATATGCTGCAGCGGGCGCTCGTCCACTCAGACGCGGTTGTATTGATTACGGGGGCGTCCGGTGGCGTCGGCTCGGCGGCCATTCAATTGGCGAAGATGCGGGGCGCACGAGTCATCGCCGTGACCAGCCCGGCGAAGGCTGACCAAGTCCTACGGCTCGGTGCCGAGCGGACACTCGCACGCGACGAAAATCTAGTCGGCGCGCTGGGATCGGACAGTGTCGATGTAGTGATTGATCTCGTCGCGGGAGAGCACTTTCCGGGGTTGCTGGATGTGCTTAGGCCCGGCGGCCGCTACGCGGTATCAGGGGCAATCGGCGGGCCACTTGTGGAGCTTGACGTGCGAACCCTGTATCTCAAGGATCTGAGTCTGCTCGGATGCACGGCGCTTGAGCCCGAGGTTTTTCCCGCTCTGATCGAATATATCGAGCAAGGACGCATCTCTCCCGTTATCGCCAGGACTTTTCCATTGGAGCGAATAGCTGAGGCACAGACCGCATTCCTAGCGAAGAAGCACGTCGGCAAATTTGTGTTGACACTCGATGCACCGCACTGATGCCTGTTCAGGCCCCGCATCCTTGAGAGGCCCAACCGGTTTCTACTTAGCCGCGTTCATCGCCTCGGCGATCCAGCCGTCGAACTTGGCTTGATTGGCCCGGATCCAGGCATCCGCATGACGCTCGATATCCTTCGCGCTGGCCTCGCCGTCGCGCATGCGCAGATTCTGTGCGCTGATGTCGTTGTTGCTGACATGCATAACCGAGAACAGCTTGGCTGCATCGGGGTGAGCATCGGTAAATGCCTTGTTTGCCACGATGCGCTGATTGTTGGCCTGGAAGCCGTAGTTGGCGCCATCAGGCAGTGCGGTATCGATGTCTTTGCGCTCACCCGGGAGCGAACTGAAGGGTACTTGCAACCAGACGACATCCTTACCGGGAACCAGCACACCGCTGATCCAGTAGGGCGTCCAGGTGTAGTAAAAAATGGGGTCGCCCTGTTTGTAGCGTGCGATGGTGTCCGCGATGATAGCCGAGTATGAGCCCTGATTATGGGTTACATTATCACGCAGACCATAGGCATCGAGATGGTGTTCGATCACCTTTTCGCAACCCCAGCCGGGAGTGCAGCCTGTGAGGTCGGCCTTGCCATCGCCATTGGAGTCGAACAGTTTGGCGATCTTCGGGTCCTTGAACTGGCCGATGTTCTTGATGCCATGTGCATCCGCAGTCTTCTTATCGATCAGGTAACCCTGCAGACCGCGTGGTGAGTATACACCCTCGCGATAGAGCTTCTCCTCACCCCCGGCCTTTTGGAAAAAGTCGATATGCAAAGGGTCCCAGTGGTCAGCAAGAAAGGTTGCATCACCGTTGGCAATAGCGATATGCCCGGCCGCGTATT
>Ga0316189_10000864_pt1 | contig 30343 bp, 19 predicted proteins | sample LowCovwburrow_MG_FD_204930 | JGI IMG/M metagenome (GOLD analysis project Ga0316189, IMG submission 204930) | Coastal sediment microbial communities from Maine, United States - Lowes Cove worm burrow | ecosystem: Environmental > Aquatic > Marine > Coastal > Sediment | place: USA: Maine...
ACATGGATCTGTGTACCCGCGCCTGGATGCGCGGTTGGCAGACACTCTTAGAACCCCGGAGCCAAGTCGTCCATGATCATGTCGGCACGATTAAACGCCATTTTCATGCCAAAAAGATCCGCATCATTCGGCTCCGAAATCGTCATTATTATATGTGGCTGTATTGTTCACCGCGCCGGTTGTTTTTGTCGCACGCTCCCTGGACGATACTGCGCCTGTTTCTGCGGCTGCTGCGCCTGGATGTAACGCTTCCAATCGCACTCATCATAAGTCTCGCGCACCTGAAACCGATAATGGCCCTTCGGTCGCAAATACAACAGCAGCAACCCTTCAAGCCTTTGGAACAGATCTTGAGAGAGATTGAATCTGAATGAACGACCATCAATCAGTCGGCCGGATGGAAGCGGATCGAAGCGGAACGCAACCCTTGGTTGACAACCGGGCCTATCGGTTCACTATTTTCATCCCGACCTTCAATCGTTCCCACACCCTCGACCGCGCCCTGGAAAGCGCGGCCGCCCAGACGCATCGAGATTTCGAGGTTTTGATCATCGATGACGGCTCCGAAGACGATACCCGCCAATTGGTCCAACGGTGGCAGAAACGGGCCGATTTCACCCTGCGGTACTATTGGCAGGCAAACCAAGGTAAATTTGCGGCTCACAACAAGGCCATTGGGTGTGCAAGCGGATATTTTTTCGTCCTGCTCGACTCGGACGACACGCTCTTGCCGCAAGCACTTGAACGGTTCGACTTCCACTGGCGCAGCATCCCGGACGACCAAAAGGATGGTTTCGCCGGAGTCGCAGGTCTGTGTCTCGACCATGACGGCAAAATCTATGGGGATCGTTATCCTTTAGAGGTCATCGATACGACCTATCTTGAAATCGTCAATAGATATAAAATCAGCGGGGAAAAAAGGAATGCGCTCAGAACCGATGTTCTCAGGCAGTATCCTTACCCTATTATTGAAGGCGAACGGTTTATCAGAGACGATCTGATTTGGAAACGCATGGCCCGCCGTTTCAAGCTCAGATGCTTCAACGAGGCGGTTCAAATCATTGATCACCAAGCTGAGGGTCTTTCGTCGAATGCTATTTCAAACCGTTTGAAAAATCCTAAAGGTTTCCGTTATTACTTTCTCGAAGAGATCAATCAGTATTCGTCGCTGACCGGCCGGTATATTCGGTTCAAATATCACAGTAAATTCGTACGCTATTCTCTCCATTGCAAAGTCGGTCTCCGTCAGCAATACGCAGAGGTCCGGTCCAAGTTTTACTGGATCATCAGTGTGCCGAGAGGAATTATCGGGTGGCTTGAAGACAAAATTAGAATGACATTGAAGGCTTATTGAAAGACCACGTTGTAAGTACTGGGATATTCCATAAATCTATAAATAACTAACAAAAACAAACAAGATTTCTATGATATTGGTGCGTTCAAATTATGCACTTTCAAGCTATTAAATTGATAGGGCCTAATCCAATTAAGAATATTTTTTATCTTTTTAGGACACCCCGCTTATCTTGAAAGGCGGGATAAGCAGAATGGACTTTTTTATGTTTAACGAATTGTAGTTGAAAATGTCACCCGTTTCAATTCTCCCAAACGGTAGGTGCGCTCCATCAGATGATAGAGGATGACCCCCTTCCATTTTCCGCCGATAATTTCCAAAGTCGCCTCTACAGGGCATCAATTGTTACATTTATACGTGCTGTGTCGCATTGATTTTCCTCAATAGTATCATTTTTGTTACTACGTGATTTATTAGTGCCTACTTGCGCAGGCAGAATATACGAACTATTTTCTCTTCACGTTGCTGAGGTCAACTGAAATTTTGACTATTTTTTTAGGGCAAAACAAAAGGAGACAGTTATGGATTACCAAGGCTAAACAACATTCAAGGCAGAGGCAAACGGAGCAGTTCTTACGGTTACCTTTGATTAGCTGATGAAAAAGGTTTCGAGAATGACATTGAGAACCAGCGTAACTGGAATGATGCCCAGATCGGCATTCAGGAGATCAAATATTGAGCACTAAACAAAAAACCATTCTTATTACCGGCTCCACCGACGGGATCGGGTTGGAAACAGCCAAGATGTTGGTCTCGTTGGGCCACAACGTCTTGTTGCACGGCCGAAGCCCGGCAAAACTGGAAAACGTGGAAAGAGCGCTCTCAGCGATAGCGGATGGTGGGCAGGTTGAAAGCTACGTGGCCGATCTATCACGTATGGCCGATGTCGAGGCACTGGCGAAGGCTGTCGCTGAAAAGCACGCTAAACTCGATGTACTCATCAATAATGCAGGCGTCTTTACCGCGACCGACCCCTTTACGCATGACGGGCTTGATGTACGATTTGCCGTCAATACGCTTGCACCCTATCTGCTGACAAAACGGCTTTTGCCGCTGATTGAATCCTCTGGACGGGTAATCAACCTGTCCTCCGCAGCTCAGGCTCCGGTCGATCCGGAAGCGTTGGTCGGGCGCGTCAAGCTGTCCAACGGTATGGCTTATGCGCAAAGTAAGCTGGCGATTACCATGTGGTCACGCAGTATGGCGCTTTCGCTCAAGGATGACGGCCCGGCCATCATAGCGGTTAATCCCAGGTCAATGCTCGGCAGCAAGATGGTCAAACTGGCCTATGGGGTGGCCGGCGGCGATCTCCGCATCGGTGCGGAGATTCTCTGCCGTGCGGCCTTGTCAGATGAATTTGCTGCTGCTTCCGGCCAGTATTTTGACAATGACATCGGTCAGTTTTCCTCGCCCCATTCCGATGCACTGAACACACAAAAATGTGAAGCAATTGTTCGTTTTATCGAGACGGTTCTGGCTGAAATAATAAAATAGTACCATAGCTAGGAAATAGACATGTATTACGAAGGAAAAGTATACCGTCCCTGGATGGAGGCCAACAGCCTGCTGATACTGACAACCCTGGGCTGTACTCATAACAAATGCACTTTCTGCGACATGTTCAGGGAAAAACGATTTCGCATCAGAAAGATCGAGGAGATTTTCAAGGAAAAATACCTCCTGGAAAACCTGGCCGGTTTTGAGACCATTTACTGGGGGGATCACGCTAACAACATTGTCTCCTCAAGGGGCAGACTGCCGGAATCCCAAAAGCAGTTTCTAAGAAAGATTGACCATGCAATTGCCAGCCATCCTGTTACGAAACAGGAAGTACTCATAACATCACCATAGTAAAATATGCAGGTTAGGAAAGAAAAAAGTCAGAAAGTAATGAAAAATGACTATAAGGAAAAAAATGAGGAGTATAAGGATTATGAAAAAATTTCTATCAGTCGCACTTGCAAGCATCGTAACCGCCTGCGCTAGCATGCAGGTCGCATTAGATAGCATCGCTCAGGAACCAGCAGCCGAGGCAACCTCCAAGGTTGTCTTGACGTCCGAAGTCAAGTGGGGGCCGCTCAACCCCGCCCGCGGCGACAAAGGCCCGAAGGCTGGCACCCTTTGGGGCGATCGTACTGGCTCCGGGCCGTCAGGCTTTCTCGTTAAGTTTGTGGACGGTTTCTCGTCGCCACCTCATATTCACAATATCACCTACCGCGGAGTGGTCATTAGCGGCCGCATTCACAACGATGATCCTAATGCCGAGGATATGTGGCTGCCGACGGGTTCTTTCTGGACGCAGCCAAAAGGAGCTGTGCACATTACCGCTGCCAATGGTAGTGACAACCTGGCGTACATAGAGATTGATGAAGGACCGTATCTCGTCCTTCCTCCCGAGAAGGCGTTTCATACCGAAGAGACGCCGATTAACATGGACGAATCGAACATCGTTTGGATCGATCAACCCGGAATGCCAGCCGCTGCCAATGGACCAAAGGTAGCCTTTCTTTGGGGCAACCCGCAGGACGATCAGTTGAACGGGACCCTTGTCAAGCTACCGGCTGGATTTACTGGAAAGATACGTAGCCACGGCTCAACCTTCCGCGCTATAGTGATCCAGGGTCTACCACAGTACCAAGTGCCGGGTAAGACCGACATCAAGACCTTGGAGCCGGGCAGCTATTTCGGGTCTAAGGGAGAGTCGGTGCATCAGGTCTCGTCTAAAGCGGGAGAGGTGAGCATCATCTATGTACGCACGATTGGCAAGTTCGACATCATTTCGGCGCAGTCCAAGAAGTAGCCGAGCCCAATTAGCGTAATCCCAACGGCCGCACCGTCTGGTGCGGCCGTTCTTTCTTTCTGAGTCGGGCAGTCCGGCTCGATCAAGGAGAGGGGGCGATCCATTCGATGGTGAGCTTCGGCTTGATCGGCCCTCCTTGGAGTGAGTCCGAACTCCCGCCGCTGATCCCAGGAGGAAGATCCAGCCGAGGTTCTTGGCCCGTTCCGCGCTCCCCGTTAGCGGTGCCTCACTTTTGACGTGGGACTAAGAATGAAACTATCATGTGGTATCGTCTTGCTTGCCTTTAGCTGCTTTTCATGCACGGGAAATTTGGGCATTAGAAGCACAGTCTTTTACGGCGAGACCTGTTGGTTCGGACGTCACGGGTAATTTATTATTGCTGTAACCTTAATATTAAATGAGATCATATGCCGTATATTGTGTATGACTTTTTTTTATCAAAAGTATGGCAGGATTCTCATCTCTAATAGCATTTCACATTTCACATAGGACAAAGAAAATTTAACGTCAAATATCGAGTGTGCTGACTTCCAATGCGTTAGATTGAATAAACTCCCGGCGCGGCTCAACTTCTTCTCCCATCAAAATCGTAAAGATCTCGTCCGTGTCCACTACATCTTCGACCTTTACCTGTAGGAGGTTTCGTTTGGCCGGGTTCATGGTGGTTTCCCAGAGTTGATCGGGATTCATTTCACCCAGACCTTTATAACGCTGCACCGCGAGTCCTTTCTTGCTTTCTTCGAGCACGTGAGTCAAAAGTTGTTTTTTATCCTGGATGACGACATCTTCCGTGCTGGACTCTTTTGCTTTGTCCGTAATCGTGAATGGCCCCACATCGTATTTGTAGATTTTTTTACCGATCACTACCAGATCCTGGTAGGTTTTTGAATAAATGAGGCCTCGCCCTATAATCAATTTTATAGCGTCATTCGCCGCGTCGGCTGACGTTGTGGTGATATGCTTCAGTTTTCGGGGAAGTTTGACTTCTATATTATAGGCACTGCGTTCTTCACTCCATATCACCTCGCCGGCATCGAACCCTCCGCCCTTCAGGTGATCTCTCAACAGAAGCATGCGATCCCGGCTTTCCAGAAAATTTTTGTCTTCGACTCCCTCCTTTGTGAGAAACTCGGCAAAATTCGGATTAATTCCCTGGCGCTCCATTTTTTCCATGATGGTATAATATTCGGAAAGGTTTCCCAGCAGCAGGTAGAGCCTGTGACCGCTCACCTTTTCACCGGATCCGGTATTCAGGACCTTGTTCTCACAAAACCGCTTGAGTATGAAATCGTTGAATTCGGTTTCGTCTTTGAGATAGACCTCGTTTTTACCCTTGCCTACTTTGAGCAATGGAGGTTGGGCGATGTACAGATAGCCATTGTCCACCAGCTCCGGCATCTGGCGATAAAAAAATGTCAGCAGAAGCGTGCGGATGTGGGAACCGTCGACATCGGCATCGGTCATGATGATGACCTTGTGGTAGTTGATGTTGTTGATATTGTATTCTTCTTCACCGACACCGGTTCCAAGTGCAGTGATGATATTTTTGATTTCTTCGCTGCGCAGTATCTTGTCGAAGCGGGCCTTCTCAACGTTTAAAATTTTGCCTTTCAATGGCAAAATGGCTTGAAACTTGCGATCCCGCCCCTGTTTGGCACTGCCGCCGGCCGAATCACCTTCTACCAGAAATATTTCCCTCTCCTTGGGGTCCTGACTTTGACATTCCGCGAGTTTGCCCGGTAAGGTGGAATCCAAAAGCGATCCCTTGCTTCTGGCGATATCGCGGGCGCGTCGGGCGGCATCACGGGCACGGGCAGCGTCAACCCCCTTGGAGATGATTTTCTTGGCAACGGCGGGGTTTTCCTCGAAGTATGTGGTGAGTTTTTCATTCAACAGCGATTCGACCAATCCCTTTACCTCACTGTTGCCAAGCTTGGTTTTGGTCTGGCCTTCGAACTGCGGATTTTTGATCCGGATACTGATGATGGCTGTCAGTCCCTCGCGCACATCATCACCGGTGATTTTAGCCTGCAGGTTCTTGGGCAAATTGCCGTTGGAAGCATACTGATTGATGGTCCGAGTCAAAGCGGCCTTGAATCCGATCAGATGAAAGCCACCCTCGGTGGTATGTATATTATTGGCAAACGAGAGCAGTGTCTCATTGAAAGTGTCATTGTATTGAATTGCCGATTCTATTTGAACGTCGCTGCGTTCTCCTTCAATGATGATCGGCTTGTGAAGCGGGGCGTGTCGCCGGTTCAGATACTCGACAAATTCCCTGATGCCGCCCTTGTAAAAGAATTCTTCTTTTTTTTCTTCGCGTTCGTCCTCGATGGTGATCTTGATGCCCTTGTTGAGAAAAGCCAGTTCTCTGAGCCGGCGGACAAGAATTTCATATGAAAAATCGGTTGTTTTAAATATTTCCGCATCGGGAATGAAGTGAACTTTGGTACCCCTTTTGCGGGTTTTTCCGATGACTTTTAATTCACTGGACTTAATCCCCTTTTCGTACGTCTGATGGTGTATGTTCCCGTTGGAAAATATATCGACTTCGAGAAAAGAGGACAATGCGTTGACGACCGATACGCCGACACCGTGCAATCCACCGGACACCTTGTAGGAGTGGTCATCGAACTTGCCGCCGGCATGCAATTTAGTCATAACGACTTCGAGCGCCGGAATCTTCTCGGTTTTATGGATTCCGACCGGAATCCCACGGCCGTTGTCGACGACGGTGACACTGTTGTCATGGTGAACAATAACTTGAATCACGTCACAGTAACCCGCCATGGCCTCATCGATGCTGTTGTCGACCACTTCGTAAACGAGATGATGAAGACCGGCAGTGTCAACATTGCCGATATACATGGAAGGACGCTTGCGAACGGCTTGAAGACCTTCCAGAATCTTGATGTTGTCTTCTGTATAATTGAAATTATCGTTTTTTTTGTTCATACTCTCATCGGCATAATGACGGTTATAAAGTTGTGCTCGTCTTCCCCTGCAAGTATGCAGGGTTTTTCATCGTTGACGAGATCCAAAACCACATTTTCCTGCTCAATGACGTTTAGAGCTTCGATAAAATAGCGCGGATTGAATGCCGCCTCGATCGGCTCATGATTATAATCTATTTTCATTTCTTCTTTGGATTCACCGATGTCGGGATTGGTGGAGTTAATGACCAAGCGGTCTTCGTTGAATTTAAAAATAACACTTCGATAGTCTTCGGTGGATAGAATCGACATCCTTTTGAGCATCATCAAGAAAAAGTGACGGTTAAACTTAACCGAGACGGTATCCTCATTTTTTTTCAATATATCATGATATTCAGGAAACTCGCCCTCTAAAAGGCGAATGATGAGAATTTCATTTTTCTTCTTTATGACAAGATTGTTGTCTTTAATACCAAACCGGACCGAGCCGTCCGCGTCGAGAAACTTGGCGACTTCATACAGACCTTTTTTGGGAATAAGGATACCTTCTCCGGCAGGAAGCATGACCTCATCCTCGTAATTCCAATCTATTTTTGCCATCCGGCTGCCGTCCGTCGATACCATCCTCACTTGTTTAATGCTGCCCTGCTGCAGGGTCTCCAAGTATATTCCGATGATATGGGCCCGCTTGTCGTCGGAAGCTCCGACAATATAAACGGTTTTATCGATCATTACTGCAAGTGCAGTACTGTCGATGGTGATAAAGTCGACCGTGTCAAAACGAGGAATTTTGGGAAAATCTTCATAATGCATACCGACCAGGTGGTATTCGACATTCTGTCGGCCAATTTCGATCCAATGATTTTCGATCTCATTGATGTTGATTTCCTCGCTCGGAAAATCACGGACAATCTCAAATAATTTTCTGGCATTGATCGCGATGGTTCCCTCTCCTACCACCTCGGCGGGAAATGTTCCCTCATATCCGGTTTCAAGATCGGTAGCCCGAATGATAATATTAGATCCGCTTGCTTCGATAAGGATGTTGGTGGTTATAGCAAGGTTGGTTTTCCGTCCTGCCAGACCTTGGACCTTTGCCAACGTATTAAGAATAACGTTTCTTTTTATGGTAAAGTTCATGACCTCATTCCTTATATATTGTTTTATTAAAAATTAAAGATGTTGATAAGGAAGGGGTGACAATAAGATTAAATATTTTTTAAATACTTTGAATATATACCTAATTTACTATAATTCGTTATCGATAACAACCACCGCAAGCGATCTGTATTTTCTGATATATGAACAGGAAAAAAAAATATGTTCATAAAGACGTTTTTTATTGACAGAGAGTTGACGAATTGTGATCAGGATTACTGACAGCGTCACCTCTTTGTCGGTAAGCGTTCACAGGGCACCGCATCTGCTTTGTTGTCGGGCACTTGAAGTACAAAAGGTCGTCTGCGCGCCCGACGCCTTGCATCTGCGGCACCCTGTAAACGCTTACAATCAGGTGGTTTGAAGGGCATCGGACTTTGCAACCCTGTGGACACCTTTGTCGTGTATTGATCCGACTCAAGATGTCTTATTAATCCACTGTTTCATCTGAGCGATAATATTTTTACCCCAGTCTTCCGAGATCCTAAGACGCACAAAATGACGAAAGGCGCCTTCGATGAAATGAATGACCTTTTCATAGAGAAATATCTTTTCCAGAACCGCGCCTTCGATATCTTCTTTTGTTTGGGTGACGGCTGTTTCCGGTGTTTTGAAACTGCTGATATTCAGGCTTTCGCCTTTAAGGTTGAACTGCCAGGTATTGTCGCCGCTGTGGTAAATGAGGTTCATTTCGGTCACCAGGGCCCCTTTTTTGAGGGCCAAGAGACCTTCCTCGAGACCGGCATCGTCACCCTTGATGGTGATGGTTTCGAGGCCTTCACTGCGGCGATTCTCCAACACCATGCGGTTACCGATTTCAAGAGTTGATAAATCGGCATCGATTTCTACGAGTTGTGACGAGCGGTTTTCCAGCGTGTACCACAACCAGGTCAAGAATTCGTTTCCCAAGAAGCGGTAGCGGTTATAAGCGATGGCGACGTCGAGCATGGTCTAACCTAACGTGAGCGATTGTCGAGTTTGAAGCAGATACAAGGAAGAAGTCTTTCCGTAACCAATAGGATTCCTATTAAATAAATAATTTCCCCTTCTTTTGAAATTTGAAAAGCTCATTTTTGGTTTAGGGTTTTCCCGTTATATTAACAGGTGAAATTTGATTGAGGCGGTCTCGTTCCGAATCGGATAGGTCGGCATCCATCTCGGCGGCGGTATACGGAAACATCCGGATGAGTGAAAGTTTGAATGATTCGGCAAAAAGAGTTTCCAGTTCCTCATTTGCGGCCTTGAGGTTCGAAAAAAACCACAATTTTCCGCCCTCGTAATTCCATATCAGATCGTAAATATGGGGGGTGGCCGGAATACGCAGGCTCAGACGGTGCAGAACCTCTTCTTTTAACAGTTTTTTTTCATTTCGGGAAAAAAATTGGCGCCCGCTCGCAGTCAATCGTTTTGTTTCTTCGATGGAAAAATGTTTTTTTAATATTTTACTTGGGATACTTTTTTTGTCGATACGCAGCGAAAATACCATGTATGAACCGAAAAGATGGTTGGATCCCTCAAATTCCGGCGCAAACGGATTTTCAAAGGAGGTCCAGCCACAAGATTTTTCAGCGGCATCGTTGTCAATATCCAAAACGGCATGCCGTTTAAGTGCACGGGCAATTGTATCAAGGACGGGTTCTTCCAGTTGTCCTTGGACGCGGTAGCGCGTGATCGATACACTCTGTGACAGTAAACCCATGAAAGCAGTATCCTGAAAAGGATCGGTTTGAAGTGTAATACCAACAAATTGTGGTTAATTAACGAAAAACAAATATATATAGCGTATTTATCACTTGAAGACAAGACAATTATTGCCTCTTGATAAGAGATGCCGATGAATTTCACCGTCTTTTTACACATCCGAATCGGGAACCGCTGCAGTGGCCGCAATTTTACTTGAGCCCGGTCAATAAATTGTGTATCATTATAGTTTGATGAGTTTGAGGCCGTATCGATCAATCCGATGGGGCAGAAGTTTTTTTTCATGACGCACCCGCGGGGGGGCGCTTTTATAGGAAGGATGCGGAGCGAGGAAAAAAGCGACTCATGATGGCGGGCACCTACCTCAGGAATATTAAGCCTTTTTTCGGTCTGTTGGCGGCGATGGTGATGGTATTATTGTCATCAGCACCCCTTCGGGCCGATATTTACATGTATGTCGACCGTGATGGGGTGGTCCATTTCACCAACGCCCCGACGGCTTCCGAAAACGATTATCGCGTCTACGTTAAAGAAAAAAAAGTCTATTCCTCTCAGATCTATTCTCCCCAAAGCTTCGAAGACTACATACGGCAGGCATCCGACCGTTACGGCATTGCCTTTCCCTTGCTCAAGGCCATTATAAAAGCCGAATCAGATTTCAACCCGCGGGCGGTGTCTAAAAAAGGCGCCATGGGACTTATGCAGATCATGCCCGAGAACATCAAGGCCATGAACATCAGCAATCCGTTCGATCCCTTGGAGAACATCCTTGGAGGTGCCCGCTATTTTCGGGAAATGCTCGACCGTTTCGAAGGCCATCTGTCCCTGTCGCTGGCGGCCTACAACGCCGGCCCGACAGCGGTTGAGCGGTACAATAATCAGATTCCACCGTACAAAGAGACAGAAAACTACATTGAGCGCGTTTTGAAGTTCTACTCTTCCTACCAGTACTGATCTGCTTTTGACCGTTTTCCTTCGGCGCCAAATCCTCGACCGCCGTGTTCTCGCAATTTCCGTCAATCAACTGCTCTCAGCACAATCCCGGACCGGTTGGGCAAATAGAGACTGAGGTAATGTCGGCCGGGCACGACATCGCCGGTGGTAAAATGTTCCTGATCCTGCGTCAGACGCCCGTGTCCGCCGAAATCAACGCTATCGCTGTCCAGGATCATGCGGTACTTTCCGGGTGGGGTCACGATCAGATAATCGCTGTAAGAGCGGTGCGGGTGAAAGTTGAACACAAACAACAGGCCGGCGCGTTCGCAAGCGATGATTTTATTTTCCGAGTGCTCGTGAAAAATACGGGGACCCGGCGTATCCAACAACATAGAGGTTTTGGCCAGCGCGATCATCTGCCTGTCGAACCGCGCCAGCAGGTGGTATTTGAGATTGATGTCCTCCATCAGGTGCCACTGCCGGCGGGCATAATGATATGACCAGTTGTTGCCCGGCCGCGGAAAATCGATCCATTCGGGGTGACCGAATTCGTTGCCCATGAAATTGAGATAACCTGCATCGGCAGTGGCTATTGTGATCAACCGTATGATTTTGTGAAGGGCCATGCCGCGCGCGACCCTTAGGTTGTCATCGGTTACCTGCATGTGTTCGTACATATCGGCCCCGATTAACCTGAAAATGAGCGATTGGTCTCCCACCAGGGCCTGGTCGTGGGATTCGGCATAGCTGATGGTTTTTTCATCGGCCCGCCGGTTGTTCAATTCGAACCAGAGATGACCCAACGGCCAATCTTCGTCTCGTGTTTCTTTAATCAGGCGGATCCAAAGATCCGGAACACCCATGGAAAAGCGATAATCAAAACCGTATCCGCCACTGGCGTCTCGAACCGCCAGACCCGGCATGCCGCTGATGTCTTCGGCGATAGTGATTGCCTGTGGTCGAACCGCGTGAATCAAGCGGTTGGCCAGACCCAGGTAAACCAGGGCGTCTTCGTCAACGTTTTCATCGAAGTAATCCTGGTAGGATGTAAAGGCCGTGCCGAGGCCATGATGCTGGTAGAGCATGCTGGTGATGCCGTCGAAGCGGAAGCCGTCGAACTGAAATTCGTCAAGCCAATAGCGGCAATTCGAGAGCAGAAAGTGCAGGACCTGGTGTTTTCCATAATCGAATAGTCGTGAATCCCAGGCCACGTGGTGACCGCGGGGCCCCTCGTGAAAGTATTGGTAGGGAGTACCGTCGAAACGGCTGAGACCCTCGACTTCGTTGGATACGGCATGCGAGTGAACCAGGTCCATAAGGACTCTTAAGCCGCAACCATGGGCGGTGTCGACCAGGGCCTTCAGGTCTTCCGGTGTTCCAAAACGGGATGAGGAGGCGAAGAAATTCGCTACCTGATAACCGAAAGAGCCGTAAAACGGGTGTTCCATGACGGCCATCAACTGCAGTGTGTTATAACCGGCGGCCACAATGCGCGGCAAAATGACGAGTGTGAACTCTCTGAAGCTGCCGATTTTTTCTTCATCCTGGGCCATACCCACGTGGGTTTCGTAGATAAGGGGCGGCTCGCTCGTGTGATAGGAGTGGCTGTTTTTCCACCGATACGGTTCCGGTGGAAGCCAGACCTGGGCATTGAATATAAGCGTGTCCGGGTCCTGAACCACCCTGCGGGCATAAGCCGGGATCCTTTCGCCCATGCCGTCCGGCCAGTGGATCCGCAACCGGTAGAGATTGCGGTGTTCCAGTTTTTCAGACGGCAGGCGAATCTCCCAAACCCCGTCGGCGCCGGTTTTTTCGAGGGCAAAAGCTTTCTTTTCGGTCCAATCGGTCATGTCCCCGATCAGGTACACAGCCTCCGCGTTTGGTGCCCATTCACGAAATATCCAGACGTCATTACGGAAGTGCAGACCAAAAAATTCGTGCCCGCTTGCAAAGTCGGCCAGGCTGATTTTACCGCCGGTGAGGCGTTTCTGCGTATTTTCCAGACGTGTCAACCTGCGGTGGATCAAACCGGCGAATGGTTTCAGCAACGGATCGTTTTCTAAAAGTGAGAGCATGCGCTTCTCAATTAGTTTCACGGCGGCACCAGACATTAATTATGGTCTCGGCGAAGTCTCACGAGACGCTGGGTTTGCAGCGAGATGCTCTGGCGGCGATTCAGAGCTCCGCCGGCACTGTATCCGATTTGGGGATCAGTGGGCGGTTGAGCATTTTTTCATACAGTTCCGTGTAGGCGCGCGCGGTTCTATCATGAGTGAATTCAGCGGCGCTCGTCCTCATCGCGCGCGTGATCTGCCGAGCCTTGGTTTCAGAAGGCAGACTGTAAAACTCCATGGCCTGCTCAATAGCCCACAGCAAGCCGGGGGCATCGAACTCCTCGAACAGAAAACCGTTGCCGGTGTTGCGGTCGACGTCCATATGGGTAATCGTATCATGGATACCGCCTGTGTCGTGGGCCACCGGCAGTGAACCGTAGATCGGCGCGATCATCTGAGGAAGACCGCAGGGTTCATAGAGGGAAGGCATGAGGATAAAATCGGAGGCGGCATACGCCAGGTGTTCCAACTGTTCGTTGAAATCACAGATCGCCACCCTTTTGTTAAATTGGTGCTGACTGACGATATCCTGAAACACTCTCTGATACGGCCCGTCGGCCACGAACACCACCTCGAGGTTCTGTTTCCAGTAGCCGGAAATCGCCTTGTAGAAAATCTCCGCCAGCAACTGGCAGCCTTTTTGAACCGGATCGAGGCGAGAAGGCCAGAAAAACAGCGGGGCCAGCGGGTCTTGAATGAGGCCGAGATTGCGTTGCAGGAAGCGTTTGTTTTCCTTTTTAGCTTCCAAATGGGTGTCGGGGCCGAATGATACCTTAAGATCCCTGTCGGTCTGTGGATCGAAAGCGGGGTCCGGAGCGTTCAGGATACCGGCCGCACAATCCGAGTTCCACTTGTTGACGATTTCATGTCGCAGGTGCGGTTGGATGAAATCACGTGGACCGTTAACGATCTCTTTGAGGAAATTGGGACTCACCGTGTTGATGAAATGGGCTGCGAAGACACCGCTGGTGAGAAAATCGATCGGATTGGTTTGCCGCGCCGTCCCGTAATCGGTGGCCATGACCTCGAAAAAAAGATTCTGCCAGAAGAAGGCACCGTCGATCCCCCTGTCTTCGATCTGCGCTAAAGTCGCTTTGACTGTATAGAGGTTGTGGATCGTAAAAAGGCACGGGATCCGCATTTGCCGTGCCATGGCGGGAATCAGACCGGTCATCCAGTCGTTGCAGTGAATTAGATCCGGTTCGACACGCGGAACGATGGTGTTCATCACTTCGCGCTGAAACGCCAGGGCCAGTTTCAAGTTCTCTTCACCGTAGGATGAGTAGACGCGATTCAGATAAAAAAAGGCGCGGTCTTCCGCAAGGTGAACACGCTCATCGGGCATTTTGCGCCTGATCCGGTGCAGTTCTTTTTTTAAAAAGGGCCTTACGTTGTCGCTGAAGATATGACGGTAGTTGGGAATGGCGACGTGGACATCCGCGCCATGATCGAGCAAAGCGGTGATCAAAGCGGCCGAGACGTCCGCCAGACCGCCGGCCTTGGCCGTGAAGTAGTTGGATAGACTGCCCATGCGGTCCGGCAGGTATGTGACCTCCGGGGTGACGATGAGCACCCGTGGATTGCGCCGCATGTTATCTTTCATCGCGCAGGTTTCCTTCCGAGAGGTCGCGACTTATTACGAAAAGTTAGAACATCCAAATTTGTTCCGCGATGCCTCACCCAATAGGTCCGGCGGCCCAAGTCAAAAATTTCGGATTGAATTTAATACGCTGGTCGCCACGGGGGGTTACCCGGGTAGTGAATCCGAAGCGACCCGCGGTGTCGCAGGTTATCGAGCAACTGTAAAGGTAGATGCCGTTGCCCCTATCCTCTTCGACGTTCATTGGTTGGTTGTTGCTGGCCGACAAGGTGTCGACTGATTTCATACTGCCGTAATACAGCTCGACATCGACTTCGTCCGGTTTAAGCTCGCCCAGGTGGACAACGGTCGATACCCGGAAATCTTCTCCGACTCGAAAAGGTCCGCTCGCATCCCTTACCGGTATTTCGACCCGTATGTTCTTCCAATGGTTGCCGAGGCGCTCGTGCTGCCGGTTGAGGATCCTGGCCGCCTCGGCCGAATTCTGCAGCAGCATGTGATGATTATTAGCCGCCTTGGTGTAGAAATTTTCCTCATAGTGCTTGACCATGCACTGGGCGCAGAATTCCTGCATGGCCATTTTGATCGACTCTTTCATCATATGAATCCAGCGTGTCGGCGCATCGCCGTTTTTGCGGTCGTAGAAACAGGGGATCACTTCATTTTCCAAAATGTTGTAAAGAGCCTGGCTTTCCACGGCGTCCTGGTACGCGTGATCGTCGTATTCTTCGCCGTTTCCGATTCGCCAGCCGCGATCCTCCTGGTATCCCTCACACCACCAACCGTCCATGATGCTGAGATTGAGCGAACCGTTGGCGGCGGCCTTCATGCCGGATGTACCGCAGGCTTCCATCGGCCGGCGGGGTGTGTTCAGCCAGACATCTGCTCCCTGGACGAGGTGCCGCGTGACATTGATATCGTAATCTTCGATGAAAGCCACCCTATGGCGCACCGCGGGGCGGCGTGCAAAGTCAATCAGGAGCTTGATCAACTCCTTGCCCTCGTTGTCTCTCGGGTGGGCTTTGCCGGCGAGAATAAGCTGAACCGGACGGGAAGAATCCGTTAGCAGCGCTTCCAGGCGATCCGGGTCATGCAGCAAAAGGGTGGCCCTTTTGTAGGTGGCGAAGCGGCGAGCAAAACCGATGGTCAACACTTCCTGGTCGAGAATTGATTCGGCCGTTTCCATTACCGAGCGAGGTGCGTTGCGCCGCCCGTATTGCTTGAGCATATGGTTCCGGCACATTCGGATCATCCGGGAGCGGGCCATTTCATGCGAACGCCAGAGTTCTTCGTCGTATATCTCATCCACGCGCTCGGTCATTTCGGTGTCCCAGGTATGCAGTTGCCAGTCCGGTCCGAGGTAGCGCTCGAATAGCAATGAAAGTTCGATCGAGATCCAGGAAGCGATGTGGACACCGTTGGTGATGTGGGTGATCGGCACCTCGTCGTTCGGCCGTCCGGACCACACGTGGGCCCACATGCGGCGGGCTACGGCGCCGTGCAATTCGCTGACCCCGTTGCAGTACTGCGACAGATTCATGGCCAGAACGAACATGGAAAGCGGGCTATCGCTGCCGGAGCCGGGTGCTTGACCCATGGCGAGAATGTCACTGACGTCGATGCCGAGTTTTTCCTCGAAAGGGGTCAAATAGGGCTGGACGCTGTCGCTCGGAAACTCGTCGTGACCGGCCGCCACCGGGGTGTGGGTGGTAAAGACCATAGCACGCGGAACAACCTCCATGGCTGTTTTCAGATCGATATTGTTTTTTTCCATCACGGCCACCAGCCGTTCCAATCCTGCAAAAGCGCAATGGCCTTCATTCATGTGACAGACACTCGGTTCGATGCCCAACAGTGTCAACGTCCGCATACCGCCGATACCCAGCAGTATTTCCTGGGCCAGGCGCAACTTTTCATCACCGACGTAGAGCCGGGCGGTTATTTCACGAATTTCGGCTGTGTTTTCCGGGATGTTGGTGTCCAGAAGATACAATGGAATTCTGCCGATCATCAATACCCAGACGATGGCCTTAAACGGACCGTTGGGGCCCTGGACGGTAATCGTCAATTCATTGCCGGTCGGATCTTTGGCGCGTCGCACCGGCAAATGATAGAGATCGGATTCCGGATATTCCTCCTGTTGCCACCCTGAGGGATCGAGAAACTGGTGGAAGTAGCCACGGCGGTAGAGCAAGCCGACGGCAACCATCGGTAAATTGAGGTCCGACGCCGCTTTGAGATGGTCGCCGGATAGCACCCCCAGGCCGCCGGCGAAAAAAGGCAGACTTTCATGGATGCCGAACTCCATCGAGAAATAAGCAATGATATCGTCTTTACTGTATTTGGAGGTCGCTAAATCGCTCGGTTTGAGAATCTGGGTTTCAAAATTTCTTTTCACCCGTTCCACGTGTGCCAGGAAACTGGCGTCGTGGGCCAGACCCTCGAGACGCTCCTGTCGAATCATGGTCGAGAACACAATTGGATTATGGCCGGACTCCTCCCATAGCCGCGGATCGATCCGGCGGAAGAGTTCGATGGCATCGAGGTTCCAACTCCACCAAAGATTGCGGGAAAGTGTTTCGAGGAAAAGCAGAGGCTTTGGTGTATACGGAAACACCTGAAATGTTTCAAAATGACTCATAAACACGGATCCTTTTTCTCAACGTAGTTAATTGGGTTATGGACGGTATCACTGGTCCATATCCTTAAAGTCCATATGTTTATATCATATGGGCTTAATGTAAAGGATCATTTTGATGATTGTTCATCTGAGGACCAGCCCCCTGAAGGAATGGACGTTTTCAAGCGGATAACGTCAACCAGACCCTAAGCAGTTCACTCACTCCCCAGGCTTGAGCATCGCAGCCGCGGGGTATGTGCGGGAAATCGCCGTCCAGAATTTCCGGCACGTGACCGATACACCCTTTATTGATCAAGGCGGTACTGCTGCCGAGCCAGGCCAAAGCCGTCTGACAGCCATCTTTCCCATACACCTTGGCCCAGGCTTCACAAAAGGAGGGAAAAAGCCATGTCCAGGCCGTACCGTTGTGGTAGGCCGGCTTGCGCTGTGTGTCTTCGTCACCAACATACCGGCCTTGGTAGGGGTGATGCGGGTCGTTGACGAGCCGTCCGTTGTGAAAGACCGCAATCGGGCGCGCGACTTCTTTATCTGCAAGGCTCCTGATGCCCCCGGGCACCAGCAACCTCTCGCAGGCCGCCAGAACCGAACGGGCAATGGTTGGGTCAGTAAGGGCACCCAGCGTCAGAACCAGCAGTTGGTTGGGTCTGAGAGCATCGTCCGGTGCGGCGGACTGTGCCGCCGTGCCGGTCACTGCATGCAGACAGTCGGAGAAATAGCCCCTGTCCTCGTGATAATAAAGCGTGACGAGAGACGATGCGACCTGCCGCATGAGTTTCTGCCATCGCTTACGGCCGGAGGTATCGATTTGGGTCAGAAATTCCAACGCCCGGTGCCACAAGGCCTGAATTTCGATCGGGTACCCCTCACGAGGGGTGGCGGCGGGGTGATTGGTGTCCATCCAGGTGAAATGCGCCGGGCTGAAAATCAGGCCGGAAGCCGGATCCATCCGAATCCCGTTGGGAGTACCGTGTATCAGAGAATCTGCCATTGCAACCAGTATCGCGCGGATGGTTCGGTCACCCCAGGTGCTGTCCAGGAAATCTTCACTGCCTTCGGCAGCCACAAGGTCAGCGCAGGCCGTAAAGAACCACAGGGGTGCATCGGAAGTATCGCGGTTACCGGCGTCCTGTCCGCGGATCATGTTCGGAATGGTGCCATCTTTCTCGAACTGTCCGAACTGTTTCAGCACGGCTCGGGCAGCCTTCCACCGACCGGCAGCGACCAATCCGCGAACGACAATCAAAGAATCCCGACCCCAGTCGAGAAACCAGGGATAGCCTGCGATGACCGATTTCAGGTTACCGCGCCGAACAACGTATTGATCAAGGCAGGTTTTAAGGGCATCGATGGGTTTCAATGCGGCGCCAGGGCCGGGCGATGGCGTCATCTGCGGGGATCGATCGGATTCGGTGACCGTTATTGGGTCGTCACCGTTCTCCACGATCCCGGCCGTCAGGGTTTCGGTCCGGTCACCTTCGAGAATCAGAGAAAAATAACCGGGGCTGAACAGATCCGAATTCGGGTCTAAACCGCGTTCGGCCTCCAGTGGATGGTGGACCATGTACTGCCATTCGGGTTCCGAAACGAATGTTCCCCTTGAGACCGTCATTTCCAGGTTAACAGCCGCCGCAGGGGTGAATAAGAATCCATCGGTCAGGCTGCGGATCGCGGCCGGCCAACGATTCTCCGGCCCCAGAAAGGCCTTGGTGGTTTCGTGAAAGCTACGGAATTCAATGTCCGGCCGGAGAATCAACTGGACGGGACTGCGGTCGTCCAACCGACGTCGGGCCATGTCGGCCGGATGGCGGTAAAATGTGAGCCGAACGGCGTTTTTCAGCGGAAGCATTTCGGCGGTGATGCCCAAACCAATCGATTCTCCCTGGCCGGTCGGTATTTGAAACCGCCATTTACCCGTTCGATCACCGGCGTAATGAAAAGCGGTCAGACAATCATTTCCAATTTCCTGCGAATACCCCTGGTAGACCACCCAAGCCCGGCAGCGGGTAAAAAGAATGCAGCGGTCTTCAGGGACCTCGGGGTCCAGATTGGCTGCCAACAGGGCATCGTAGCGGCTGTTGAGCTCACCCCAGGAAACCCCGGCCCGCAGCATGCCGCCCCGAGCATTGGTGGCCAGAAAGAGATACCTTTGGTGCAGCAGTTGCGAGCGGCCGAATAGTTGTTTTATTCTTACATCCTGCGGCCTTGACAGACCGATGAGCGGCGCTTCGATGTGCCGGTTGCTCTCGCCGCCGAAGACGCTGAGTTTCAGGGTGAGGAATGAGGGTTTCCCGCGCGGCGGTAAAGGGGCAAACAGGGCAAAATGCGACCCGTCCTCTGCAGGCAGTCCGTCTTCACAGCCAAGGCTGCCCTTTTTGTCCGTGATATAGGCCCGAAAAGGAACATCGACGCGAATCAGAAGGAAGTGCTCCGGCGGCAGCATGATCTGCCGGCGCTGATCCTGAGGCCAGTGCCAGGTGACGACACGCGGCTCGTCACCGTTTGGATTGAGACGAGCGCAGAAGCCCTTCGGGTCCCGGCGGAGCTCGCCGGCAGCCTGGGCCGGATCGAACGAGCCGATGTCCCCGGTTTCATTGTAGAACGTGAACACATCGAGTGCCTTTGAACGATACCTCTGCTGTAAGGTCAGCTCGGGTGGTCGCAGAAAAACCGCGGCCGCATTTTGAGCCAGGTCGAGGTCGTCTGCATTGGCCGAGAGACACAGCACCTGGCACGGATCCAATCGAACAAAAATCCGATCATCGTCGGCTTCCACCGCCACCGTTTGGCCGGTTAAGAGATCGAGGAACTGCGGCCCGGTCATGCCCGTTGCCGAACCGCTCCAGGCAGCGGTCCTCGGTTGCTGGTCATCGAGATTGACCGCCACAATCAGCTTTTTGCCGGAAGCCGGATGGTTGCGCAACAGGACCACTTGATTGCCCTCCCCCTGTTCGACCAAATGAATATCACCGTCCTTTCCAAAGGCCGGATGAATTCGCAGCAGGGCATTGAGGCGCCGGATCTCGCCCACCTGATTAATCTCGGCGCCCCAATTCAGCGAAGCCGCGTTGTGGACATCGATTTTGTCGGTTGCAAACCATTCCACTCCGTTGGCAAAACCGAAACCGCCCTGCTGTGAAGACAGGGCACACAGGGCCGTGCGCATCCGCGCATAGTTCGGTGAACGGGCGGCAAGGCGCAAGTTGTCATGGGTTTCGGCAAAGTGCACCATGATCCCATCTTGACGAGAAATCTCAAAAACCGGTGGCAGGAAGTATTCGATCTGACCGCGGTCGTAGTTCTGGAACAGTTCGGAATAAGCCCAGTTGAAATTTGCCCGGTTGAGCAGGTCGCGGGTCACCGACAGTTTGCCGCCCAGACCCTCCAATAAAAAAATCGTTTCGGGATACTGCTGCCGAACCCGCGCGATGATATACATCCAGGCCGCAACCGGAATCATATACCCGGCATCGCAGCGGAAACCGTCCAGACCACGCCAACACCATTTTAAAAGGACGTCGGCCATGTACTGCCAGAGGTCTCGATGGGAGTAGTCGAGTTTGGTTAAATCTTCCCACCGGACACCCCAGGCGCCAGGCACCTCTATCTGTCCGGCCTTGTCCCGCGACAGCCACTGGGGATGGGATTCGTGCAACCCCGCCGCCCAGCCGGTATGGTTGATGGCGATGTCGATCATTATCTTGGCGCTGCGCGCGTGAACGGCATCCACCAGCTCGATAAATTGTTCCAGAGGAGTTGCCCCCGGGTCGAATTCGGCCAAGGCCGGATCGACATCGGTGAAGCTCAAGGCAGCATAAGGGCTTCCGAAACGCCCCATGCGACCATAGGTGGTGGGGGTGGGATGAATGGGCAGCAACTGCAGGATGCGGCAGCCGAGCTCCCCGATAATGAAATCCAGCTCTCCGATGAGGTTACGAAAAGTTCCGGAGGGTGGAATAACGGCGAACCCGGTTTGGTCGAGCGCGGTGATGCTTGCCGGATCTACCTGAGGCGTGAAAGTTCCCGATTTGTTAGGGCCGAATTGCCGTACGAAGGCATTGTAGATGATATTTGCACAACAGGTGTCCGCCGGTTCGACATTGACCGCGGTATTGGCTCCGGATGGCCACACCGGCTGAGACTCGCCCTCTTCGAGAAAGAAACATTTGGCCTCGAAATGCCCGGTTTCGCACAGGGGCAGGGTGATGCGAAAGTGACGCGGGTCGATGGCCACCATGGGCCGATCGAACCAGTCTCGCCCCAGGGGAACTTCTTCCAAATGAACATTGCGGACGATTTCGTTGCGGATCACCTTGCCCGATCCCATGTTGGTCCTGAGCCAGGCACTGCCCTGCCGCGGCCGCTCCAGGGTCAGGTGAAACGTTAGGGTATCGCCACGGTATTTCAGCATCCGGCATCCGGGTGCCGGTTCCTGGCGCAGCCAATCGCGTACGGTCATAACCTGTCAGGTTCCTTTTTTGGAATTAGAAATTTAACGGAAAGGAGGCTTGGTCAAACGGAGTAAGCGGTGCTAAAAATACAGGTCTTTTTCGATGACCGCGCCCTTTTCGACCACCGCTTGGGAGGCACGGCTGTTTTTGATCAGGACCCGACCCGCGATCGTGACGTCGCGCTCGAATCGCACATCACCCTCGATTTTCAATTTCTCACAGTTGACCAGAGATGGTATGCCGGAGTTAAAGCGCGCGTCGAAAAGATCGATTTTGGCGTAGTATTTGGGGTCGAGGTCGACCGCGAGGGTGTCGGGGCGTCCTTTTTTTTGCCGCTCAGGGTTGACCACCAGGCTGCCATTTGAATCAAAGACAAAGCCATCCGATCTGACTGCCAATAGATCACTGCACATTTTGACCGGAAAAAACCGTGAGCGGGGAACCCTGACGGCCGCGGCGCCGTCGAAAAGCGAGATTGCCGCACCCATTGCGGTTTCGATCTGGAAGACATCCGGACTGGTTTTGTCCCGTGGATCCAGATTTTTGGGGTTGAGGATCATCGGCAGGTAGATCGCCTTTTCTCTTCCGATCAATTCCTTCAAAAATTCCAGATTAATCCAGATGTTGTTCGTGTTGAAGAAACGGTAGCGCTCGATGTCCATGCACGCGTCTCTTTCCTCTTGCGGGCACTGGGCGATTTCCCTCAATATGAGCCGGCCATTGGTCAGCCGGGCCAGATGACCGCCCTTGACGTCGGCGACCGTTTTTTCAGCCACTTCCATCATAAAGGGGAAACTATTTTCGGCAAAATATCCCAGCAAGGCGGCATCCATATTAGCGCCGAGGTTATCGGAATTGGAGATGAAGGCGTAGACCACCCCCTCATCGAGCAGGCGCTGAAGCATTCCGGATGTGTAAAGCGCCGTATACACGTCTCCGTGTCCGGGCGGATTCCACTCGAGTTCCGGATTCTTCGGCCAGGAGGCCGGACTCAGATTGCTCTGCAGAATTTTGGGAAACTTGTGCTGCAGGAACGTCAGCGGCGGATGGTTGGGATCTATTTTCTCCAGAGCGGCCAGGGTGTCGCGGTGGGTGTTGAAGCTGTTCATCAACGCCAGCTTGGCACCGATGCTGCGCGCCTGCTCCACGATGATCTCGAGAAATGACTTGTCGTCTTTGACCTTAAGCAGACTCTTGGCACCGGTCAGGCCCATGCTGGTGCCCAAGCCACCGTTTAATGTAATCCGCACGGCTTTTTTAAACGCTTTTTCGCCCGCAGCTTTGTAGGGCGCCAAGTTTTCGGCGGCTTCGATTTCTTCCGGCGCCACGGCCGAGATGTCCCGGTCGTAAATCAGACCGGTTTCACCTTTGACGAGCTTGAGGTAGTAATAACTGAAGGTGTCGATGACTACCGACGGCAGCCCCTCTTTCTTCAGCTTTGCCTTAAACGACGGTAGATGGGCAAATTCCTGGTCAGAAGTCATTTTCATTTACCCCCGGTGCAGCTCAACTTGATGTCATCTGAAGCGGTTCACAGAATCGGTTCGATCCAGCCCATGGGGTCGGCGGCCCGACCGTATTGAATGTCGGTGAGTGCCGCATAGAATTTTTGGGCCAAGAGGCCGACCCGGCCTTCACCCACGGTGTAAACCCGATCTCCGTATTTAATCTCACCCACCGGTGAAATGACGGCCGCCGTGCCGGAGCCGAAAATTTCCGTCAGTTTTCCCGAGCCATGGGCTTCGATCAATTCGTCGATGCTGATCAACCGCTCGGTTATCTTCATATTCCAATGCTCGGCCAGCTTGATAACGCTGTCACGGGTGACGCCGGGCAAAATACTGCCGTTGAGCATCGGGGTAACGATCTCGCTGTCGATAACAAAGAAGATATTCATGGAGCCGACCTCTTCAAGGTATTTCTGCTCCACCCCGTCCAGCCACAACACCTGAGTGTACCCTTCCAGGTGGGCCTTGTTTCCGGCCAGGAGGCTGGCGGCGTAGTTTCCGGGTGTCTTGGCCTCGCCGACACCGCCGCGAACGGCCCTGACATAGTCCCTGGTGACCCATATTTTTATCGGGTTGAAACCTTCCGGGTAATACGCCCCGACCGGCGAGAGGATCACGAACAGCCGATAGGTATGAGATGCCCTAACCCCTAAAAATGGATCGGTGGCAATGATGGTCGGCCGGATGTAGAGCGATGTTTCCGGTGCGTGCGGTACCCATTCTTTTTCGATGCTGATCAATTGCTTGAGGGCTTCGAGAAAACCGTCTTCCTCGACCTCCGGAATGCACAGGCGGTTTGCGGACCGGTTCATGCGCTTAATGTTTTCGCGGGGACGAAACAGTTGAACACCGCCGTTTTCCGTCCGGTAGGCTTTCAATCCTTCAAAAACCCCCTGTCCGTAGTGCAGCACCATCGTGGCCGGATCCATGACGATCGGTGCGTAAGGTTCGATGCGTGGGTTGTGCCACCCCTTGTCGGGATCATAATCCATGTTGAACATGTGATCCGTGAAATGTGAACCGAATCCCAGGTGATGCTCGTCCGGTTTGGCTTTGAGTTGGTCGGACTTCTTGATGGTTAACGACATGGTTTTCTCCTTGGCGGTAAAAATATTTATGCCCGAAATTAATATATCAAGCGATATAGTAGATTTAGAGTTTAAATCAAGACTTAATTTGCGGTCGCACCCATTGGAGGTAAGCGTTCACAGGGCAACGCATCTGCTTTGTTGTCGGGCACTTGAAGTACAAAAGTACGTCTGCGCGCCCGACGCCTTGCATTTGCGGCACCCTGTAAACGCTTACTATTAGGTGGTTTGAAGCGCATCGGACTTTGAAACCCTGTGAACGGTTTCGATTGGAGAATACCAAAAAGACAAGGATTCTGCGGGTTGACATGCCCGTGGGGCTCGGATAGGGTGGCCTCAAATTTGTGTTATCGGATTACCGCAAACCTCAACATATATGAACGAGAGCGAAAGGATTGGCATGTCAGACAGCGAAAACAAAGCCGGCATCGAGCCGATGCAGCTCGGCTTGGACAACCGGTTCAAATTCAGGTGCTACAAGGGCGTCGACTGTTTCACCAAATGCTGCCGAGGGATCAACATCGTCTTGACTCCCTATGACATCATCCGCCTCAAAAACCGGTTGCAATTGCCATCGGAGGAATTTATAGCGCTCTACACCGACGTGCAGCTGCTGGAGAAAACCGATCTGCCGGTGGTGACCCTCAAACTCCTGGATGACGAACAGCAATCCTGTCCTTTCGTCAGGGACGATGGCTGTATCATATACGAGGACAGACCCACCACATGCCGGTATTATCCGTTGGGCACCGCCTCTCTGAGTTATAAAGAAGGTGCGGATAAATCCGGATTTTATTTTTTTGTCAACGAACCCCACTGCCTCGGTTTCGAAGAAGATCAGGTGTGGAGCGTACGTGATTGGCGGGAGGATCAAGGCGTCGACACGCGTGACGACGTCAATGCCGAATGGACCGATCTCGTGGTCCGCAAGCGCTCGTTTCCACCGAACATGAAGCTGACCGAACAGACCAAGAAAATGTTTTTTCTGGCCAGCTACAACATCGATAAATTTAAAAAATTTGTCTTCGAAAGTTCATTTTTATCCCTATACGATGTAGACAGCGAGACGTTGAATGCGATTCAAAAGGATGAAATCGCCTTGCTCAAATTCGGAATGAAGTGGTTGAAATGGCTGCTTTTCAAGGAGGGGGCTTTCAAACTCAACGCTGAAGCAGCGCAGAGGCGACAGAGCCGGTAAGGGTCACGGTAAGAAATAATTCTACACGATTGCGCCGGATTATGGTTTGTCTACAAGGCACATCCACCTGCGCATATCGGGATACGCGTGGGTGGATGTAACGTAGTAGACGGGCCCTAAGACAAGCAAGAAGTGGAATTATTTTTTGCCGGGGCCCTAAGGATCGGGCTGAATGTGATTAAATCTCAACGGTTGTCGTCCACAAGTGGCGGCCGGGATGTCCGCTTTGTGCGCAACAGTTTAACTTTAAAATTATGATGGTGAATTCTTCCGGAATTTGTCCTTTAGTCGCCGATCAGTATTCCTTGTAACACAAATTCTCCAAAAGCGAAGGATTTTCCAGCCTTTCGGAGATGTTGACCTCGAAGAAGTCTTCCACAGGCTTGAAGACCTCAGGGTTTTTGCTCTGGACGGTGCGGGCGGCCCTGAGGACGACATCGATGCCGTTGCGGGTCATTTTCCCCAGCGGTTGACGGCAACCTCCGGAGGGCATTCCCAAGATGGACATCAAGGCTTTGACGGCCAGGGGGTTGCGGGCGCGGCAGACCACTTCGCCGTAAGGCGTTTTTTCCATGGTTTTGACGGTCACCAACCCAAACAACGGCTCGAGGGCGGAAAACAGATGCCGCGCTTCGTCTTGCCGGCCTTCCCGCAGCAGGCCGACCATGCGGACGACAGCACCCGGTGCGACGTTAGAGGCAACGGAAATCACGCCGCCGGCCATGATTTGAGGGTCCGTCATCATGGCAAAAGTCATGCCGTCGTCGCCGGAGAGAATCGTGAAGTCCGGACCACAGCAGGTCCGCGTGCGTTTCATATTTTCCAGGTTGCCGGTGGCTTCCTTGACGGTGCGAACATTTGGATGGGATTTGCTCAAAATGGCGAGGTCTTCCGGCAGAAGCTGAGCGCCCGTTCGCCCCGGAATAACGTAGGGGATGACCTGAACCTCCGGAAAGGCTCTTGCCACCGGTGCGACATATTCCCGGCGAATCTCGAGCGAACTGGGACCGTTGTAATAGGGGTCGACTAAAAGGACCGCTTCGACATCGGCTTTGACGGCATGTTCGGTTGCAGCGAGAGACTCGCGGGTGTTGTTGCTGCCGGTGCCGGCGATACAGCGGCACCTCCCTCGGGTGCTTCTTGCAACCGCCTCGATCACGCGGTTGTGCTCATCCCAGGAAAGCACCGGGCTCTCGCCGGTGGTTCCGGCGGCCAGAACCCCGCTGATGCCGTTTTTGATCTGAAACGCGACCAGTGCATCGAGACCGTCGTGATCGACGCCGTCGCCCTTGAACGGTGTGATAATGGCTGTGAAACATCCCTCCAGCATGGCGACCCCCTTTTGTGCAGTGTAGCAGGCGAACCGGCGGTGACGATGCACACGGTTCGTTTTCGACGGTAAAGAAAAGGCCCCGGGATGTCAAGAAAAAATCTGCCGATTCAAAGCGGTTCGCCATCTATGGCCGCAGCGGTCGTTCCTACCTGCCTTGACATTCCACGGCAGGCGTATTAGGAAAAATCGAAACGGGTGATTTTTACCGGCACCCCCCGGCGGATACCACTGCCTAAGCCGAGCGTTTCAAATTAGGCGCCATTTTATAATCTGAAATTTAATTTATTTTTGGAGGCAACCCGGGGGTTGCCTCCAAAAATAAATAAGGAGATCGTGACCACATGGCACAGGCAAATGACGTGCACGAATTTACGGCCAAGCAGCGGGCGGCGATTGCAGCGAATCCCGATTGTGGCGTATCGCATTATAATCTGGGAGTCGCCCTGGCTGGCCAGAAGAAATATGACGAGGCCGAAAAAGAGTTCCGAAAGGCCATAGACTGCAGCCCCAGCCTGGCCGAGGCGTACGTTCAGATCGGCGGCATTAAACTGCAGCGCGGCGATCTGGACGGATGTTTGGAATACAACCGGATGGCGACCAAGGCCCGGCCCGGTTTCTCGGAAGGCTTTGGCAACATCGGGTTTGTCGAACTTCAAAGAGGAAACGTCGATGAGGCCATCGAAGCACTGGAAAAGGCAACTTATTTTAATTTTCGGTTCGTCCAGGCCCTGACGACGCTGGCCAACGCCTATTTGATGAAAGGCCGCATCGACGACAGCATTGAAACCAACCTCAAGGCTCTCAAGCTGCAGCCGGAATTTGCGCCGGCACACAACAATCTATCCATTGCTTACCTCGAAAAAGGCGAATACGCGTTGGCCGTGACCCATTGCGACAAAGCCGTCGAACTGGGGTATGCGGTCGCGCCGAAAATTCTCAGTGAGATTGCGAACCATCGCTAATCCGCATCCCACACGAACCGGTTTCTGGGGACAACCGGAACCGCCATCACACGGCGACGCCGGCAACCCGAGGGGCTCCTATTTTCTGGCTTCGGACGACAGACCGGTTGCCGAAAACTCGCCGCGCTGGCGCATGCCCCTGCCCCTTAGCCCTGCTGGCAGTGTCAAATCCGGTGAACCCGCCGCCGGCGCAGCAGTGACCTACGGCGATTATTTTACGGCCGTGCATCGAATTTTAGAAGGCGACCGCTTCGCGGCCCTGACCGGCGCTGTGAGAAAATGTTTGGGGAAATCCGTGACGGCCGCAGACCTCGGCACCGTTCGGATTTACCTGGAAAAACACGGTCAATTCTATCACCCGGCCCGGGTGGCTGTCGCGGTGGCAAACACCCGGTTGGCGTTCGTGGTCAACGTTGCCGTGACGAAAATCGGCCGATCCTATCTCAGAGAGGATTTCGGCAACATCCGGTTGCTCAACGACCGCTTTCCCTACCGCTTTCTGCCGCAAGTCTACTGCACAGGCGAGGCCACGCTGCCGGGCCGATCCCGCCGACTGGAGATGTTTCTGGGTGAATGGCTGGACGGATACCACGAATTTCATCTCTCCGGCGAACCGGCCGGAACGAATAGCCGCCTCGTCGTCTGGGACCCGGTTAAGGGCGCCCACCTGCTCTCGAAACAGCAGCGGGTCGATATATACCGGCAAATCGCCCTCATTTTGACGGCATATTACGACCTGGAGACATTCGAACAGATTTTTTCGTGGCACAACGCGGCCGGCGATTTTATCGTGAAAACCGATGGCGGGCAGATCGATCTCCGCCTGATAACCGTCCGAAAATACGCCCCCCTGTTTGCGGATGTCTCCGGGGATGTTGACACCACCTTGCAGGCCCTGCTGATCTTTTGGCTTAACTTGTCGATCCGCATCCGGCTGGATCGGTTCGACGGTGTGGGAGAATTTGGCTGCGCCGATGACGATATGGTCGACGCCGCTCTCAACGGATTTTTCGACGGCCTGGCGCTGCAAGTGCGGTTCGGACGGATTCCGAAAGAATTGCCCGATTTGTTTGCGGGTTATTTGAAGGCGCTGGCGCCTGACGACCGCGACACGCTGTTGGAAGGGGTCGCAGGGCGCTTGAAGTGCCACCCATCCGAAAAAGCCCTGATCCGAAAACATCTGAAGCGCCATGGTGAGAAAATGACACAGGCCATCGATCGGTTGCCACAGGAGCTGATCGTATCCACAAGATGATGCGGTTTGATTAAAGGCACACCACAAATTGAGTGACAGGCGGCGAAATTTTTATCATGCGATTCGACAAACCCCATCATTTGGAGCTTTTTTATTGACAAGGACAGGCATTCATTTTATAGCTGCCCCTTGCAAACGATGATAATGAAATTAATGAACCCACGGAAATAAAACAGGAATGTGAGAGGAGGTGAATTGAGGCGCCCTCCGGGCACGACAGCTTAGCGATAGAGGCATTAAGGTTAATTTTTCTAAAAACAATGGAGGTAATGAAGATGGCGAAACATGCAACCCCTATGTTGGACCAGCTTGAGTCGGGGCCGTGGCCGAGCTTCGTTTCGGACCTGAAGCAGCTGGCCGAAAAGCGGGCCAAGAACGCGGAAGGCGTCGAATTCCAGATTCCCGTCGATGTCGTCGAGGACCTATTGGGCATTCTTGAGCTCTCCTTCAAGCACGGCCGGACCCACTGGAAGCACGGCGGGATCGTCGGCGTTTTCGGTTACGGCGGTGGTGTCATCGGACGCTACTGCGATCAACCGGAAATGTTTCCCGGGGTGGCCCATTTCCACACCATGCGCGTCTCCCAGCCGGGCGGCAAGTTTTACACAGCCGAATATCTGCGACAAATATGTGACCTGTGGGATTTACGCGGCAGCGGGATGACCAACATGCACGGTTCGACCGGGGACATCATCTTCCTGGGGACTACCACTCCCCAATTGGAAGAAGTTTTTTACGAATTGACCCACAGGCTGAATCAGGATCTGGGTGGATCCGGTTCCAACCTACGGACCCCCGCCGACTGTATCGGACAGGCCCGCTGCGAGTATGCCTGCTACGACACCCAGGCGCTGTGCTTTACGCTGACCAATGAATACCAGGACGAACTCCACCGTCCGGCGTTTCCCTACAAGTTCAAGTTCAAATTCGACGGCTGCCCCAACTGCTGCGTGGCCTCCATCGCCCGGGCCGATCTGTCTTTCATCGGTACCTGGAAAGACGACATAAAAATCGACCAGGAAGCCGTGCAGGCTTACATCGGCGGTGAAATCCCCCCCAACGCCGGAGACCACAACGGCCGCGACTGGGGCGCTTTCAGTATCCAGAAAGAAGTCATCAGACTCTGCCCCACCGAGTGCATGTGGATGGAAGACAACAAGCTGATGATCGACAACAAGGAGTGCAATCGCTGCATGCACTGCATCAACGTCATGCCGAAAGCCCTGCACATTGGCGACGAACGCGGCGCCAGCATTCTGGCCGGTGCCAAGGCACCGATTTTGGACGGCGCCCAGATGGGCTCCCTGCTCGTCC
>Ga0316189_10000865_pt1 | contig 30336 bp, 25 predicted proteins | sample LowCovwburrow_MG_FD_204930 | JGI IMG/M metagenome (GOLD analysis project Ga0316189, IMG submission 204930) | Coastal sediment microbial communities from Maine, United States - Lowes Cove worm burrow | ecosystem: Environmental > Aquatic > Marine > Coastal > Sediment | place: USA: Maine...
CGTTTTGGACCTCAAACTCGCTGGCGTCGATCTGGATCGGCGCCCGAGCCGGGACCGGCGCTGCGGCGGCCATCATCGGCGCTGCCGCGACCGCTGCCGCCCCCGCGACCGGAGCGGCGGCGACCGGCTGCGGAGCGACGAAGCCGATCTCGACGCGATAGCGCCCGAACTCGAGAGTGTCGCCGTCGCTGAGCGGCGCGTTCTTGTCGACCCGCTGCCCGTTCAAGAGCGTACCTGCCGACGAGCCGAGATCGATGATCCGAACCTCATCACCGGAGACCTCGATGACCGCATGCATTCGCGCGACGCCCTCGTCGTCGAGGCAAAGATGGCTGCTCTTCAGCTTGCCTACCTTGATGACATCTTCGTCAAGGGTCTTGGTGTCGACGAGCTGGTCGCCGTAGAAAACTCGAATGGCTAGGGTCTTGCTGGTCATCGCCGCTGCTCCGTCATGGTCTACGTGGGCAAAGACAGCGAAGACCGGCGTTGGTTCCCGAATAGACGCATTTTTCTCGATGCAGCCGGCACCCGCGCGCTCTCACAACACCTCGGCTCGACCCCAGACGCCCGGCTCCCCGGACGGGCAACGCGAAGGCCGAGCGCCTCGGGTTATATGACTGATAAGACATATCAAAACGAGCGAAAGCGGGCGGGCGACGCGGCCCCGCCCCCCTCCTCCTTCGCGGCGGGACACGGTCCGAGCGGCACGCGGAGGCCAAGGCGCACAGAGAGCCTGACCCTACGTCCCAGGGAGGTGCTCAAGGGCTGACGCGAGCGGTGAGCCGCAAGCCGCAAGCCGCAAAACCACTGAACCCGCATCGCGAGCCGAGGGCCGAGATGCTGGCCCGACGACCCGACGACCCGACGCCACCGCGAGGTAGGGGCTCCTAGTCCTCGTGCTTCGGCTTGCGCATCTTCAGGAAGCCGCGGGTGAGCTGGAGCGGACTCTTCCGAATCAGCCCCTTCATCAGCTCGAGCACGCCGTGATGCTTACCGCGATAGGGGTACCAATTCGGCTCCGCCTCGAAGATCGCGCGGTCGACCATGATCCCGCGGGTGTTGGTGAAGGTCAGCAGCCCCTCCTCCCCGTGGTAGCGGCCGATGCCGCTCGACCTCACGCCACCGAAGGGCAAGCCCGGGTTAGCGACGCTGCTAAAGACATCGTTGACCGTCACCTGTCCGCACTCGAGACGCGAGGCGATCGAGAGCCCGCGCTTGACATCGCGGGTCCAGACGCTGGCGTTGAGGCCGTAGACATGGTCATTCGCGAGGCGGATCGCCTCCTCCTCGTCGCGGACGCGGATCACCGGCAGGACTGGCCCGAAGGTCTCCTCGCGATACACCGACATCTCCGGCGTCACGCCCGTGAGCAGGGTCGGCGCGAAGAATTGTCCAGGACGCTCCACCGCCGCGCCGCCGGTGAGGACCTTGGCCCCGGCCGTGACCGCCTCACGAATGTGTCGGGCGACGATCCCGAGCTGTCTTTTGAAGATCATCGGCCCGATGTCGGCCTCCTCCTCGGGCCCGCCGATCCGGAGCGCCTCGGTCTCACGCTGCACGGCGTCGACGAAGCGGTCGTAGATCGCGTCGACGACGAAGAGACGCTCGACCGAGACGCAGGCCTGGCCCGCGTTGGAAAACCCACCCCAGACAGCGCCCTTGACCGCGCGCTCCAGGGGCGCGTCCTCGCAGACGATCATCGCGTCCTTGCCCCCGAGCTCGAGCTCGCAGGGGATCGGCCGCGCCGCGCAGGCGGCCATCACCTTGCGCCCTGTCGCCACCGATCCGGTGAAGAAGATCATGTCGACGTCGGCCCGGCACAGCGCCGCACCGGTCGCCCCTTCGCCCTGGACCACCTGGACCAACCCCTCGGGGAGATCGAGCTCGGCGAAGAGCTCACGGATCATCTCGCCGCTTCCCGGCGTGATCTCCGAGGGCTTGAGCACCACCGCATTGCCGGCGGTCAGCGCCTGAATGATCGGGATGATCGCCAGCTGGAAGGGGAAGTTCCACGGCGAGATCACGCCGATGACCCCGCGCGGGAAGTGCTCGATGTAGCTGGTCTTGCCGGCGAGGAAGAGCGGCGTGTGGGCCTTCTTGCGCCGCAGCACCTTGGGCGCGAACTTGCGGTGATAGTCGAGGAAGACCGGGACCATCATGATCTCGTGGGCGAGCGCCTCGACCCACGGCTTGCCGGTATCCTCGCTAAGGCGCTTCGCCAGCGCCTCGCCGCGCGCCAAGATCAGCCGCTTGAGCACCTCGAGACGGCGCAGGCGCTCCATCAAGGGCAGGGCCCGCCAGAGGGGCTGAGCTGCGCGGGCTCGCGCCACCGCCTCGGCGACCATGTCGGCGTCCGCGATCGGAAACTCACCGATCAGCTCACCGCTGACCGGGCTGCGCTTCTCGATCATCCGAGCCGCAGAGGCTCGCGGGGTCATGTCGGTCGGGGCAGCTGCGGAACCATCGGCGCTCATGAATGTTGGCTAGCACATTTCGCGGAGACCGGGACGTAGGCGCAAATACCCTCTCAGCGGCCCTGTAGCCGGGATGCGGAGGTCCTACCCCGCTCGCCATTCGTGGCTGGCCGACCCCATGGCGCCTCGGCGAACATCGCTCTGAATCGAGCGCGGGGCTCAGATTGCGCATTTTGCGCCCATCTTCAACAAAGGGGAGCTGTTACGATGCCGCCGTCACGGGCGCGACCACCGCTGTGACCGAGAATGACGATGCTTCAGGACGCAGACCGCCTCTTCCGCCGCTACATGCAGGCCCTCGGCTGGCTCGGAGATCCGGGCCTCTTTGAGCTGGTCCGCACCCATCTCATCAAGGTCCCCGTCGAGAATGTCTCCGCGCTCCTCGCCGACAAGCCGGGGCTGCCGAACATCGAGAGCTTCCTGGAGGGGATCGGCGCCAAGGACCTCGGCGGTGACGCCTTCACGATCAACGGCTACTTCACCGAGCTCCTCCGCTACCTCGACTACGACGTCGACCTCCTCAGCGGCGAAGCGGACGGGGACCCCTTCGCCCACGCCCTGATCCGGGTGGTCGAGGACGGCGTGCCCTACCTCGTCGACGTCGGCCTCGGCGCGCCGCTCTACGAGCCCATCCCCCTAAGCTCGCTCCCCCTCCGGGTCGAGTCCGGTGATTGGGTCTACACCCTCGATCACCACGGCGATGCAGACACTTTCGTCCTGACGACCGCCGTCTGCGGCCGGACGACCCGGACCGTCGTCATCGGCCCGACGCCGCGCAAGGTCGAAGACTTCACCCCGACGGTTCTCCGCCTCAGCTCGGCCGACGATCCCTACCTCCGACATTTGCAGGTCACCCGGGTCTTCGCCGCATCGCGGATCGTCTCGCTCATGGACGCCACCCTGGTGATCACCCATCACAACGAGACCACCCGCCGTCCGCTCGCGGATCTCGAGGCCCTCTCATCGTCAGTCGTCGAGGACCTCCAGCTCCACAACCTGCCGATCGCAGAGGCCGTCGAGGCGCTCCGCAGCCGCGGCGTCGACATCTTCGCCGGATAGATCGTCGCGAGGCTTTGGGGCTGAGCGCCAGGCCAGCCCGCGTGGCTGCTGATACGAACTCTGGCGCATCTACGATGCCCGTAGCAGGGAGTTGGCAACGACCGGCTAGACCGGGAAGTCGCCACCGGGGCGCTTGAGATCGGCGTCGACCGGAGCGATCATCGACGATCGCGCCGCTGCGCTCTGGATCCCCGGCGCGATCATCCGCGTGATCCCGTCCGGGTTGATGATCCCCTCCTCGGCGAGATAGGCGTCGGCGCTGGCGATCATCTCTTCCCCCTGCTCCCCGTCGGTGAGGAAGCCGCAGAGGCGACGGGCGACCGCGGCGTAGAGCGCCATGTCGACGGCGCGAAAGCCCTGCTCGGCCGAGCGGAGATCGGCGATCGTCGCCTTCCTGTCCCTTCGGGCAGAGGCTAGGCCGGCGCCGATCAGATCGGCGAGCGGACGGGCCCAGAGCGCCTTCTCCCCCCCCAAGGAGTGCCTGTCCTCGGCGATCAAGGCGTGGAGACCTTCGTGCTCGATCACCCCCTTTCCGCCGCGGAGCACCGAGAGGGCGGCGCTAGCCCGGAGGAAGGTGAAGATCACCCGGTACCACTGGGTCTGCCAGGCGGCGGAGCGGGTCAAGTTGTCCCAGCGCCGCGAGAGGCGGTGCCACGCGGTCAACCCCTCGAACGAGTAGAGGTCGATGTGCACGTGGGCGATGAAGGTCCACAGGCGCTGCATCGCGTAGCCTCCCTCGGACCAGCGCGAGCTCGCCTGGATGAGCTCGATCCGCGCCCGATCGGGATCGTCCTGCGCAAGCCAGTAGACGTTCTGAGGGCCGGCGAGGAGGGTGACTTCACCCCAGGTATCGTCGCGCTCGCGGGCCTCGATAACCCCGCCGTTGAGGCGCTCCCCGAGCTCTGAGATCCGACCGAGAAAGAAGAGCGCGACCAGGCGGAAGGCCGAGGTCAGCGTGATCTCATAGCTGACGCCGACACACTCGTTGCGATAGACCTCCTCGGCCCGCTCGAAGAGGCCGACGCTGTCCTGCCAACGACCGATGTTGAAGGCCGCACAGCCGCGGAACATCGCCAGGATCGCCCGCGGAAACGGGTTCTCGACCTTCTGCACCAGCGCCTGGGCGGCGGTCGCGATCCGCTCGGTCCGGGCCGCGTTCTTGACCCCGCCGAGGGAGACATAGCCGACCTCCGTCGCGAGACCGCAGGCGGCCTCGTAGGCGTGCCCCGACTTGAGCGCGAGGTTGAGGTGGCGGGTGTGGAAGAGCGCCGAGATCGCCGGATCGATCGACGACATACCGCTGGCGATCGAGCGGAAGACGCTGAGCTTCACCCGGTCCGAGGCGGCGATCTCCCCGGGGCCCTTCTCGCGAAAGCCGATCCCCCGCAGGCGCAGGCGCATACGCTCGAGCACAAGGCTGGTAATCGCCGAGCGCTGGTGCGCCGGGAGCTCTGCGCCGACCGCCGCGGCGACGACCCGGAGCGCGCCGAGACCGTCGGCGACATGCCCTGCGCGGAGGTATTGTTCGGCCGCCCGACGCCGCAGGTCGAGCGCCATCTCGGCCGTCGCCATGTCCGCAGCTTCGAGGTAGATCTTCGCGGCCCGGCCACCGCGGCCGCCGTTGGCGAGGGCGTCGGCGAGGGTGCAGAGGAGCTCAGAGCGCCGCGGATCGCTGTGCGGCTTGAGCTCCAGCGCGAGCCGGTAGAGGCGAGCCGCGCGATCAAAGGCGAGCGCCTCAGCGGCCGCGTCGGCGGCGAGCTGAGCGTAGTCGCCGGCGCGCTCCCACTCGCCCGCCTCCCGGAAGTGCACCGCGAGGGTGTCAGAGTCGTAGTCGCCCGCCTTCTCCATCGCGAAGGCGAGCCGTCGATGGCGGAGCTTGAGCTCGTCGCTGCCGAGGCGCGAGCGGACGATCTCGCGGACCCGATCGTGGAAGGTCTCGACCATCGGCACATCGTTGTCGGTGTGCGTCTGGATCAGGTGCTCGCTGCGCAGCGCGGTGATCGTCGACCGGGCCTCGTCCTCGATCCCGGCGGCGTCGAGCGCCAGGCGCTGCTCCAGGGGACTGCCGAAGATCGCGATCGTCTCGAGGAGCCGCCGCGCCTCGGGGCCGACCCGTTCCAGGCGGGCCTCGATCACCTGCTCCAAGAGCACATCGCCGCCGCGCTTGGACTGGGCGACCCCTCCGGCCGCCGCGTGGCGGACCAGCTCGTTGACGAAGAGCGGGCAGCCCTCGGCCTCGCGGGCGATCTGCCGGGCACGGACCCGCAGCGGTCCGCTCTGCTCCGCCCCGCCCTGCCGCGCCACCCGGCCGATCCAGGCCTGCGCGAGCTCGGCAGCCTCGTCGATCGCCAAGGGGCCGATCTCGAGCTCGCGGATGTCGATCTCGTCCCGCGAGTGCTCGATCAGCGAGCGAAAGAGGGTCGAGGTCGCGAGCGACTCGCTGCGATAGGACAGGATCAGGAGGAGCGCTGGCGCGTCTGGGGGGCGCAAGAGGTCGGCGAGGGCGACGGCCGAGTCGCGATCGCCCCACTGGAGATCGTCGATGTGGAGAACCAGCGAGCGGCGGTCGGCGATCCGCGCGAGGAGCTCCTTGAGCGCGGCGAAGGCCCGCCGCCGAAGCTCGCGCGGGTCCGGGATCTCGGTCGCCCGACGCGGCGCTTCGGCGACGGCCTGGACCCGCTGGAGCACCGGAAAGACCCGCGCCAGCGCGAGGATGTCCCGCGGCATCAGCTCCGCCGCGCGGGTGTCCGGCAGACGCATCAGATAGTGACAGAGCGAGTCGATGAGGCTGTCGAGCGCCTTAAAGGAGACCGACTCGCGCTCGTAGCAGCGACCGGTGAGAACGATCGCACCGTCGGCATGGCGGAGGCTGGCGAGGAAGCGGCTGACCAGCGCGGTCTTCCCCATGCCCGAGCGACCGTAGACCTGGATCGCCACCGGGCGCCCGCGGTGGGTCGCGTCGTAGGCCTCGCGGAGGAGCCGCAGGTGATACTCGCGGCCGACGAAGAGGGTGTCGCCGGGGCCGACCTCGACGAGCGACGCCTCGCCGGCGAGCCCGAGACGACGGAGGATCTCGCCGGCTGTCGGCCGCTTTGTCGGGTCGCGCGAGAGCAGATCGAGGCAGAGCCCCTCGAGATCCGCGGGTGCGTCGGCGACGATCTCGGACGGCGGCTTGGGATCGCGCTCCTGCTTGGCGAGGAGCATCGTCAGCCCCTTGCCGCGGAAGGGCAGCTCGCCGGCCAGGGCCAGGTAGGCCATCACCCCGACCGCGTACCAGTCGCTCGCCGCCGAGGCCTCGCCGCCGCCGGCCTGCTCCGGGGAGATGTAGGCTGGCGTCCCGACCATGTCGCCGCTCGACGAGCGCATGGTCTCGACGACAGACTCCGAGACCAGGCCAAAGTCGAGGAGAACGACCCGCCCCTTGGCGTTGACCAGGACGTTGGAGGGCTTGATGTCGCGGTGGAGCTTGCCCGCGGCGTGGATCGCCCCGAGCCCGCCGGCGAGCTGACGGAGGGCGGAGCGCAGGCGCTCAAAGAGCATCGGCCGCTGCTCTGGATCGTCGGCATCGCGGCCGCGGACGAACTCGACGAAGTCGACCCCGTCGACGAACTCCATCGTAAAAAAGATCTGCTCGCCCTCAGAGAAGAGCTCGTGGAGGGTGATCAGGTTGGGGTGGCTAACGTCCGCGAGCGCCCGGAACTCCCGCTTGAAGCGGTAGAGCGCCAGCGGTGAGACCCCGAGGAGCGTCTTGAGGGCGACCCACTCGTCGCGCTCGCGGTCGAGGGCCTCGTAGACCACCCCCATCCCGCCCGCGCCGAGGCGACGACGGATGCTGAAGCGCTTGTTGCTCGCAAAGTCGAGGAACTGGAGGTTGTCGCCGTGGACCGGAGTCTTGGCGTCGGCTCCCCCCGAGTCGGTCCGTGACTCCGTCGACCCAGAGGAATCCCCCTCACGGGCCCAGGTCAACGAGGCCGCCCCCGCGCTGTCGCTCCTTCTGCTCACCTCTGCCCGTCCCTTATACGCTCGCCGGGCGAAGTCCGGGCGACCAGACACCGACAACCAGAGCGCCGGGCTTGGAGCCCAACGAACATGTGAGGTCGCGCAACTAGGACCCCCTGCGTGCCCGTCCCGAGCCACCTCAGGCCGTGCTACGGCTGAGATCATGCGTTTTGATGAGGCCCATACGCCCGTAATCGTCGCTGCTGTGCGCACGCCGATCGGTCGCTTCCGCGGGGCGCTCGCCGAGGTCCGCCCCGACGACCTCGCCGCCCACGCGATCCGAGCGATCGTCGAGCACAACCCCGCGGCGATGGAGCAGCTGGAGGACGTGTACTTCGGGGCCGCCAACCAAGCCGGTGAGGACAACCGCAACGTCGCTCGCATGGCCGCGCTCCTCGCGGGCCTGCCGGTCGAGACCCCCGGGGTCACCGTCAACCGCCTCTGCGGCTCAGGCATGGAGGCGGTCCTCCAGGCCGCCAAGGCGGTGATCAGCGGCGAGGGAGAGGTCTACATCGCCGGCGGCGTCGAGAGCATGACCCGCGCGCCCTACGTCCTGCAAAAGGCCACCCGCGCCTTCGACCGCGGGGCCCAGCTCCACGACACCGCCCTCGGCTGGCGGATGATCAACCCGGCGATGCAGCGCCTCTACCCGATCGAGGGCCTCGGCCTGACCGCCGAGAACGTCGCCGAGCGCTACCATATCTCCCGCGAAGACCAGGACGCCTGGGCCTACGAGAGCCACCAGAAGGCGATCGCCGCCCAGGACGAGGGCTGGTTCGACAACGAGATCATCCCCGTGGACGTCCCCCAGCCCCGCGGAGCCGACCCGATCCGCGTCCGCGCCGACGAGTCGGTCCGCCGCGACACGTCGATGGAGAAGCTGGCCAAGCTCCGCCCGGTCTTCAAGCCTGACGGCACGGTCACCGCCGGCAACGCCTCGCCGCTCAACGACGGCGCCGCGGCCATGTTGATCACAAGCCTCCGCCAGGCGCATAAGCTCGGCCTGCGGCCGATGGCTCGGATCGCCGCCTGGGGACACGCTGGCGTTCACCCCAGCGTCATGGGCATTGGCCCGGTCCCTGCGAGCCGGAAGGCCCTCGCCCGCGCCGGGATCGACCCCTCAAAGGTGGACGTCGCCGAGCTCAACGAGGCCTTCGCCAGCCAGACGCTGGCGTCGATCCGCCAGCTCCACCTGGACCCCGCGAAGGTCAACCTCGGCGGCGGCGCTATCGCCCTGGGACACCCCCTCGGCTGCTCTGGCGCCCGGATCGTCTGCACCCTCGCCCACAGCCTGAAGCAGGCCCACGGAACGTGGGGCCTGGCGTCGATGTGCATCGGCGTGGGCCAAGGGATCGCCTGTGTGCTCGAGAGCACATAGTCGCGCGCCGGCGTCCTCTGTGGACTTGGACGAATAGGGCCAGTCCGCAACAATCGCGGGTCTATGCGCTCGCTGCCGACCCTCGTCCTCTCCCTGTCGACCTTCGCCCTGTCGATTTGCGCCTGCGCCGGTGACGACTCGGGGGACTCGGCCTCGGACACCCAGACCACCGACGAGACGAACGCAACCGCGAGCGAGACCGAGACCGAGACCGGCAACGCCGACGTCAAAACGCAGCTCTGCGGCACCGGCGACAAGACCGAGGGATCGGGCACCAACCTCATGGAGAAGTGGGGCTCGCCCTGTAGCAGCAACGACGATTGCGTCGCCATCGCCGGTGAGGGTGCCGAGTGCCTCGACAATATCCTCGACATCTACGTCCTCCCGCAGGGCTACTGCGCCAAGCCCTGCTCGCTGCCGGACAACGACACCCAGTACGTCGACAACGACCCGATGTGCGGCGACGAGGGCATGACCTGCCTCGGCGCGGTCGGCTTCTTCGAGACCTGCGCCCTGCCCTGCACCAGCGACGACGAGTGCCAGCGCGACGGCTTCAGCTGCCAGCTTCTGCCGCAGATCGGCGCCGAGAGCGATCCCAAGTTCTGCCTGATGAACTACGAGTGCACCCTCTCGTGCATCGCCGATCCGACGCAGGCGGGCTGCTCGTAGGCGACGGTCTCCTCGGCGGTCCCCTAGGCGGCGGTCCCCAAGGCGGCGGTCTCCTCGGGGTCACCCGGGATCTGCACGCGCGGCTCGGCGACGGCGACGGCGATATGCGAGCGCGAGATCGATGACAGTCCTCCTCGACGGTGCGATGGGGACCGAGCTCGAGCGCCGCGGCGCGCGGATGGAGCTCCCGCTCTGGTCCGCGCGGGCGCTCCTCGACGATCCGGCGCTGGTCCGGACGATCCACGGCGACTACTTGGGCGCCGGCGCCCAGGTCATCTCGACCAACACCTTCCGCACCCACGCGCGTGACCTGCAAAGCTGCGGTCTTGAGCATGAGGCGAGCCGCCTCACCCGGCTCGCGGTCAAGCTCGCCCGCGAGGCCCGCGAGCGCTGCGCCGCCGCGGATCCGACGGTGGCCAGGGCCGCGATCGCCGGGTCGATGAGCCCCCTCGAGGACTGCTTCGCCCCCGAGCGCTCGCCGGTCCGCGCCAGGGCCCTCCCCGAACACCGGGAGATCGCCCACGACCTGGCCGAGGCCGGCGTCGATCTCCTGCTCATCGAGACCATGGGGCGGATCGACGAGTGCTGCGCCGCGATCGAGGCCGCCGCGACCACCGGCCTGCCTGTCTGGCTGAGCGTCGTCGGCCGCAGCGACGGTCACCTCCTCGGCGGCGAAACCTTCGCCGAGCTCATCACGGCCCTCGCGGGGACGCCGGTCGGGGCCCTCCTCGTCAACTGCACGCAGCTCGCCGATCTGCCGACGGTCCTCCCTGCGTTCCTCCAGGCGGCCGGCGGCGCCGAGCCCCCCCTCGCCTGCGGCCTCTTCCCGCACACCGGCGACAACGACCCGGTCCGCGGCTGGCAGACCCACACGGTCGACGCCGAGGGCTTCGCCGCCGCCATGCGGACGACCCTCGCCCGTCATCCAGAGCTGCGCCTGCTCGGCTCCTGCTGCGGCTCGACGCCCAAATGGACCGCGCTCCTCGCCGCCGCCCTCCACCCCGACGCCCCATCACGGGCCCGCGGCTTCGACGAGCTAGGCCAGCTCCTCGGGAGTCCGCTGGGGACGTGCACCTCGGCGTAGAGCGATCCTTCGCGACCTGCTAGCGTCCCGCCGATGTCCGAACGCTACGTCCTGGTGATGGCGGGCGGCAGCGGCAGTCGGCTCTGGCCGGCCTCGACCGCGGCTCGCCCCAAGCACCTCCTCGGCGCCCATCCAGAGGCCCCCACCCTGCTCGACGCGACCCTCAGCCGCGCCCGCGCCTGGGTCGGCGACGGGCGGATCTGGGTGATCACGACCGCCGCCCAGCGACCCGCCATCGTCGCCGCCCACCCCGAGCTGCCGGCAGACCAAATCCTCGCCGAGCCCTGCGGTCGCAACACCGCGCCGGCGATCGCCTTCGCCCTCCTCCACCTCCGCGCCCACCTCGAAGAGCGGGGCATCGCCCCCGACCGGGCCGTCGTCGTCGCCCTCCCCGCGGATCACCATATCGCCGCGCCCGAGGCCCTCGAGCGAGCCCTCGAGCGCGCGAGCGACCACGCCCTAAGCGAGCAGATCATCGTCACCCTCGGGATCGAACCGACCCGCCCCGACACCGGCTACGGCTACATCGAGCGGGACGAGGCGGCGCGCCGCGGGACCCCGCCGATCTACCCGGTCCGCCGCTTCGTCGAGAAGCCCGACGCCGAGCGGGCGCGCGCCTTCCTCGAGAACGGACGCTTCCTCTGGAACGCGGGGATCTTCGTTCTCCCGGTCGCGGGCGCCCTCACGGCCTTCAACAAGCACGCCCCGGAGATCGCCGCCGCCCTCGGCCCGATCGCCGCCGCCCTCCGCTCAGGCGACGCCGCCGCCCTCGATCAGGCGAGCGAGACGGCCTACGCCGCCGTCCCCTCGGCGCCGATCGACATCGCCGTGATGGAGAAGCTCGCGCGCCTCGACGTCCTCCCGGTCAAGCTCGGCTGGAACGACCTCGGCTCCTGGGCGGCGATCCACGGGGTCAGCCCCCTCGACAGCGATGACAACGCGCTCCTCAGCGACAGCGCGGGATCGATCGACGCTATCGACTGCGCAGGCTCGCTCGTCTGGTCCGAAGGGGTCGAGGTCGTCGCCATCGGCCTGCGCGGCCTCGCCGTCATCGCCAGCGACGGCAAGCTCTTGGTCTGTCCGATCGAGCGGGCCCAAGAGGTCCGCGAAGCCGCCCGACGATCGGCGCTTCGGGCCGCCACGAAGGGCTAGCTCGAGCGCGCGAGGCTCTTGCGACGGCCTCCTAGGCCGATGCCGACCTGTCTGCGCGCCGACCACGACCGAGGAAACGACCGAGGATCGGCTCGTGATGGGACGCCTCGCGGACCCCCATCGCGTAGGTCGCCTCGGCCAGATCAGAGCGGGTGTAGTCCCAGCACTCGCAGGGCACCTTCTCCGTCGGCGCGAGGTAGAGCCGGGGGCCGCGGCGGCCGAGCACCTCATCGGGATAGGGCCGCGAGAGGAGCACCAGGTTTCGCTCGATCCCGGGGGTCTCCTCGACGATCCACGCCGGGACGTTGTCGATCACCCCGCCGTCGATCAGCGCCTGGCCGCGGAAGCGACCGATCGGCGTAAAGGGCGGGGTCGACGAGGAGGCGAGGATCAGCGCCGCCAGCTCCTCGGCGCTCTCGCAGGTGCGGGCGTCGACGACGACCGGGCGAAAGCCGAGGCGACGACCGTAGGTCGGGTGAAGAAGCCCGTGCTTCAATGACTTCTCCAGGGCGTAGGCGCTGAACCCGAGCACGGTCCCGAGCCCGGGCGGCATCGGCGAGGGCGGAGCCGCCGCGAGCACGAGGATCGGGAACGGCGTCGCCCGCAGACGCTCGAGCGCCTCGGGATCCTCGAAGGCGTGGAGGAGCGTGTCGCGGTAGACCTCGCCGTGCGGGGCGATCGGTTGGCCGCGGAGGAGCCGCCCTGGATCGAGGTTTCGCGAGACCGGGCGCCGACGCAGGTGCCAGAACTCGCGGGAGCTCTTGGAGCGCCCGGAGAAGTGGAGGCAGAGCATGCAAGCGCCGGCGCTGACGCCTGCGACAGCCGCCAGGCGCGGCTCCAGACGCGCCGCCCAGCGCTCGACGAGCGCGAGGTTGTAGAGCGTCCGGTTTCCACCGCCCGCCAAGGTAAGGCCGAGGTCACGCATCGCCGGCGGAGTCTAGCAGGCCGCCAGCGCCGCGGAGGATCCCCTCCGATGAGCGCAAACTCAGCGTCGGTTGCGTCCACCTCAAGGCGCCCTGGCGGGCGCAGCGTCCGCGGACATGACCGTCAACACCTTCCTCAGCCGCCTCTGCACCCTGGTGCCGCCGCCGAGGTTCCACATGACGCACCCTTGGCGTGGTTCTGATCTCCTGTCGAGTCGCCAAGCCAGGCCTTGAAAGCGTCTGCCTTGGGGACGTTCTGGCTCTTCGCCTCGTACGAACCGCCGCCCCTCCTCGTGACACGCAGAAACCGCCTAGCCGCAGGAAGTGCGCGTGATTGCGTCACAAGGGCTGAGGCTCAGCTTGCTTGATGTCTTGGAGCTTCCTGAGGAGTTCGGTGGCCATTCGATGCCGGGGATAGCGGTCGAGGAATGAGTGTAGGGAAACTTCGGCCTCGTGGATCCGCCCGAGCTGCGATAGTGCAATTCCCCGGTTGAGCCAAGCACTCGGGAAATCCTCGGACCCTTCTAGGGTGCGATCGAAATACTCGAGAGCCTCGGCGAACGTCGCCTTGTTCAGTGCGAGACAGCCGAGGTTGAACCAGCCCGCACCTCGGTTGGGCTCGATCTCCACGGCAATCTCTGCCTGTCGCCAAGCCGCTTCGACATCGCCTCGATGTGCAAGTGCCGACGACCACAGGATGGCCTCGTCGTACTGCGCATTGGGGAGCAAGCCCTTGAGCTGCGCGGAGGCAATCGCGGCCTCCGCCGCCGATCCATGCGGCACCTCGGAGCGCAGGTCGTTCACCACCATGTAAAACTGATGAGTGTACCCACAATGACACCGCAGCGCCGGCTTGTAATACACGACCGCGCCAACCTCGTTCTTCGGGCCCATCCCGCCACCTACCCACTGCCCCTTGTGACCACAAGATGGGCACCGTTGCCTGTCGGTCAAGCGCTCGCGCTCGCGCTCAGACTTGGGGCACAGCGCCCAGTGGAGGGAGAAGCCCGGCGTAGGTTCCTCCCTGGGGCCCGGCAGAGGATGCTCGATTGTATCGGACTCGTGGTCGGTCATTGATCTCGGTTCAGGATTAGGCCTGTCCCCGGTTTGAGACACAATCGAATTCGGGCTCGCTCCGGGAGGCGTTCCGGCTGCGTTTCCTCCGACCCCGACGGAGTCGAGCCGACGCGCGCGCGCGCGCGTACCCACCGGGGGTGCCCCTCGTTCGTGCGCGTAACTCGGTCCGTGATGTCGTCGTCCTCGGTCCGCGCGCCACGCAAGAAGACGGGCATGCGACGCGGGTCGGTCTCGACACGTTCGCGCATCTCGAGATCCATCGAGAATTCAATCTCGAGTTCGGCGATCGAGAACTCGCCCCCTGTCTCGCCAAGGCGTTGCTCTGCCTCCTGGGCCGAGCGGGCCAGCGCGTGTACGAGGTCCTCGAGCTCAAGCCACGGGGGGTCATGGCCACTGTCACGGTCCTCTTCATTTGGCATTGGGGTCACCTGTGTGGAGCTGTGGATCGGTCCATTGCACCCGCTCGCTCACACCCGATTCAGGGTTTCCCAACCCAACCGTTGGCGTGGGCCAGCCCGCCAGGCCAGCCTTCGCGATGAGCACTATTACTACACGTTGCCTTCGATGGTATAGGACGGCACGATGGTGCAGTCGATCTGGACACCCCAGTGCTTCTTGTAGTCGATCGTTAGCTTGTTCTTGACACTGACTTTCCAGATGTTGAAGGCCACATCGGTCTCGTTGTTGATCTCGAAGTCGGCCGTGATGTTAATCGAAAATTTGTACTCCTTGATTGTCATCGGGTCGGCGCCCGTCGACATTATGGCCTGCGCGGCCCTTGCTGCTCCAGCAAAGGCAACGATGTAAGAGGACATTGTGACTGCGTTGGTAGGCATCGGGATGTTCTCCGGTGTCGTGAGACCGTTCCCTCAAGAGAATCTTTTTCGAGGTGAACATCACCATTTCAATCACAGAGTCAGAGTCAGAGTCAGAGTCAAGCATGCGGTAGAGAGCTTCGAGCTGCGATATGGAACGCTAGACCCCGGGATAGGGGGGCAGCCCCCCCTCCCACGAGCATCGTTGACGCCGACCGGCCCCACCTGACACCAATCGAGCAGGGACCTTTCCCAGTGTCACGGGACGGGGCAAGTGATCGCCCCTCGGGACGGGGTGACTGCTCCGTCGGAAGTCAATGGAGAATGGGCGCGCTCTCCACGGCCCTCCCCAAGGGGAAGCCGGAGGCGAGCCCCTTGGGGACGGCCGCAGAGAGCCTGCGAGCAACACCTGAGAAACCAAACGATGCGGCGAGCCAGCCTCCCAAGAGCACACCGCGGCGCCCCGGCTTCACCAACACCGTCAGATCCCCCTGATCGGGCGCCACGGAAAAGGCCTTCGAACGCTCTTCTCCTGCCGCCCGGGCATAGCGGCTGGGCATCATCGAGGCGGTCGTGATCGAGAGAGGCTCGTGGCTATTCGCATGACCAGACGAGCCTATGCTCCGCTCCTGCGCAGGCAAGGCATTTCGAACTCTCTCGTACGAATGGTGCATCCGTCATGGCGATACTCTTGAAATGCGACGGATGCACCATTGACAGCCAGAGGTGCCATGACGGTGACGATGAACATGATGTCGATCTCCCGTTGCAGGCGGACCCGCCCTCGCCGGTGGTCGGGAGCCCGACGACGCCTCGGCGCGCGCCTACGCAGAACAACCCCCCGCTCTCGCGGCCGGTGCCAAGCCTGGGACCGAGAGCCGAGGCTCAGCTGAGGCTCAGCTGAGGCTCAGCCGAGGCTCAGCCGAAGCGCAGGGGACGGAGGAGGCCGAGGCCTCCCCCGCGGAACTTGAGCTTCGTCCGACCAAGGACGATCATCGTCACCCCTCCGACCAGCGCGACTCCCCCTCCGACCAACATCCCGATCGCCGGCTTGAGGTTCGGATCCCCAGACTCCGCTAGGTCTAGCTTCGCGATCGGGTACCAAACGGCTCCGGCGAGCAACGCTGAGAAACCAAACGATGCGGCGAGCCAGCCTCCGAAGAGCACACCGCGGCGCCCCGGCTTCACCGACACCGTCAGATCCCCCTGATCGGGCGCCACGGAAAAGGCCTTCGAGCCAGAGATCCGCTTGCCAGCGACGAAGAATCTGTCTCCCAGCTCGAGATCCACTCTCTTGTCGCAGGGAGCGGCGCACACCTTGTCGTAGGTCATCCCGTGAACCACCACGCTGCTCCCCCCGACGGAGCCGGTCGCGACGCTCTCTGAGGTGATCTGGTAGAGAGCCATCGGCTTGGCCCCCTTGACGTCGATGTGAACCCGCGGGCCGTCCGCCTCCGGCGCGCCCCCTCGCTCTTGAGCCTCGCTCGTCCCCGCGACGGCTGGCTCCTCGCCCACGTCGATCCAGGCGCCCTCCTCGGTATAGCGGGCGACCTCAGCCCAGCCGATCGTCTTGGTCGAACCTGTCGCCTCCGAGACGATCGTCAGCGTCTCCCCCGGCAAGAGCTCGACGATATCCCCCCGAAGGCGACCACCGTTGCGCAGCTCCACCAGCTCGCTCCTGCCTCTCGGCTCTTCCGTAGCCGTAGCTCCCCCCCCCCCCTCCTCTGCGCTCGCCTCTGCCTCATCACCCGCGTCGTCGGCGGCCTCAGGCTCTTCTCCTGCCGCCCGGGCATAGCGGCTCGGCATCATTGAGGCGGTCGTGATCGAGAGGGCAAAAGCGCAGAGGCTCGTAGCTGTTCGCATGACCAGACGAGCCTATGCTCCGCTCCTACGCAGGCAAGGCATTTCGAACTCTCTCGTACGAATGGTGAATCCGTCATGGCGATACTCTTGAAATGCGACGGATGCACCATTGACAGCCAGAGGTGCCATGACGGTCCAGCCCCCCTATCCGGCGCTTTCGAGCGTCCCCCTCGACAACGCAAAAACGTCCGCTCTACGGCTTCGTCCGCATGACGACGACGTCGAGGTCACCGGCGGCGACCTCCTCGGACCAGCGGGTCGCCTCCTCGACCGTGACCGACCACAGGCGCTCCCCGACGAGCACGCCCTCTCCACCCGAGGCCCCCCAGATCTCTGCGCCTGCCTGCGCGAGCTTGACGGCGCCTCGGAGCGGCTCTCCTCCGCAGACGAAGTGGACGACCTCGGTCGTCAGAGGTGCGACGGTCGGCTGAAGATACTCCTCCTCCCAATTGGTGCCGCCGCAACGCTCGAGCTTCGCCGACGAGACCGCCAATTCTCCGTTCTCGTCGACCACCCGGATCATCGTCCCTAAAAGCTGCTCAAAGAGAGAGACTCGGTCCTCCACGAGGGCAACATCGACGCCCAACGCCCGCTATCGGCCGCGCGGCCGCATGGCCTCAAGAACTCCTACCCGGCCTCGTGGACGTCGACGAGGACGAGGAGCGCGAAGGATCCTCAACGAGCCGGGAGCATCAGCGGCTTTTCGACCGTCGCCGCGAGCCCGTCTCCGCGCAGGATCGACAGGAGCTTGAGGCCAAAGTCAAAGCTCGTCCCCGGTCCGCGGCTCGTGATCAGGTTGCCGTCGATCACCACATCACCGGTGCCGCGCTCGCCGTGCTCCATCACTCGGCTCTCGACCGACGGGTGACAGGTCATCCGTCGCCCGGCGAAGGCCTCATGATGACGGAGCGCCAGGGGGGCGGCGCAGATCGCCGCGACCATGGCCCCAGCCTCTTCGCGCCCCCGCAACATGTGCCCGACCAGCTTGCTCGCGCAGAGGCGCCTGACCCCCTCCGCGCCGCCGGGGAGGACCAGCACCTCAAAGTCACCGTCGACCTCGACCAAGCGCGAGTCCGGGCTGAGGTAGATCCCCCGGGAGCAGCGGACCGGCGCGTCATCGCCGAGCGAGGCGAGCACAACCTCGACCCCGCCGCGGCGGAGCACGTCGGCGGTGATCACCACCTCCATCTCCTCAGCTCCTTCGGCGAGGAGGAGCAGGGCCCGAGGCATACGGATCGGCGCATGTTCGTTCATCAGTGGCTCTCCTCGGACGGACGGGTCGTGCGGTACTCGATGATGTTGGCGTGCTCGGGGACGTGGACGACCCGATCGACGAAGATCCCCGGCAGGTGGACATCGTCGGGATCGAGGGCGCCAGCGGGGACCAGCTCGTCGACCTCGACGATGGTGATCCGACCGGCCATCGCCGCGAGCGGGTTGAAGTTGCGCGCGGTCCGGTAGAAGCGGAGGTTGCCCTCGGTGTCGCCCTTGGCCGCCCGGACGATCGCGAAGTCGGTCCGCAGACCAGTTTCGAGAACACAGGCCTTGCCGCCGAAGGTGCGGGTCTCCTTGCCCTCCGCGACCACCGTACCGGCGCCCGTCGGCGTGAAGAAGGCCTCAATCCCGGCGCCGCCGGCCCGCATCCGCTCCGCCAGCGTCCCCTGAGGGTTGAGCTCGACCTCGACCTCGCCCGCGAGCATCTGCTCCTCCAAGTCCGGGTTGCCGCCGACGTAGGAGCCGATCACCTTGGCGACCTGTCGCTGCTGGAGGAGGATCGCCAGACCCTTGCCCTGGTTGCCGCAATTGTTCGAGACGATCGTCAGCCGCTTGGCGCCGGAGCCGGCGACGGCGGCGATGCAGGCCTCAGGATTGCCGCAGAGGCCGAAACCGCCGACGGCGAGCGAGACCCCGTCGCGGAGATCGTGGAGGGCTTCGGCAGCGCTAGCGAAGATCTTAGAGACGGCGGCCATGACCCCTCAGCTCTACCGCACAACCGCGGATCTGCGGACTTCTCCGATCATTCGCGAGTCCCGAGCCCCACCTCGACGAGAACGGCGCTCAATGCGCAACACGCAAGAGCCGGCCACGCGCGACACTGCCCATGAGCGGAGGCGCCCGGTCCGCCCAAGCCTCGGGAGCCGCGTTTGGACGGCGACCGAGGCATCCCCAGGAGCGGCGCTCGCGACACCGGTCCCCGTCGCCCGATCAAGCCCGGCGAACATCGCTGGCTGGCCCGCTCCGCCGCCGTACCATGGTCCCGGACCCAGCAGATGCTCGCCCTCGATCGACGCGCCTCCACCTCAGCCCTCCTCGCCGTCTTCCTCGGCCTCGGCCTCAGCGGCTGCGGCGATGACAGCCTCGGCGACAGTGCCACCGCCAGCGACACCGCGACCACGACCGGGAGCACAAGCTCGGGCGCGAACTCGTCGACCTCGACCGCCGTCGACACGACGAGCGGATCCGGGACCGAGAGCGGCACGACGACCACCACCGAAGAGTCGACCACCGGTGCACGGCTCTGCGAGGGCGCCCCGGAGATCGTCGCCCGCGACCTCATCAAGACCGGCGAGGCCATCGCCGAGCTGACGATCGACCCCTGCGGCGGCGACCGCTGGTACTTCGTCGGCGCCAGCGAGAGCACCCTTGAGCTCGCTCTCAAGGGGACCTCAGCGGGCGGCGTCACGGGCCTCGTCGCCTACCCGGATCTCAGCCCGATCGAGGCGGCCCAAGAGCCGCTCAGCCAGCCGCTGATGAGCGCCGGGGGGGAGACCATGAAGCTCACCTTCGAGGTCCCGCGCTCCGGCGAATTCGCCCTCGATCTGCTGCCGGTCACCCCAGAGGAGGGCGCGACCTACGAGCTCGAGCTGCGCTGCACCAGCGGCTGCGAGCGCGAGACGACCCGCTTTCCTGTGCTCTGGGTCCACGGCTGGACCGGCTTTGAGAACATCGGCCCGCTGACCTACTTCTTCGGGATCCGCGATCACCTGGAGCCGCTCGGCTTCCCGATGTCGGTTGCCGTCCTCGATCCCTACAACAGCTCGGAGATCCGCGGGGCCCAGCTCGGCGAGCAGATCGATGAGACTCTCGTGGAGTGGCGCGCTCGCAAGCTCGATCTCCTCGGGCACAGCCAGGGCGGGATCGACTCGCGCTACGCGATCTCGAGCCTCGGCCACGGCGAGCAGGTGTCGGCGCTCCTCACCGTCGCGACGCCCCACCGCGGCAGCTACATCATGGACCTCGCCCTAGGCCTCGCCCCCGGCGGCGTCGAAGAGGCGCTCGCCTTCCTCCTCAACTTCTTGGGGGCGGTCTCCGCCGACGCCAAGTCCGACGCCAAGGCCTCGTTCTACAGCCTCAGCGAGACCTACATGGAGGGGGAGTTCAACCCGCAAAACCCCGACCATCCCGACGTCACGTACATCTCGTACACCGGCCGCACCTGCGCGGCGATCGACTTCCTCGATCCCAAGAAGATGTGCGACGACTACGTCGATCCGCTGATCCTCGTCGGCTACAACATCCTCAAGCTCGCCCGCGGCCCCAACGACGGCCTTGTCACGATCGAGAGCGGCAAGTGGGGCGACTACCGCGGGGAGATGAACGCCGATCATATCGACGAGGTCGGTCAGATCGCCGGCATCACCGACCCCGACTTTGACCACCGCGCGTGGTACCTCGCGAGGGTCCGCGACCTCGTGACGGAGGGCCACTAGTATGTATCGTCCGCGCGATCGCAGCGATGAGCTCACCCCCGGCCAGCGCCAGCGGCTGAGCGCCGGCCGTCATGAGGCCGTCGCCCGCGAGCTTCGGGGCGCAGGCCAACCAGCCGCCGCAGGATGGGTGCTCGAGCAGATCTGGGACTTTGAGGGGGCGCTCGCCGCCTACCTCGAGGCGGGGCTCGGCCTCGACTCCCTCCGCGTCGCCCTCGAGGTCCGCGACCCGGACAGCTTTGAGCGCGCGCTCAAGGCCCTCGAGACAGGATCCGAGGGCGACCGCCGCGAGGCTCTCGCCCTCCTCAAGCGCCGCGGACGACACCTCGACGTAGCCCGCCTGCTCGAGCGTGACAGCGCCCGCGTCGACGATCGTGCCGACGCCCTCCGCAGTGGCGGCGATCGTCTGGCCGCCGCGAGGGCGCTCGCCGACGCCGGCCGGGTCGCCGAAGCGCTCAGCTCGCTCGGCTCGCTCGGCTCCTTGGAGACCAGCGGTGAGACCCCTGCCCGCGCCCTCGCGGCCCGCCTCGCCTGGGAGCTCGGCGACGCTGAGGCGACCGTCCGCCACGCCCAGATCGCCCTCCGCGGAGGGATCCCGGAGGCCGACGAAGCCCCGCTACAGCGCCTCCTAGGCCGGGCGCTCGCCTCCTTGGGCCATGACCTCGCGGCCCAGATCGCCGTCCACGGGCTCGAACACGACGCGACCCCGGAGGCCACCCTCCCCGGCCGCTACTTGGTCCGCCGGACCCTCCCCTCGACGATCTCCGGCGCTGCCTACGAAGGGCTCGATCGGGTCACGCTCCAGGAGGTCGAGATCCACCTCCTCCTCGCCGACTACCAGGAAGGGGCGATCGGCGCGTCCCTTCGGAGCGCCCTCGATAGCTTCGCCCAACGGGCCGAGGCTGCGCTACGCCTCGACCACCCGGCGATCCGACCGATCACCCGGATCGACCCCGACGCCGGTCTCCTCGTTCTCCCGCACGCCGAGGGCCCGTCCCTCCGCGGCTCGATCCGAGCGCCGGGGATGGCCAAGCAGCCGACCCGCGCTCGGGCCCTCATCACCTTTCTCGTCGAGGGCCTCGCCGCCGCCCATCGCCGCGGGCTGATCCACGGCTCTCTCCTGCCGAGCCAGATCGTCTCTGACGCGGCGGGTCGCCCGCTCCTCGGACCCTTCGGCGCCGACGCGCTCGCCGGTCTCGCCGCGACCCGGACCGGCTCCCTCGCCGAGGTCCTGACGATCACCGCGCCCGAGTGCCGTCGCGGCGCGCCGGTGTCGCTCCAGAGCGACATCTACAGCGTCGGAGCCCTCTTCGCCGCGCTCCTCAGCGGCGATCTCGAGGGGAACCTCGATGGGATCGGCCCCGCCGAGCGGCGGATCATCGAGGCTGCGATGGCGACGGATCCCGCGGACCGCCCGGACGCCGAGACGCTCCTCAAGATCCTCCGCGTCCGGGTCGCCGACGCCGGCGAACTCCGCCCGCTCAGCATCAGCCCGGGGGCGCCGCTCGGCGTCGACGAGCGCAACGTCCCGGCCGCCGGGCGCGACATCGTGACAGCTGCCTCCAGCTGGCCCGAGGAGCTACTCGACGAGCTCGCCCGGCGCGACCATCCGTGGGTTCAGCCGATCCTCGACCGCGAAGGCCCGACCTTCATCGTCGCCTCCTGGCCCACCACGTGTCGCCCCCTCACCCGTGCCGAGAGGGCTGACGAGACTTCGATCGCGGCGCTCCGTGAGGGTCTCTCAGAGCCGCTGCGCGCGGCGATCAACCAGCGGCTCAGCGCCGACGCCTGGGTGGTCGCCCCTGGGGGAGCGACCATGCTCTCGCTAGAGACGCTCCTCCCGCGCTAGGAGGCGGGGACGGCGTCGACGAGGGCCTCTGACGGCGGCACGACGGGCGTACAGGTCAGGGTGCCGATGAGCCCGTCGACGAAGTGCTCGACAAACTCAGCCTGGCTGTTGATCGGGAAGGCGGGGTGGTTCTCGTCGATCCGACCGTTCAAGAGGAGGGCGCAGAGGCCGTGGAGGCCGGCCCAGACGCGGAACGAGGCGACCTCAGGATCGATCCCGTCGCGCCAAGCCCCCTTCTCGCTCCCCTCGCTGAGCCACGCTCGCAGCCTCGTCAGCGGCCGGAGCATCCGCTCGATCTCCTCCGACGTCATTTTCGTCCAGTCCTGGCGATCGGACTGCATCAGCACTGTGTAGAGCCACGGGCGCGCGCGAGCGAACTCGATGTAGCGCAGCGCCATCGCCCGAAGCCGCTCCTGAGGGCTCTCGATCGGCGCGCAGGGCTCCATGATGTCGCTAGAGAGGAGATCTGTACCGTAGAGGCGAATCTCGCGGAGGATCGACGCTTTGCTGTCAAAATGCTGATAGAGCGCGGTCGCGCTAACGCTGAGCCTGGAGGCGATGCCGCGCATCGTTAGGCCCTCTTCCCCTGACTCCGCACCGAGTTCGAGGCTCGCGTCGATGATCGCCTGACGCAGCTCCGCCCGATTTCTTCGTGACATATCTCATGGCTAGCACTCTTTTCCGGAGGTGGGAATCACCAATTTGCCCTCCTATGAGGACTTACCTCACCTGCATGTGCAGTCCTCTGAACCGTGCCAATTTTATTTAGGCAATGATCACTGGGTCATTGCCTCGATTTTGTGGGCTATAGCCCTGAAATGCAGCTACGCCGCGAGCTTCGTGTCGCCCTCGATCTCGCACAAGACAGCGGTTCGATCGCCCTCGCCTACCAGCGGCAGGGACGGGAGGCCCTGGAGATCCGCGACAAGGGGTCGGATCAGGGGCTCGTCACCCGCGCCGACACCGAGCTCAACGCGGCGATCGTCGACGCCCTGAGCGAGGCCTTCCCCGGCGATGCGATCCTCGCCGAGGAGAGCGTCGACATCAGTGATGACGCCTGGCGACGGGCCGATCGCTGCTGGCAGATCGACCCGATCGACGGCACCTCGGGCTTCTCTCGTCTCGGCAGCTCCTGGGCGATCCACATCGGCCTCATCGTCGACGGTGAGCCGGCGCTGGGCGTGGTCTACGAGCCCGCCCGCGGGAGGATGAGCTGGGGCGTGTGCATCGACGATGAGCGCGAGGCCTGGGGGCGGCGGGAGAACGGCGCCCCCTTTCCCCTGCGCCGCCAGCCGGTGGCGCTGGATCAGCTCCGCCTAGTCTCCTCGAAAAACCACGCCTCCCCGCGGATCGCCGAGGTGATGGAGGCCCTCTCCGTCGCCGAGTCGCGCAACCTCCGGATCAGCTCGACCGGCGTCAAGATGATGACCGTCGCCTGGGGCGACTCGGATCTCTACGTTCATCCGCGCAAGGGGACCAAGCTCTGGGACACCGCAGCCCCCCACGCGATCCTCCGCGGCGCGGGCGGAGAGCTCAGCGACCTTCGCGGCGAGGCGCTGCGCTACCGCGGGCCGAGCATCGGCAACGACGCGGGCCTGCTCGCCTGTGGCGCTAGCGAACACCCAGAGGTGTCGCGACGTCTGCGAGCGCTCGCCGACGTGTGGCTCACTGTCACATAGGGTCGCACATGTACCGACGATGAATCCACACCTGTCCATTTGGACATGTAGCCTTGGGGCCAAGAGACACCGGTCGCGCGAGGGCCTCGACAGGCCTCGACAGGCGGCGCTCGTCGGCCCTGGGGATACGACGTAGACCGGAACGAGCACCCCTGCAGAGGCCGTATGTACAATTCCCGTGCAGGTGAACCGGCGGCGATCGTCGAGCGCTTTGTCCGGCTCTAGCCTGTGATCGGCGCGCCAAGGTGAGGCCTACGATCGACAGGTGCCGCCGAGAATCTCACGTGATACGCTAGAACCGTAGTTCGGTATGCGCTCACGTTTCGCTGAGTCATCGCGATAGATACGTCTAGAATAGACACGGTCCCTACCCAGGGGGTCTAGTGGATGCCAGGACGATGGTTGACAAGAGCGACGAATTGACGATTAGCGGCCGACGCCAGCCAGGCCTCGCGATCGCTGCGACCTGGAACGCAGGGCCGGAGGTCGAGCCTGAAGAGCCGAGCCTGTCCGAGCAGCCGGCACGGATCGGCCGCTTCACGGTGCTCCATGAGCTCGGCTCCGGGGCGATGGGGGTGGTCTACGCCGCCTACGACAGCGAGCTCGACCGCAAGATCGCGATCAAGCTGGTCCACGGCGACAACAGCGAGCGCTACGCCGATCGCCAGCGCCGGCTCCTCCGCGAGGCCCAGGCGATGGCCCGCCTCGCCCACCCGAACGTGGTCGCGGTCCACGAGGTCGGCATCCACCGCCACCAGGTCTACCTGGCGATGGAGTTCGTCGAGGGGCTGACCCTCAAGTCGTGGCTCCGGGTCGACATCAGCCGCCCCTGGAGCGCCATCCTCAAGGTCTTCATCGACGCCGGCCGCGGCCTCGCGGCAGCTCACCGCGCGGGCCTCATCCACCGCGACTTCAAGCCGGAGAACGTGCTCGTCGGCGACTCGCAACGCCCCCGCGTCGTCGACTTCGGCCTCGTCCGGCCCGTCGATCCCAGCGAAGACCCGACCGGCAAGACCGTCAACTCGGTGCTCCAGACCCGCAGCGAGGTCATCCGCCTGCGCAGCTCCGAGGTCGGGCTTATCGTCGGCACGCCCGCCTACATGTCGCCAGAGCAGTGGCGCGGCGGAGAGCTCGACGCCCGCAGCGATCAGTTCTCCTTCTGCGCCTCGCTCTACGAGGCGCTCTACGGCCAGCTCCCGTTCCAGGGCAAGACTCCGCAGGCCATCTCCGAGTCCGTCCGTCGCGGCAAGGTCTCGCCGGCGCCGAGCGGCTCCCGCGTCCCCACCTGGGTCTACCGCGTGCTCGTCCGGGGCCTCAGCCGTGACCCCAACGACCGCTGGCCGTCGATGAAGTCGCTGATCGCGGTCCTCAGCATCGACCCGCGTCGCAAGCGTCGACTGCTCATCGGCACGCTGGCGGCCTCGCTCGGCCTCGCCGGCCTCGGCTACGCCAGCGCCTCGCTCGGGACCGGACCGGCCGCTCGCACCTGTGAGCAGAGCGCCGACGAGCTCCGCGGCATCTGGGGGTCGACCCGGCGCAAGGCGACCGAGACGGCCTTCCTCAGCACCGGGGTCGCCTACGGCGAAGAGGTCTGGAGCCGCATCGACGGTCGCCTGACCAGCTACGCCGACGAGTGGGTCGGGATCCGCACGGAGGTCTGCGTCGAGCACCGCGACGGTCGCGAGTCCGACAACCTCTTCGATCTCCGCAGCGCCTGCCTCGCGGATCGTCGCCAGAGCCTCGCCGCCGCGGTCGACGTGCTCGGCAGCGGCACGGTCGAGGCCCTCGCCGGCGCCGTCGACCTCGTCGCCGCTCTCCCGCCCCTCGGCCGCTGCAATGATCAAGAGGCCCTCCTCGCCGCTGTCGCGCCGCCCGAGGACTCCGAGACGGCCGCCTCCGTCGCCTCGATCCAACGCTCACTCACCCAGGCCGCCGCCCGCGAGAGCGCAGGGCAGTACTTCGAGGCCCTCGCGATCACGGGCCCCCTCCTCGCAGAGGCCGAGCACCTGGACTACCCGCCGATCATCGCCCGCACGCTGATCCGCCAGGGCAGCCTCGAGATGGAGTCCGGCCGCCCCAAAGAGGCGGAGCTCAAGCTCTACGAGGCGCTGTGGATCGCGATGGAGTCCGGCGATGAAGAGAGCGCTGGTGAGGCCATCGCCAAGTGGAGCTTCGTCGTCGGCCACATGCAGGGAAAGATCGACGAGGCTCGATCGCTGGAGCGGCTCGCGCTCGTCCTCGCCGAACGGACGAGCGCCCAGAGCCGCCTGCCGCACCTCATCTACAACAACCTCGGCACCGTCGCCTACCGCGAGCGAGACTATCGCCGGGCCCGGAGCTACTACGGCCAGGCCCTCGCCGCGAGCGAGCGAGCCCCCGAGACCAACCCCCTCGACCTCGCCAGGACCCTCAACAACATCGGCATCACCCACAGCGACGAGCACGACTATGCCGAGGCCCTCCCCTACTTCCGCCGCGCGCTTCGGGCCTACACGGAGGTCGCGGGTACACATCACCCGCACCTCGCCGCGACCCTGACCAACACCGGCGAGGCCGAGCTGGGCCTCCACGACCTGAAGTCCGCCCAAGACCGCTACGAACGAGCTCTCGCGATCTTCGAGAGCAGCCTCGGGCCGACCCACACCAACCTCGCCTATGCCCACCACGGCCTCGCGAGGGTCGCCGCAGCCGGCGGAAACGACGACCGAGCCCGACACCACCTGAAGTCGGCGATCGAGCTGTGGAGCAACGCCGAGGCCCGGCTCTCGGACCTAGGAGAGGCCCTCGAGGAGCTCGCCGCGAGCGATCGGGCCAAGGGGCATATCCCGGCCGCGCTCGCCGGCCTGCGGCGCTCTGTCGGCATCCACGCGGCCATTGAGCCCATCAGCTCAGATCACCGTCGGGCCCTCTTGGCGCTCTGCGATCTCCTGATCCTGAACGGATCAAGCGACGAAGCGCGACGCCTCCTCAGCGACCTCATCGCCGATCCCAAGGCTGAGAGCCTCGACGCGGCCAGCATGGCTGGCCTCGACTTCGCCCTCGCCAATTCGATCCTGGTCTCTGAGCCAGAGAGGGCGCGAACCCTCGCCCTCGGCGCCCTCAAGGCCTACACCGGCCCCTCGTTCCTCACCCAGCGAACGCGGGTCGAGCAGTGGCTTCGAGACCACGAGGATGCGACCGATGACCTCCCTTAGATAACGCAGCGAATCTACACCCGGATCGGGGGCGAAGCTCCCAGGAGAAAATGACGATGAAACACCACGGAAAGACGCTCCTCTCAGCCCTCGCCCTCACCGTCATGAGCGCAGGAGCCTGCGACTCGGGTGACGAGAACTCTCCTGAATTCCGGGCCCTCGCCGACAATTCATCGGCGCTCAACGGCATCGCCCTCAACGGCATCGCCCTCAACGGCATCGCCCTCAACGGCATCGCCCTCAACGGCATCGCCCTCAACGGCGGCGAGCTTGCCGGCGCCACCCTCGAGAGCGCGGTGGCCCCCGATGGCGACACGATCAAGTTCGCGTGGACCAGCATCATCAGCGGCCGGATGATGCTCCTCACCGACGGAGGCAGCTTCTTCCACGGGAGCGGGGCCATCGGCACTGAGCTGACCTTTAAAACAGGCGAAGGAGACTACCGCCTCATCGTCAACGACGCAGTTCTACACAGCGACGGTGAGTTCAAGGGCGGCCCCCTCTACCACTACGACCTCCACTACGAGGTCAAGAGCGCGGACGGTTGGACCGGCGACACGACAGCCCTGTGCAACGACGGCCAGGGCAACCCGACAGAGGCGCTCTTCCTCCCTGGAGAGTGGGACCAGGAGACAGGAGACCGTCTCAGCTACAGCGCTACCAGCCTGACCGCAGCCTGCCGTCAGGGCGCGCTCGCCAAGTGTGCCGAGTGGGGCTACAGACCGGGCCTGATGCCGAACACCCATCAGACCTGCCTGCGGATGGTCCGCGCCGATTACGACGGGAGCGGCGTGCCCCACACCCTCAACGGCACCACCATCAACGTCGGCGACGTCTACGGGATCAACCACCAAGCCTCCGAGCCCGGGCTGATGAAAGAGGCCGAGTGGGGCCCGAACGGCGCCATCTGCCTCAACCGCGAGTTCCTCCGCCACCCCGAGCTGAGCGGCTGCGACGACCCCAACGACCCCGAGACCTGCTTCCCGGGGATCCCCGAGTGCTGGGGTGACCCGGAGGACCTGCAGATCTTCCTCTACTGGTGGGGCGCGCGGATGGTCACCGCCATCGGCATCGAGCCACAGTAGGGTTCGCGCCGACAACCAAAGACAGCGGCTCGGCGGGTCTCCCCGGCCGAGCCGTTCTCGCTCTCAGGACGTGATGTCCGAGCGCTAGCGCTTCATGCCGTAACGACGGCGGAAACGATCCATGCGACCCTCGGTGTCGACCTCACGCGCCTGACCCGTCCAGAACGGGTGCGAGAAGGCGGTGATCTCGAGACGGATGACCTGCACCTCGTCGCCGTCGATCTCACGGGTGTCGTTGCCCCGCATCGTCGAGTACGAGATCCACTCGTCCCCAGTCGCGGCGTCGACGAAGAGCGTCTTGCGATACTCTGGATGAACTCCATTCCTCATGGCTGTGCTCCCTTTCTTCCCTGAGCTGGACTACCAGCTCGACTTGGTGACGCCGGGGAGCTCGCCGCGGAGGGCGAGGTCGCGCATGACGACGCGGCAGAGGCCAAACTTGCGGTAGACGGCCTTGGAGCGGCCAGTCAGGATGCAGCGGCGGGTCTTGCGGGTCGGGCAGGAGTTGAGCGGGAGCGCGGTCAGCTGAGCCGAGATCGCGAGCTTCTCGTCGATGTCGATCTCCGGATCCTTGAGCTTCTTGCGGAGCTCGGCACGCCGCTCGGCGTACTTCTCAATCAGCTTGTCGCGCTTCTGGTCGCGTAGAACTTGGCTTATCTTCGACATGGTTCCTCGAGGGGTAAACCGTACAGCCCGCCAATGGGCAGGCTGGCGTCTCGGTGGAGGCGGAAGCTACCCCGCAGCCTGCGCTTTCGCAAGCCTCTTGTGACGTGGGGACGTGGGGACGTGGGGAGCTGGTGCGTTGTCACCACCGCGGGACACGCTTGCTCGACGCCCGCAGAGGGCTGGCGATGGGCCCGCCGCGCTCTCCTACCGCGGGGCGCCGGAGCGGGCCCGCTCGAAGAGCTCGTAGACCTCCGTCGCGCTCATCGGCCGGACCTCGCCGTCCGCGAGCCCATCCCCCGTCAGGCCGCCGACGGCGACGCGGATGAGCTTGAGCACAGGATGGCCGATCGACTCTCCCATCCGCCGGATCTGCCGATAGAGGCCCTGGTGGATGGTCAGCTGGACCCACGTGTTGGTCTCGGTCTCCCGGATCACGGAGACGTCCTGGGCTGGCCGCGTGACCGTGCCGTCCTCGAGCGTCACGCCCCGCTCGAGCGTCTCTAGCTCTGCGAGGTCGAGGCGCCCCTGGAACTTCACGTGATAGGTCTTCGAGACCGAGTGCCGCGGATGGGTCAAGGCCGCCGCCAGGTCCCCGTCATTGGTGAGGATGAGCACGCCCCGCGAATGATAGTCGAGACGCCCGACCGGGTAGATCCGCTCCGTCAGGGGCGGCAGCAGCGAGAGCACGGTCGGGCGTCCGCGCGCGTCCGTCCGCCCCTCCGCAGAGCAGACGACGCCGTCGGGCTTGTTCATCACGTAGTAGACCCGACGCTCTGGGACGATCTCCTTGCCGCCGACGGTGATCCGATCACTATCGGGATCCACGCGGGTCCCGAGCTCGCGGATCACCTGACCGTTGACGCTGACCTTGCCCGCGACGATCAGCTCCTCGGCCTTGCGCCGGGAGGCCACGCCCGCCGCGGCCATCACCTTCTGCAGCCGCACGCCCGGACCTGAGGGGGCGCTCGAGTCCCGCCCCGCCCGACCGGAGGCCCGACCGGAGGCCACGCCAGAGGCCACTGCGGCGGACTTCTTCGCACCGCCGCCACCGCGACGATCCGGCTTGCCCCGGAAGGGGCGTCGCGTCTTCTGAGACCCCTTGGAAGAAGAGCTCGAGGAGGGGCGCTTGTTCGATCGCATCGCTTCGCAGGGATCACGCACTTCGCCGGCGGGTGCAAGCCGATTCTTCCGCCGGTGCCACGGCCGGACCCGGGCGCCGTCGCCGAACGTCGCCAGGCCTTCGCGGTCGAGATCCGCCGCAAACACGCCCGGGGATAGCGTCTTCGTGCTCTTCTCCCGGCCGACGCAGCTCCTCAGCGCCATCCGTGGGCTCCATCTGAGGAGCCCCCGTCCGTCCTGGGCCCGCCTGCGCGGCTAGCGGTGCTCGTCTGGGTCGTCTGGGTCGTCCGGCTCGTCTGGGTCGTCTGGGTCGTCCGGCTCGTCTGGGTCGTCTGGGTCGTCCGGGTCGTCCGGGTCGTCCGGGTCCGGCTCGTCGTCTGAGTCCGGATCGTCCGGATCGTCCGGGTCGTCCGGGTCGTCCGGGTCGTCCGGGTCGTCCGGGTCGTCCGGGTCCCCCGGCTCGTCTGAGTCCGGGTCCCCCGGCTCGTCTGGGTCCGGGTCGTCGTCCGGGTCATCGAATTCCCCCTCGTCCGCCCCCTCCACG
>Ga0316189_10000867_pt1 | contig 30308 bp, 28 predicted proteins | sample LowCovwburrow_MG_FD_204930 | JGI IMG/M metagenome (GOLD analysis project Ga0316189, IMG submission 204930) | Coastal sediment microbial communities from Maine, United States - Lowes Cove worm burrow | ecosystem: Environmental > Aquatic > Marine > Coastal > Sediment | place: USA: Maine...
TGGGCCTTCTCCTTCTCCTTGGCGATCCGCTGCTTCTCTTTTTCGGCCGCCTTGCGCGCGAGCTCTTCCTGGCGCTCGGCGATCTTCCGCTGCTTTTCGCGCTCCTTCTCTTGGAGGACGAGCTGGCGTTGTTTCTCTTTTTCGAGGGCGGCGAGCTCGCGCTCCTTCACCTTCTCGAGGCGTTTGCGCTCGCGCTCTGCGTCGCGTGCGGCACGCTCGGCCTCGCGCTTGGCGGCGGCTTCGGCTTTGCGGCGCTCTTGCTCGAGGCGACGTTCCTCGGCTCGGCGCTTACGCTCGAGCTCTTTTTCGCGGCGCTTGCGCTCGCGCTCTTCCTCGCGCTCGAGCCGACGAGCCTCGCGCTCTTGTTCGCGTTTTTGGCGCTCGGCCTCGTGACGCTCCTGCGCCTGGCGCCGGGCTTCTTCGGCCGCACGCATCTTCTCGTTGCGCTCGGCTTGCTTGCGCTCTTCTTCTTCGCGTTGCTTGCGTTCGCGCTCGGCCGCGATTTCTTCGGGGGAGGGGCCCATCTCGAGCCCAAGCAGTTGCTTGACCTCCTCCTCGTCAACCTTGTCGCCAGCCAACTCCTCGTCGGTGGCGCCGCGACCGTGGACCAGCACGCGCGGCAGGTTGTTCCGGAACATCACCTCCACCTTTTGCTCGCCGACGATGTCGCTGACGAACCCAACACCGAACGTCGGGTGGATGACCACCTGGTGCTCGTCGAGTCGTGCGCGAGGCGAGTATCGGACAGCACCCGACTTGTCGTAGGTGTTCATCCCGTCGAGCCAGTTGAGCTTCTTCAGCCCTTTGCGCTTCTGCGCGGCTCCGGTCTCGGGGTTCTCATCGTCCGCCCCACGAGGAGGCTTGTAGGCGTGCGTATCACCGCAAACCGCGCATTGTACGCGACGAACCTCCTCACCATAGCTTTCGAGGATGATGTGTTGCGTGTCCGCACGACACTTGGGGCAGTACCCCGCGACCTCGCCTCCGTTGCTGGAGCTTTGGTTACCGCCGAAATGGCTCTCAAAAATCTGGTCCATAGGCCTAGATCCCGGGCTACGCTGGCACGCCTAGCACGCGCGCATTCTAGCAACAAGGGCCAAAGGCCGCGAAAATGCTGAGGTATCTGGGGGCGTGCGTTGGTTGGCCCAGAAGCCAGAATCCCATAAGATTCTGGAATCATGAGGCTAATGTGAAATTGGCGCTATATTGAAGCGGAGCGCCTCCACAGTGCGGAATGGTAGCCTCGGCTCTGGAGTAGCCGGAGATCGCGCGCTTCTGTGAACGTGCCTACAGAGCCCTACGTTGCGACTTCGGGTGTTTCGGCCGCCGCGTCGGACGGTGCCTCGGCCGGGGCGGGCTCGGGGGTCTCCCGCGGGTCGGGGAGTGACGGCGCCGACGATTGGGTGCGCTGGGCGGGTCCAAACTCCCGGGCCAGGCTCCGGACCTCGGCGACGGTGTCTTTGGATTGGTCGGCGAGGCTGGACAGCTCACGGCAGACCACGCGAAATGCGCGTCCGTGATCGCCTGCTTGCGCGGCGATGATGTTGCCGTTGAGCGCCAGCAGCTGGAGCCGCCTTGCGACGTCGTCGATGAAGTGGATGACGGCCTCGCTCCGCGTTTGCCGTTCGTCCTCGGTCGTCTGGTACTCCCCGCCGCCGTGCTCGCGCAGCGTCGTCGCCACGGTCTCCCGCAGGGACTCTTGGTCTTGGAAGGCCTCGATGATCCCGATGGGTCCGTGGTCGTCGTAGCTGCTGGACGCGAAGAGCGGACGGCACGCGATCAGGTGCGTACGACCCCCTCGCTGCACCTCACCACGAAATGTCTCCCGTCGGCGAAGCACGGTTTCGACGATGGTCGCGTCCGCGTAGCCGCCCGTTTCGAGGGCGTCGCCAGCCTCCAGCACCGATACGCTCGCGATCCTCCGATTGCCCAAGTACAGACAGAGCCCGAGCCCCGTGGCTCGTGCAACCCGAGGGAGGATCTGATGGTCCTCGTTGAGTACGCGCTCGCCCGCCACGAGTTCTTGCTCGCGGCGGTGGAGCTGTCCGTAGCCCTCCAGGACATCGCTGACGAGGTCCACTGCGGCCGAGGTCCGTTCGGCGAGCCGCCGCGTGACGATGCCCCAGACCGCGTCGAACACCTTGCTTTCGCTGAGCCCGTCGTCCACCGGTCACGAGGATAACCCCGCGGCGCGCGCCTGCCCATGCCCTCGGGGCCGCCAGCGGCGTACGGGTGCCCGTGGGCGCGTGTGGGCGCGCGGCCCGATAAGGACCAAACGCTGGGCGTGGCGGCCTGGCGTTTGGTCCGGGCCCCGGGCCCGCGGGCGTGGTAAGGACCCCGCGCTATGGCTCCTCGCGTTCGCATTGCGCCCAGCCCCACGGGGGATCCCCACGTCGGGACGGCCTACGTCGCACTCTTCAACTACGCGTTTGCTCGACATCACGGGGGCACGTTTGTCCTGCGCATCGAGGACACAGACGCCGCGCGGTCCACCGCCAGCAGTGAGGCGGCGATCTACGATGAGCTGCGTTGGACGGGCCTGACCTGGGACGAGGGTCCCGACGTCGGCGGACCGTACGCGCCGTATCGGCAGTCCGAGCGCGCGCCGCTGTACCAGGAGCACGCAGCCAAGCTTGTCGCCAGCGGCCACGCGTACCGTTGCTTTTGCACACGCGACCGCCTGTCGGCCCTCAAGGCTGAGCAGGAGGCCGCCAAGCAGGCCAACACTGGGTACGATCGCTTGTGTCGGGCGTTGGATCCCGAGGAGTCGACGCGACGCGCTGAGGCGGGCGAGGCCCACACGGTCCGGCTGGCTGTGCCGCTGTCGGGCGAGACGACCTACGTCGACGCGTTGCGGGGCGAAATCTCGATCGCGCACGCGACGGTCGACGACCAAGTGCTGCTCAAGTCCGATGGCAATGCGACGTATCACCTCGCCAATGTCGTCGACGACCACCTGATGAAAATCTCCCACGTGATTCGCGGGGAGGACTGGCTGACGTCCACACCCAAGCACGTGCTCTTGTACGCGGCGTTTGGCTGGGAGCAGCCGGTGTGGTGCCACGTTGGGCTGCTGCGCAACATGGACGGGACCAAGCTGTCCAAGCGCAAGAACCCGGTGTCGATCAACTACTACCGAGACATGGGCTACATGGCGCCCACGTTTCTCAACTTTCTGGGCACGCTGGGATACTCGATGCCCGACGAGCGCGAGCGGTTCACGCTCGACGAGTTTGTCGCCGACTTTGACACCAGCCGTATGCGGACGGGCGGCCCCAAGTTCGACATCGTCAAGCTGCGCTCGTTCAACGCCGATGACATTCGAGCGATGACGCCCGATGCGCTGCGCGAGGCGGTGATGGCACGGCTGACCGACGCGCGGCTGACGACGCTCCTGGATTTGTCGCGCGAGCGCATCGATACGCTCGAGGATTTCATTCCGTACAACTCGTTCTTCTTTGGCGGCTCGGTGGACTACACCGCCGTCGCGCCGAAGCTCCGGCTCAAGAAGCGCACCCCGAAGGCGTCCGCCAAGATCTTGGTGGCGTGGAGCGAGGGGATCGAACGAGATCCCGCCGCGCGTTCGTTCACGGTCGAGGCACTCGAGACGTTCTCACGCGAGTTCTGCGCCCAAGTGGAGTGGAAGCCGAAAGAGGTGTTCATGCTGCTGCGCCTGGGCGCAACGGGGCGGCTTGCGTCGCCACCGCTGTTCGACACGTTGGCCGCACTGGGCAAAGACCGCGTGCGTGAGCGTCTGCGGGATGCTGTGCAGTTTTTACGGGCTATGCCCGAGCAGGCCTAGCGCGGCCTGCACGGCCCAAAAAACGAGCGGGAAGCCCTTTCGGGCTTCCCGCTACTTCGCTAGCCCCTTTTGAGAGAGTTCAACCCCTACGTCAGCAGGTGGGTGCCACGGTAACCGTTTCGGGCTTCCCGCCGGACGGGCCTGCGCACCTGCGGTCAGAGGCGGCTCCCTGGAAGAACAATAGGTAGAACCTCTTCTGAGGCAACGAAGCTGACAAGGAACACCATACCACGTCAGCGCCCGTGTCTACCGTTCAACTTTGGGGTTGTTGACCGCGGAGGCGGCTCGAGAACGACCGCTGGGTTTTGCGTGCCCGGTCGTTTGGGCTTGACTCGCGCCGCAGCGACAGCGGCTCAGTGCGGGTCGTGGTCGAAGCGAGGATCGCCCTTGGGCGCGTCGGCACGATAGTCCGCTGAGATGCCGCCCTGCACGGCGACGCTCGCGGCGCCACGGCTCATCAGATCAACCTTGCCGAGCACGGCGTCGCCGCGCTGCTCGGTCGGGAACATGTGCTCCTTGGTGTCCATGCGGATGGCGTCGCATGGACACGCTTCCACGCAGAACCCACACACCACGCACTTGAGCTCGTCGATGACGAAGCTCTTGGGTGCCTTCTCGCGCTCGTCACCGCGGTCCTCTGCCTCGATGGTGATGCAGTTGGCGGGGCAGACCGTCGAGCAGCACATGCACGCGACGCAACGCACCGACTCGTCCTCGCGATGCATCAGGCGATGCACGCCGCGAAAGCGATCGGGGTAATAGTCTTTGACGTCGACCTCGGGCTCTCCGTATCGGATCGTGTCGACGTCGCCCATGCCGGGCGTGAGCGTGTTCTTGAAGAAGTGACGCGCTGTGGTGAGCAGCCCCTCGAAGATCGCGGGGAGGTAGATTTGGTCCCGCGTCGTTCGCACCAACGAGACTTTTTTGACTCCGATAGTCATGGCTTGTCCGTTCCGTCCCGCTAAGCGGGGAGGCTCCCCATCATGAAGTAAACGACCACGGCGGTCAGGACGATGTTGGCGATCGACAGCGGCAGCAGGCCCTTCCAGCCCAGGCTCATCACCTGGTCGTAGCGGAAGCGCGGGAGCGTCCAGCGGATGAGCAGCTGCAGCCAGCACAGCATCAGGATCTTGCCGCCCCAGGTGAGCATCCCGATGAGGACGATCGCCAGGTGGGGCAGCTCGGTGCCCCAACCGGTCACGGCCGACCACCCTGCGACGAGCAACTGCGCCAGGCCGGCCAAGCCGACAAGCGCTCCGACGAACTCACCGTTCTTGTGCGCACGCCAGATGGCCACACCAAGCACGGTGAACAGCAGGCCACCCAGCGCGAACACAACCTGGCATGCCAACGCGCTGCTGAACCCGGAGGCGCCCAGGACCCCGAAGGGAAGCGTCCAGCCGCCCAAGAAGAGCGTCGTGATGAGGGCGGATACAAAGACCACCTCGATGAACTCGGCCAAGAAGAACAGGCCGAAGCGCATGCCGGAGTACTCCAGGAAGTACCCGATGATCTCAGAGTCGGCCTCGGGGAGGTCGAAAGGAGCGCGTTTGGTCTCGGCGATGGCAGCGGTGAAGAACAACACCAGCGCTATCGGCTGCAGGACGATGCCCCAGTAGGTGTCCATCTGGGCGTGCACGATGGTGTGCGGCTCCAGGCTGCCGTAGACCAAAAGCGTGCCGACGAGCGACAAGCCGATGGCGACCTCGTACGAGATCATCTGAGCGGAGGCGCGGAGCGCCCCGAGTACGGCCCACTTGTTGTAGCTGGACCAGCCCGCCAAGACCGTGCCGTACGTGGCTATCGACGCGATGGCGAAGTAGTACAGCAGCCCCACGTCGATGTGGGCTATCTGCATTGGGGTGCCGCCGCGTCCGGCCGCACACTGATCGACATCGGCCTGCGTCAGGGTGTCGAAGAGCCCGTCGTAGCAGACCGCGTCGCCGAAGGGGACGATGGCAAAGACGACCAGCGCGGGGATGAGGCCAAACAGCGGCGCCAGGGTGTACAGCGCTCGGTGGGCGCGCTTGGGGATGAAGTCCTCTTTGAACAACATCTTGAGCCCGTCGGTGGCGACGTGAAGCAGGCCCCACAGTCGAATCTTGAGCGGCCCCAGCGAGATGTTGGCCATGTTGGGGCCAACCCGGTCCTGCATCATGGCGCTCTGTTTGCGCTCGAGCCAGGTCAGGAATGACGCCAGCGGCATGATGAAGGCCATCACGAGCAGCAAGATCTTTGCGGCCGCTGGCAGGGCGTAACGCATCCACCAAGGGGATTCCTCGAACCGAATCGGGACCGTTTGCGCTTGCACGTCGTCGGGGCGGCGCACCTGGGCGACGCCGAAGACTAGCTTGGCTGAGCCCTCGCGGAAGCTGTCTGGTGCGGGCGCGGGCGCGCTGAGGTGCTCAGCTGCAACCGCGGAGGGCCTGAGCCCGCCGACAAAATCGGCCGTCTGCGATCGGATGTGGAGCTCAACGCTGACGCCCTTGGCCAGGGCGCTGCTGCCCACATCGTCGGTGATCATGAAGGACTCCCAATCAGGGCCTTCGATCCGGAAATCGCTGACAAAGACGTCGGCGTCGGTGTTGTTTGTGACCTTGACCGCGATCTCCGAGGTCTTGGCGTCGAACACGAGACGCCCGGGGGCCGTCTGGATGGTCAGCGGAGCGCTGCCGCCGACGAGGGCTGGGTCATCGCCGACGCAGCCCGTCGGAAGGATGCCAACGCAGCACAGGAGCCACAGGAGGACGAGACGCGAGTAGGTCACCATGGCGTTGCCTTCAGCCCCGGGTGTGGGCCCACCGAAGCAGGGTGGGGTGCGCGGTTGGTTGTTGTTGGGAGCGAGCGAGCAGCTCGCGGTGCCCGTGTTCCTCCGCCAAGGCGGCGGTGCGCTCACGGGCGGTGGGGACCTTGCGACCCCCCAGTGCCATCAGCAGCGATCGCACCAAGTCAGCCCGGTGGGTGCGGTCTCCCTCGGCGCGGAACGCTGGCTGGAGCATCCGCAGCCGACCTTGCCGATTGGTGGTCGAGCCCAGAATCTCGGCCCAGCTGGCGGCGGGCAGCACGATCTTACAAGCGCTCGCCAGCGAGGTCTCGTGGTCGGCGAGGCAAACCGAGGCGATGCCTCGCAAGCCGCCCACCGAGACCTCGGACAGCTCGCCCGTGCCGTCGAGAATAATGACGGCTTCGTAGGCGCGTCCGGCCAGCTCCAGGGCCAGCTCGCCCTCATGCTTGGACACGTCGCCTGCCGCGGCGTGGGCACCCGCGGAGTTGGCGTTCTTGTCGGTGTCGCGCAGGATGTCGTCGCCCGGGCCCATCGGCCGACCCAGCACAAACCGCTCGGCGTCGAGGACATCGGCCAGCTCGGCGAAGGCCAGGTTGGCCTCATTGGTGGCGGTTGCGGAGAAGACCACCGCAACTTTCTTGCCGGTAAGCGCCTCGGCGGCGGCCGTGACTGCGTCTTGCAGCTCGACTTGTTCGCCGTCGACTGTGGCGTGCATGATTCGTTTGCTGGGGTCGAGGGACTTGTACGTCCGTCGCCCTTCATCACACATCCAGTGGCCGTTGACCTCGGCGTCTTCGCGCGGGACGACGCGGTACGCCTGTTCGTGGCGCGTGTGCAGCTCTACCGCACAGCCCGTCCCGCAGCCCTGGCACGTCGTGTCGGTCTTGCTGAGCTGCCAGGTCCGGATAGCGAACCGAAAATCCTTGTCGGTCAGCGCCCCGACCGGACAGACATCGACGGTGTTGAGCGAGTACGGATTGTCGAGTCGATGCCCAGGATGGATGTCGATCTCTTGGTGGTCGCCGCGGAACGTCATCGTCAGCTCCGACGTCCCCGGGACCTCCTCGCAAAAACGGACGCAGCGGCTGCACAGGATGCAACGCTCTGCATCGAGCACGATCTCGCGGCCGATGTCTTTGTGCTTGGCCTTTCGGATCTTGGCGACGTCCACCCGCGTGGGTTGGTGGTCGTGGTCCATGTAGTGCCGCTGCAGCGTGCACTCGCCGGCCTTGTCGCAGATCGGGCAATCGATCGGGTGATTTTTGAGCGTGAACTCCAGCAGGCTGCGCCGTGCGGTGAGCACCTCGTCCGAGTTGGTGTGCACGACCATGCCGTCGCGCACGGCGACCTGGCATGACGGCTGAAGCTTGGGCATTTTTTCGATCTGGACCAAGCACTGGCGACAGCTGGCGGCGATCGAAAGCCCCGTGTGGTAGCAGAAGTGGCAGATGTCCTTGCCGACGAGCTTGGCGGCCTCAAGGACGTTTGTCCCCGGGCGCACCGAGACGTCTTCGCCATCGATGTTGAGCGTGACGGTTTCGGCGCCCGCGACCGGGTCGGCCGTCAGGTTGGGTGCTTGCGGCGGCTTGAACTCCGCGCGCGCGGGCAGCCCCATGCCGAGGGTGTGAGTGGGCCCAGGCGGGGTACCGTTGGGTGTTGTTTCATTCGCCATGGAAGGAAAACGGGCGGAAAACGGCAGTGCGCAAGGGAGGGCCCCCTAGCGGTCGCACTCGCCACCGATCATGTTGAGCGACCCGAAGATTGGGACCACGTCGGCGATGTTCGCTCCCACGATGAGCTGGCGCATCGCGGCCGTGGTGTAAAACGATGGCGGGCGACAGCGGCACTTGTACGGCCGCCCGGTACCGTCTGAGACGACGTAGAAGCCAAGCTCGCCGTTGCCACCTTCGGTGTACGCGTACGCCTCGCCCGGCGGCACGCGGATGCCGTCCATGATGAGCTTGAAGTGAGCGATCATGCCCTCGATGGAGTTGTAGACCTCGCGCTTGGAGGGAAGCGCGATGATCGGATCATCGATGATGACCGCACCCGGCGGGATCTGGACGAGGGCCTGCTCGACGATCTGCAGGCTCTGCTCCATCTCCTCCATGCGCACGAGGTAGCGCGCGAGGTTGTCGCCACCATCTGCGACGACGACGTCAAAGTCGAAGTGGTCGTAGACCGAGTAGGGGTGCGCGCGGCGGACGTCGTAGTCGACCCCGGTTGCGCGCAGACACGGGCCCGTCATGCCGTAGGAGATCGCATCGTCCGCGCTGATGGCTCCGATGCCCTCCATGCGGTCCAAGAAGATCCGGTTGCGTTCGACAAGCTTGCGGATGTCGCTGATGAACCCGCGGACCTTGGCGACTTTGTCCTTGGTCTTGTCTTCGAAGTCGGCGGTGAGGTCCCAGGCCACGCCGCCGATCCGAGCGTACGAGTGCGTGAGGCGGGCGCCCGACAGATCCTCGAGGAGCTCCCAGATGTGCTCCCGTGCGCGGTTGCCATAGAAAAACGCCGTCAGGCCGCCGAGCTCCGCCAGCGAGGCCGTCACACACGTCAGGTGGTCGGCCACGCGTGCAAGCTCGCCCGCGATGACACGGATGTACTCGGCGCGCTCGGGCACCTGCGAACCGATGCCCAGCAGCTTCTCGACCGCCATCGCGAAGCCCGTGTTGTTGAGCATCGGCGACACGTAGTTGAGCCTGTCGACGTACGGGAAAATCTGCTGCCAGGCCGAGCTCTCGCACTCTTTTTCGAAGCCGCGATGCAGGTAGCCGACCTGGACGTCGGCGTCGGTGATCGTCTCGCCGTCGATGCGAAGCACGACGCGCACGGTGCCGTGCATCGCGGGATGCGACGGGCCCATGTTGACGATGACCTCGTCGGTGGGAAGACGCTCCGCCAGATCGGCAAACGCCTGCATCGATGGGGACAGCGCAATCTCGCCAGCCTGACGGCCTTTGGCGTCGTACGTCTGAGCGAGGGTTTCCGCGATGGAAGACTTGGTTGCCATGATGTCCCGGCGCCTACTCGACACGGCGGTCGTGCGAGGTCTCCAGCAAGCGTGTGGTCTCGTCGTCGGTGGGGGTCGCGTCCGGTCGGCGCAGCAGGGGCTGGCGGCCGTTTTGCGGGTAGTCCTTGCGCAGCGGATGGCCGACGAACTCGTCGTACATCAAGATCCTGCGCAGGTCGGGGTGGCCGCGGAACTTGATGCCGTACAAGTCCCAGGCCTCGCGCTCGGCCCAGTTCGCCGCCATCCAAAGCGACGTCGCGGAATCGATGACCGGATCATCCTCGGGCACCGCAACCTTGAGTCGCAGTCGGTGCTTATGCTGGAGGCTGTACAGCAGGTACACGACCTCGAATCGAGGATCGGTGCCCAACCAGTCGACGACCGTCAGGTCGGTGAGCATCCGGAAATCAAGCTCGGGGTCGTCCTTGCACAGCTGCAGGACCTCGAGGATCCGACTGCGCTCGACCAGCGCCATCTCGTCGCCGAGGTAGCTCGCGGTCTCCAGGATGGCCTCAGGCGCCTTGCCGGCCACAATGTCGAGTGCTCGCTTCGACATCGCTACAGTACCTTTCCGTCCTTGGGCATTCGCTCGTCTTTGGATAGGCCCATGCTTGTGCCGTCTTGGTGGACCGGGAGATGGCGGCGGTCCTTCATCGAGATCTGCGCCGTGTTCCCCAGCTCGACCTGGGCGTGGCCGCGGTGGTCTTGGATGCGGCGCTGCAGTGCCATGAGGCCGTCGAGGACCTGCTCGGGCCGCGGGGGGCATCCGGGCACATAGATGTCGACGGGGATGACCTGGTCGCAGCCGGGCATCACCGTGTAGTTCTGGTAAAAACCGCCCGTTGAGGCGCAGACGCCGAACGCCATGACCCACTTCGGCTCGACCATCTGGTCGTAGACGCGGCGCAGGATCGGGGCCTGGCGCTCCGTGATCGTCCCGACCACCAAGAGCAGGTCGGCCTGTCGCGGCGTGAACCGTGGAAACTCAGCGCCGAAGCGGGCGATGTCGTAGCGACCGCCCATCGTCGACATGAACTCCATCGCGCAGCAGGCGGTGGCGAACGGGTAGGTGAACAGGCTGTACTTCTGCGCCCAGTTCACCGCCGCCTGGAGATTGGTGGGGACGTACCCTGCGTTGTCGGTCATCAGCTTGCTCTCTCCGGTCTGTGTGTGCGCGGCGGATGAAGGCTATGCCCAGTCGAGCGCACGTTTACGCCAGACGTAGGCGAGCCCGACGACCAAGATGCCCAAGAAGACGAACATCTCGACGAGGCCAAACAGCGTCGCCTGGCCCGTGCACACATTGCCGACCACCGGCGCCGTGCACGAAAGCTCGCGAAACAAAGACGCCCACGGATATAGGAACGCCACCTCGATATCGAACACCAAGAAGAGGATCGCGACTTGGTAGAACTTCACCGAGAATTTTACGCGTGGTGAACCGATAGGCTCACTGCCGCACTCGAACGGCTCGTCCTTGATGACCGAGGTCCGCTTGGGGCCCAGGATCATCGTCAGCGTCATCATCACGCCGCCAAAGACGCAGGCGAACACGACGAACATCAGCGCGGGGATGTAGGTCTCGACCATGGACGGACCGGTAAGTAACACGGTCTCCAGACGCGTGCGAGGGCCCCGGAGGCGACGAACGCTGCGTGTGCGGCGGGCCCAACCAAGCGCCAGGCCGTGCTGTGGTCCGGGCTAGCCCGTGCCTTCGATCGCCATCTCGAACACCTCGACCTCGTCGGCGTCCTTGGCCATCAGCATCACGGACAGCGGCCGGTCTCCACGATAGGAGCGGAACTCGCTATGGATCGCGCGGGCGGCTTCTTCGGCTGGAACGCCGGTTTGATAGGCACCCATCAGCGGAATCGCCAGACTGTTGAAGCCTTTGAGCCGGCAGACCACGATCACGGCGGCAGCTGCGCGAAGCACGTCTTCGACCTGTACCCGGCCGCCAGGCTCGGTGGTGTTCGGCACGTGGATGAGATTGCGAGCCTTCATGGGCCCAGCGTCGGTGACCAGAGCCGCGCCAACGGCAATGGGGGCGTGGCTCATCGCCTTTTCTTCGACGTGGGCGCCCGCAAGCTCTTTGAGCTTGGCCGCGGGATGCCGCGACATTTCGCCCTTGACGTTGGTCGGACACACAAACGCATCGACATCGACCTCGTGCCACGGGTCGGTGCAGATCTGGATCCGAATATACTCCGTCGAGTCGACCGCCACGGGCGCGTTCTAGCCGCAAAGCGGGCGCAGCGAAAGGCGTCTTGGCGCAAGGCGGTGGACCGCCGCGCCACGCGTGTGCTGCAGACGGCCCAAATCCGCGTTAGTTGGCGAAGAACGCCTCAAGTTGCTCCTCGACGTCGCCCTCTGGCGTGGAGCGCGCAACGGCGAGTTCCTTGACCAGCAGGCCCCGCGCGGTCTGCAGCATCTGCCGCTCCCCGTGGGAGAGCTCTTTGTGGGCCTTGAGGACCGACAGATCGCGATAGACCTCAGCAACCTCGAACAGCGAGCCCGTGCGAATCTTCTCCATGAAGCCACGGTAACGGCGGTTCCAGGTCTGTCGGTCGGAGGGGACCTCGTGGTCGGCGAGCAGCTCGTACAGCTCGCTTATCTCCTCGGCCCGGGCCAGCCGACGCATGCCGTTCTCCTCGGCCTTGTGCACGGGGACGCTGATCTTGAGCCCCGACGCCTGCACCGACAGGTGGTAGAACGGAATCGACTGATCGCCAATGGTCTTGGTCTCGATGCGCACGACGTCAGCGACACCATGAGAGGGATAGATCGTCTTGTCTCCGGGGTTGAAGGCGGGTTGCATTGCGGTCTCCATCTCATGGGTCGCGGGAGTGGCCCGCGGTCGAACCGTGGGTAAGCAATGTACGTGCCTGTCGTACTCTCCGACCGCCACCGCGCACATTTCCATGTGAATCCACGACGGTTCCTGCGCGTGTGCGTGAACGACGCGTTCCGAACGAGCGGTCAATTGGGCTTGATGGCAACAACAGTTGCCAGTTTGCGCAGGCCGTTGGCTACTGGAGCGACAAGATCCGCCAGCCTTGCGCGGTCTGCTCCAGCGTCATGGCCAGGTTCGGCTCGTACCGCAGCGCGGCGCGTTTGAGATCGGCCGACAACTCCAGGCTCCCGGGCTGATCGAGGGCGCGTTCGATGGCATCGACCCGGGCTTCCCAGTCGTCGTCGAGCGCCTCGGCGAGTTCCTCCGTCAAAAGGCCGCGAATCTCGGTGAGATCTGCCCGCCGAACCGCGGTGATGAACGCGCGGATCGCTTGGGCTGGGGTCGCGGACTGCTGATGGCCGGGCAGGCCGGACACCACCAGGTACTCCCCGCCGACCTCCGTCCAGTGAAGAACGTGCCCACCCGAATGCACGCTGGTGCCCGCGCGGGTTGCTCCGCGCTCGCCCGGGGAGCGGTTTTTTGCGGCTTCGATCGTCGCCTCGCGCTCCGCGGCATCCCGCTCCCAGCGCGCCTCGAACGCCTCGTACGGCGTCTTGGCCTGCGCTTGCGGGGACAGCAGGGCATAGGCGGCCCGCGGGTCGTTGGCCTCGAGTGCGGCGAGGTGGGCGTCGACGAGTCGCTCGGGCGAGGTCGACCCACGGTCGTTCTGGCCGCACGCCGCCAGGGAGAGGCAGACGCAGATGCCCAGAGCGAGGGCAGCGGGCCGACGGAGGCGAGGCTTCATGCGTCGGGGCCCTGGCGTTTGTTGAAGACGGTGTCGCACGCGAACTCGGACAAAGGGTCGGGGTAGTCGATGGTGTAATGCAACCCGCGGCTCTCTTTGCGCCGCCGTGCACACTCGATGATCAGGTGCCCGACCAACGCGAGGTTGCGTAGCTCGAGGACGTCGCGCGTGACCAAGAACCGCCAGTAGTAGGCGTTGATCTCTTCGCGCAGCATGACGATGCGACGCAGCGCGCGTTCGAGGCGTTTGTCGCTGCGGACGATGCCGACGAAGTTCCACATCAGCGCGCGCAGCTCCTCCCAGTTGGCGCTCACCATGAACGCTTCGTCCGAGTGCACCGCGTTGCCCGTGTTCCACGCGGCGACCTCTTGGGGAGGCTCGCGTGAGAAGCTGTCGCAGACCTCCGCGGCGCCATGGGCCAAGGCCATGGCCTCGAGCAAACTGTTGGACGCCAGCCTGCAGGCGCCGTGCATGCCGCTCATCGCGACCTCGCCGATCGCGAGCAAGCCTGGGACATCCGTCCGCCCGTACGGATCGACTACGACGCCGCCACACATGTAGTGCGCCGCGGGAACGACCGGCATCGGCTGGGTTCGCATGTCGATGCCCAGTGCCATGCAGCGCTCAAAGATGCCGGGAAACCGCTGTACGAGCTTCTCAGGGTCCAAATGCGTGGTGTCGAGGAACACGCAGGGCTCGCCCGAGCGCTTGAGCTCGGCGTCGATCTCACGCGCGACGACGTCGCGTGGCGCGAGGCTCTTCATGGGGTGCCGGCCATCCATCAGCTCGGCCCCGGCCTTGGTGCGGAGCACGCCGCCCTCGCCGCGGACAGCCTCGCTCACCAAGAAGCTCTTGGCATCGGGATGGAACAGGCACGTGGGGTGGAACTGCATGAACTCGAGGTTCGCGACCGTCGCACCGATCCGATACGCGATGGCGACGCCGTCGGCCGTCGCCACATCGGGGTTGCTCGTGTAGCGGTAGACCTTGCCCGCGCCGCCCGAGGCGAGCACCGTGACGGGGGCGACCCAGGCCTCGACCGCCTTGTTGGGGCGTTGGGCGTAGCAGCCAAAGCAACCGCGGCTTCCGTCGACCTTCGAAAACGAGAGCAGGTCGACCACCATGGTGTGCTCGTGCAGGGTGATGTTGGGGTGCGCGTGCACCCGAGCGAGCAGCGCGCGGACCATCTCGGCGCCCGTCGTGTCGTGGTGGTGGACGACCCGGCGATGGGAGTGGCCACCCTCGCGGCCGAGCTTGAAGCTGCCGCGCGCGGCGTCGCCGACCCGATTGAACTGCACGCCGTAGTCCTCGGCGAGGCGGCTGACCAGCTGGGGACCGAGCTCCACCGTGCGTCGGACCATCTCCGGGTCGCACAGGCCTGCACCCACGGTCAGGGTGTCTGCGACGTGCGAGTCGAGCGAGTCGGCGTCGTCGAACACGGCGGAAACCCCGCCTTGGGCCCATCGGGTGTTGGAGGCCTCCGGCAGCGTCTTGGTCAGGATGACCACGGGCCCTCGATCAGCGACCTGGAGGGCAAAGTACATGCCGGCGAGTCCGCTTCCGATGACGAGCGTCCGGCACCGGTGGACGGGGGTGGAGGAGGGCATAGCCGGCGGCAAGCGTAGCACCCGCGTCGTACGTCAGCTTTTGGTGCTGCGGGCAGCATGCGGGTTAGACTGTGGGTCCGTGCATTGGCCCCAAAAGCGGAACGTGATGCCCTGGTTGGCGCTGGCGGGCGTCCTGTGCATGACCAACCCCGCCCCGGCCGCGCCCCCCTCGGGTGGGTCGCGCAACAACTATTACTCGTACACCGACAAATCCGGTGTCATGCACATCACGAACGTGCCGCAGCGCCGTCGTGGGGCCTGGAAGCTGTACCGCAGCCTTCAAGGCAGTGCAGGGCCCAGCCCAGCCGCCCAATCCAGCACATCGTCCCGCCGTCGCGGAGGCCCCGTGTCGTTGGCGTCCGAGCGCTCGCACCGATACGACTCGTTCATTCGTGGGGCGTCCGAGCGCTACCAGCTCCCGCAGTCGCTGATTCGCGCGGTGATCCACACGGAGTCGAACTACTATCCCCACGCTGTCTCACGCGCTGGGGCCGCGGGGCTGATGCAGCTGATGCCGCGCACCGCCCGGTCGCTGGGGGTCACCGATCCGCACGATCCGCGGCAAAACGTCTACGGGGGCTCGCGGTATCTGCGGTTGCTCGCCAATCGCTATGACGGCGACATGGTGCTCGTTTTGGCCGCCTACAACGCGGGCGCGGGCAACGTCGAGAAGTACGGCGGGGTGCCTCCGTTCGCGGAGACCCGCGCCTACGTCCGTTCCTGCTTGCGCCGCTACTACGCGTACGAGCGCCAGGCCCAGCTCTCCTCCACGGCCTCGCGCCGCGGTCCGGCCCGTCACATCGCGCGCTAACCTCACAGCCGGCTCGCGCCGCACGCCGCCGAGCGCTCCCGCTGCCGGCGTTGTTCTGCAACACTGTCGCCGTCCATGTTCGAGTCGCGTACCTCCCCAGACCAGGCATTCCCCATCCCAGGGGTCGCCGACTTTGCGTACGGTCGCCTGCTCAACCCAGACGACACGGCCGAGTCGCTCGCGCTCACCCCAGACGGTCACCTGATGGTCCGCGTCAGCGGCGAGATCATGACCCGCACCGACTCGCTGCTGCTGTGCAGCGAGAACCTCGCCACCCGCCCGCTCAACCGACGGATGCAAGGGCGTGCCGTCCCGCAAGTGTTTCAGCGTCTCATCTCGTTGGCGGGCGAGGGCCACATGGTGCTGTGCCGCGAGCAAGAGAACTTCTACCCGCTCAAGCTCAAGCGCGACTTGGTCTTCTTTGTGGAGCGCGTGCTGTGGGCACTCGAGGCGTCGCTGATGTGGGACGTCGGCGCGCTGCCCGGCTCACGCTCGGGTGAAGAGATAGCGCTGGTCCGATGCGCGGGCGAGGGCGCCCTGGCCGTGCGCGTGCCGGGCGAGCTGGTGGCGGTCAAGATCACCCCCGATCGCCCGTACCGGGTGCACATCGACGGCTTTGTGGGCTGGGTCGGTAACGTCATCCCGCGGATGGAGCGCGGCGTGCCGTTCCTGCACTGCGAAGGCGAGGGCGCCGCGTTTGTGAGCCTGCCGCGCCCGACCGATGCACCGCTTGCACAGCAGGCGGGGAGCACCGCGTGACCGAGGGCAAGCCCGCACGGACCCGGCTTGAGGCATTCAAGCGGGAGATCCTCAATCTGCCAAACATGATCACGATCGGGCGCTTGTTCCTGATCCCGCCCGTGATCGTGCTGATCGATCCCACCGATCCGATCCTCAACTTCATCGCGTGTCTGCTGTTCGCGGCTGCGTCGGGGCTCGACATCCTGGACGGCTGGCTGGCCCGCCGACAGGGCCTGGTGACCGTGTTTGGCAAGTTCATGGACCCATTGGCCGACAAGCTGATGGCGATGTCGGTGATGGTCTACTTGGTCTACGTAGGCTTGATGCCCGCGTGGCTGGTCGTGCTCATGCTCGGGCGAGACTTCTACATTCAGGGGATGCGGACGGTCGCCGCCTCGATGGGCGTGGTCATTGCCGCGGGCGAGGGCGGCAAGCTCAAGACCGTGTTCCAGCTGACGGGGATCTGCTGTGTCCTCGTCCGCTACCGCTACATCTGGCCCGGTACGGGTGAGTTCGTGGATTTCGCGTTCCTCGGCATGTTCTTTTTGTACGTGTCGCTTGCGCTGTCGGTCGGCAGCGCAATCTCGTACACGAGAGCCTTTGCGGCCGACCTGTCGAACATGCGCGAGACGTGAGCGCCCCCGACGCAGCGCCCTCGGTCGGCGATCGCTTGTGCGCGCTCAGTGGCGAGTCGCTGCCGGGGTTCTCCTGGCTCGACGGTGGGGACACACCCGGGGCGCGCGGACTTGTTGCGGCATGGCCCGACGTTGAGATCGTCGGCGACAGTCTCGACCGGCTGGACGAGGTGGAGCAGCGCTGGCGCGCCGAGCCCGACGCGGTCTGGATGGGGTGGCTCTCGTACGAGCTGGGCGCGGCCGACCAGCTGCAGCGGTCGGTGCGGCACTCGGCACTGCCGCCGCTGTGCATGCGCCAATACCGAGGCGGGCTGCGGCTACTCGGTGGGGAGATAGCGTCTGAGTTTGGCGACGCCGCGCGGCTGCGGTCTGCGCTGGCGGACGTCGAGCCGCTGGCCGCTGATGCTGCCTGGCCGCTGGAGCCGCTGACCGCGGGGCTGGACCCCGCTGCCTATCGCGGACGCGTGCGCGCCGCCCAAGAGCGGATCGCCGCGGGCGACACGTATCAGGTGAACCTGTCCCAGCCGATGTCTGCACGATGGACCGCTGCGGCCCGACGTGTTGGCGAGGCCGAGCGGGCGGCGATGCTCTACGCGGCGCTTCGTCGTCGCTGCCCGGGGACGATGGGCGGCCTCGTGTCGACGCCCGTGGGCACGATCGTCTCCAACTCGCCAGAGACGCTGCTTGAAACCACTCCGGGTGCTGGGCACGAGGGCGGCGTGCTGGCGCGGTCGTGGCCCATCAAGGGGACGCGGCCTCGAGGGGAGGGGGCTGCCGACGCGGCACTTGCAGATGCGCTGCGCGCGTCGGCCAAGGACGCTGCCGAGCACGTCATGATCGTCGACTTGGTGCGCAATGACCTGGGGCGACTCGCGGCGCCCGGCCAAGTGTTTGCGCCCCCCAAGCCGTCACTGCTTTCGCTCCCGACGGTCCATCATTTGGTGACGGAGGTGCGGGCGACGCTGCGTGACGACGTCGGGTTGACCGAGTTGGTGCGGGCGCTGTTTCCGGCCGGCAGCATCACGGGCGCACCCAAGCGCAGCACCGTTGGGATCATCGACACGCTCGAAGAGCACACCCGCGGAATCTATTGCGGGAGCTTGCTCGTGCTGCAGCCCAGCGGCGTGACGCTGAATATCGCGATTCGGACGGCCTTGGCGCACAGCGAAGGCATCACGATGTGCAGCGGCGGCGGCATCGTGATCGACTCGGACCCTGAGGCGGAGCGTCTCGAGACGCTCGACAAGGCTGCCGCGTTCGGCGGGCCCTAGACCGAGGCGGTGTCCGCGTCTTCCGACGCACGTTTGTCGCTGTCGTCGGCGTCTTTGGCAGCGACGGGCGCTTTGTCTGCCGCGTCGTCGACACTGTCGTCGGCGTCTTTGGCAGCGACGGGCGCTTTGTCTGCCGCGTCGTCGACACTGTCGTCGTCGTCCGCATCTTCGTCGTCCGCATCTTCGTCGTCCGCATCTTCGTCGTCCGCGTCGTCCTCTTCACCTTCCTGCTTCGGGTCGAGCGCGTCCCCGTGCCGGGTCAGGAACACCAACAAGAGACCGACCCCGACGACAAGCGCGATGTCTGCGATGTTGAACGTTGGCCAGATTCTGTCCTCGCCGTAGTGAACCTTGATGAAGTCCACCACCCCGTAGCGCTCTTCGCCCCGGATCTCGCGGATGCGCACGAGACGGTCGTGCAGATTCCCGAGCGCGCCGCCGCAGACCAATGCAACGGCCACAAACGCAGACACCCACCGCGTCGGGAGCGTCATGGCCATCCGGGCCATGTACAGCACCGCAACCAGGGTGACTCCGATGAAGGCCATCCGCGCCCACGAGGCGTCGCGGAGCAGCGAGAACGCCGAGCCCGTGTTGAAGCCGAACTCGTAATAGAACCAGCCCTCGATCACGGTGATCGCTGGCGCGTCGCGGAGCGTCTCCCACGCCCAGGCCTTGCTCCAAAGATCGGCCACGAGGACGAGGACGGTCAGGATGACGACCAGCCAGATCCGTGACGCTCGAGACGGATCATCCGCGGTCGAGGCGACGCTGTTGTTGGACTGTTTGGAGTCGACCATCAAACGGCAGCGCGAACGATAGCGCTAGTTCTAGTTCTGGTCACTGGTGGCGCCAGGCCCCCTGCACGGGCATTTGGGGCCTTACTGACGGCTGCGGGTCCGGCGCAGTCCCCACGCGCCCAGCCCGACCAAGCCGAGTCCGACGACCTGCGAGAACGACAGAAACAGGGGGTGGTCTGGGGCAAGCCCGAGGCTTTCAGCGAGCGGCGGGATCGGCCACTGCACGAGATAACCGCGCGAGGCGTCGCCGCGAAACATCTCGGTCACCGTCCGCAGCATGCCGTAGCACAGAGCGTAGCGGCTGACCTGGCGCCAGGGCGCCTCGATCCCGCGCCGCAATCGAAACGCGAGCAGCACGACGAAACAAAGCGCCAGGCCGCCCGACTCGATCAGCTGCGTGGGGTGCACGGCCACGGTATGGGCGCCGTCGCGCGCCACCTCGCCCACCTGATACGCGATGGATTCTTGTGGGAACGTGACGGCCCATCCCGCGTCGGTCGGTGCTCCCCAGCAGCACCCCGCAAACCAGCAGCCCAGCCGCCCAAACACGTGCGCCAGCGGCATCCATGTTGCGGCGGCATCCACCACGGTGCTGACACGGGTGTCGTAGCGCTTCGCGAGCCACTTCATGCCCAGCGCAATCGCGGCGAGTGACCCGAAGAAGACAAACCCCGTGCCGTCGCTGGAGAACATGCGGCTGGGGTCGTCGATGTACGCGCCGGGTGCCGTCAGCACATGAAACACCCGCCCCCCGATCGCGGCCCCGAAGACGAGAACGAGATAGAGATCGATGAGCAGCGAGCCCAAGCGCCCTGGCGCGAGCCCGCGGGCACGCATGTCCCAATACACGCACGGCATCGCGACCAACCCTCCAACCAGGATCAGCGTGCCGTAGGCGTTGACCGGGCCGAATCCGGCAATCTCGAACAGCACGGGATGCACGGTCAGCTCCGGGGGGTCGGGGGTTGGCGCAGCAGGAGGATCGCGAGCCAGGGTAGGCCGATGACGAGCGCGATGTCAGCCCCGTTGAACGCGGGCCAGGCCGCATTGCCAGCCCGCAGCACGATGAAATCGACGACGGCGGGCCGCGGGATCTGCCCCCAGACGGGGATCGTCCGCAGCGTACGGTCGGCCAAGTTACCGAGGGTGCCGCCGATCGCCAGACCGAGCGGCACCGCGGCAACGCCCGCATTCCACAACAAGCGTCGTGCCATCCACAAGAGCCAGGCCAGGGTGGCGGTCGCCAGAACGACGAGCACGACGGGTGCGGCGGGGCTGCTGTGGCCCAGGCCAAACGCGGAACCATGATTGAGCGTGACGGTGAACTCGACCCCGCGCATCGGAGAGCGCGGCGGCCAGCCCCGTGCGTGCACAAGCGCCCAGCTTTTTGTCATCGCGTCGGCCACGACGACGAGCACGGCGGTCCCCGCCATCACGCTGAGGCGGCGCCATGGCGCGTGCGGTGTCGCGCCGGTCGATGCCACGCCGCGAGCGTAGCTGCCCAAGGACGGCGCGGCTACTCAGCGGCCCACAGGTCGACGAGTGCCGGGTGCTTGCGTCGCGGCCAGTCGTCGGGCGGCCGGGTCAAGGCTTTGCGCCCACGAGACACACGCTGGTCCATCGCCTGGCGTGACAGGCCGCCGAGCGCAACGGGCCGCGCGCGCTGCAGGTCGACCAGCTCCTGGCGGGTCTCGCCCAGCAAGCCCGACAGCGCATTGCTCAGCAGCACCGACTCGGGGAGCCGCAGCTCACGCAGCGCCTTGCGCAGTCGCGCCTGCATCGTGAGTTCCTCGCGCACGTCGTCGCCGACGCGGCGCAGGGCTTGGGCGCGCTCGGTGGCGTCGGCCGCGAGGGATACCGACGCCGCCGCGACGAGCAGCGGCAGGGGGCGCACGTCGGGGCTGGCCAGCGCGGGGTCGGCCAGTAGCGTTTGCACCTCATGGCTGGCGATAGCGTCGATGTCGGCCTCTGTGCCCCCGAGGCGCTCGAACTCGTCGCTCTGCCACGCGGCGACGAGCAGTCGCAACCGCACCGCCTCAAAGACGAGCAGCTCAGCCAGTGCTTGAGAGGCGTCCGCGGGTGGGGCCTCGCTCCACTCGCGCGCGGGGGCTGTTCGGGCCAGGTCGGCCAGCGCCTCACCAAACGCAGCGGCGGCCGGCCCACCACGGGTCGGCTCGCGCGTTTCCGAGACAAAAGCGCGTAGCTCAGAAGGGATCTCCACCAACAATGCGTCGCGCAGATCCGTGTGAAAGCGGCGAAGCGCTTCAAACCGATCGGTCTGCACGGCCTCCGCCAGGCTCAGCCCCTCGTCTCGGGCGGCCTGGGCGTCGACGGCAACACTGCCGAGTTCGGCGTGGAGTTCGTCGGTGTCGAATCCGAGCTCACCGAGCAGCGCCTGGGGCACGGCCAGTGCGCTCGAGACGGCATGGGCGACCGAGGCGCCTCCAGAAGCTTGGGGGGATGTTGACGACGGGCCGACCACGCTGCCCCAGGTGTAATCACGTGAACTCGCGACGCAAGCCCCCGAGCGCTCCCGCGTGTCAGTCCAGCCACGGATACGCGAGCGGATGGCGCAGCCGGACGCCAAGCGCGAGCTTGAGGCGGGCGTTGGAAACCCGCTTGCCGTGCACTGCGGCGCATTTGGGTGCCTCGGCCCAGCGTGGCGCCTCCACGCCCGCGCGCGAGGCAATCTCTCGGTACATGGTGCGCCGGGCGACGTGTCCATCCGCGACGACGTGCACGACGCCCCGCACGTTTGGGCGGGTCAACGCGGCCACAACCGCGGCGACGGCGTCGTCCTGGTGGATCAAGTTGGTCGCGCTCATGCCGTCACCCGGCCGCGGCTCGGTCTGTGGGCGGGAGCGATAGAGTCGGTCGAGGCCACGACCCGGGCCTATCAACCCTCCCATGCGCAGCACGATGGACGGGGCAGCTCGGCCTAGGACAATTGCCTCCGCCGCCCGCTGCGCGCGGCCCCGCGTGGTCTGCGGCGGGGCATCGCAGGTCTCGTCGACCCAACCGTCGTGGGCGGCCAGCGCCGAGGTCGAACCGACAAACACGAGGCGGGTCGCGGGGGGAAGGGCGCGTACGACCGCGCGCGTGCCCTCCATGTACAGAGCGTGTCGCGCCGCATCGGTGACGGGCGCGCCTGAGACGCGCGCGGGGGCGAATGCGATCACGACGCTCGAGGCGGCCTCGATGCAGCGGAAATCTGCCGCACGGTCGGTGACGTCCAGCGCGGACAACGTCACGTGGGAGGGCGTGGTGGCGCCTCCCCAGGTCCCGCTGCGCGTCGTGGCGACAACCGGGCAGGGCAGCGCATGGGCCAAAGCGCGTCCGAGCCACCCCGCGCCTACGATCGCGACGGGTCCAGTGATGGGCGCGGCACTCGACGGTGGGGACACCCGCGTACCGTAGCAGTGCTCCGGGGCTGGGCCGTCGCGCGCGAGACGTGGTACCAGCGATCGGCGTCGTGGTGGACCTCAGCCCCAGCGACCCGACCGCCTGCGGCTGGTCGGTCGCCCCGATGATCGATCGGACAGACCAGCACTTTCGCGCATTGGTGCGGATCGTGGCCCCGCGCGTGCGCCTGTACTCGGAGATGGCGGTCGCGACCGGATCGCTGCATCGACTGGTTCGAGGCGAAGGGCCAGCTCAGGTGGCGGCGCAGCTCGCGGGTACAGAGCCCGCCGCGGTCGTCGCGGCGGCCCGCGTTGCCGCCGATCGCGGGTTCGACGAGATCAATCTCAACTGCGGCTGCCCGGGCCCCGCGGCGCTGGCGGGCGGCTACGGTGCGGCCGCGATGCGCTCACCCGAGGCCGTGGCCGATGTCGTGGCGGCGCTGACGAGCGCGCTGGCGCTGCCCGTGTCGGTCAAGTGCAGGATCTCGATCCACCCCGAGCGCGACCAAGACGATCAGCTCGCGGAGCTGAATGCGTTTGTCGAGCGGGTGAAGGCGGCCGGTTGCCGTCACTTCATCGTGCACGCCCGCGCCGCGCACCTGCACGGGCTGTCCCCGAGGGCCAACCGCAGCGTTCCGCCATTGTCTCCTCACCTGGTCTACGCCATCGCGGACGCGCATCCCTCGTGTCGCGTCGAGATCAATGGCGGCGTGCAAACGCTCGCCGAGGGCAGGGCCCACCGCGAGTGCTCTGCGGTCGCTGCGGTGATGATCGGTCGCGCCGCATACGACGATCCGCTCATGCTCGCGGGAGTCGACACTCCGGGACGGCCGCGCCGCGCCGTGCTCGAGGAGACGGTCGAGGCGATGGCGCGCTACATCGACGCCCAGCGAGACCACGGGGTCGCGCCGTGGGCGGTGATCCGGCACATGTTGGGTCTGCCCCGCGGCCTCCCGGGGGGCAAGCGCGCACGGCAGCGCCTCGGGGCGCTGTGTCACGACGCGAGCGCCAGCGGCCAGGCCATGGCGGCGGCCTTCCGCGAGCCCCTCAGCCCAGACGCACCAAAAACCGGCACTTCTTCCCGGCTTGAAGCTTCAAGCCGTCCTCGCCAAAGCTCTCAGCCGTGAGCTCGGCGGCCGGATCCTTGTGCACGGCGCCGTTGATCTTCACTGCGCCCGATTCGATCCGCTGCCGCGCCTGCCGCTTGGAGGCGAACGCCTTGATCGTGTCGTGCACGACCAAGTCGATGAGCTTGATCGGCGCCGACGGCAGCGTGACCGACGGTACGGCCGACCAGTCTTCACCGCCCCCGAAGGCCTGCTTTGCCGCGCGCTGGGCTTGCCCGGCCGCCTCGGCCCCATGGGCGATGGTCGTAGCTTCGAACGCGAGGCGTGCTTTGACCTCGCGCAGCGCCGCGCCCTCCGCTTCGCACAACGCATCGACCTCCTCGGTGGGGATGTCCGTGAAGATGAGCATGAGCTTGCGGACGTCGCGGTCGTCGCACGAGATCCAGTATTGGTAGTAGTCGAACGGCGGCAGGTGCTCGGCTGAAATCCAAACGGCCCCGCGCTGCGTCTTGCCCATCTTGCGACCGTCGGACATGGTCAGCAACGGCCAGGTCAGACAGTGGGCGTGGCCCCGCGGCAGGTCCGTGGCGCGGCGAATGAGCTCCACGCCAGACACCATGTTGCCCCACTGATCGCTCCCGCCCAGCTGCAGGGTGCAGCCGTGCTCGCGGTACAGGTGCAGAAAATCGTACGCCTGCAGGAGCTGGTAGTTGAACTCCAGGAACGACAGCGGCAGCTCGCTGTCGAGGCGGTCGCGGTACGTCTTGGCCGCGATCATGCGGTTGACGGTGAAGTGCACGCCGACGTCGCGCAGAAACTCGACGTAGCGCTGGGCGTTGAGCCACTCGCCGTTGTCGACGAGCACCGCGTGGTTCGGGTTGGCTTCGTCGAAGTCCAGGTAGGGACGCAAGAGATTGCCGATGCGCACGACGTTGTCGTCGATGGTCTGCGCGTCGAGCATCTTGCGGGTCTCGCTGCGCCCAGACGGATCGCCGATCCGCGCCGTGCCGCCGCCGACCAGGACGATCGGGGTGTGCCCGTGCCGCTGGAGCAGGCGCATCGCCATGACGCAGACAAGGTTGCCCACGTGGAGCGACTGCGCGGTCGGGTCAAAGCCGATGTAGAACTTCACGCTTCCGTCGGCCAGCGCAGCGTCGATGGCCGGCCCATCGGAGAGCTGCTCAACAAAGCCACGTTCGGCAAGGACTTGTAGGGCCTTGGACCGCACGGTGGGCATGGCGGACAGAGCCTCGCGGGGTTCGGTCATTGCCCGCACAGGGTAGCCCCAAACGGGTCGACGGCGTCAGGGCAAGGGGCGTCCCGTGACGGGGGCTGCGGCGTGCTGCGCGGGCGGGGCACCCGGGCTGCCCAGGCCACTGGGCCCTACGCTGGCGGGGCGTCGAGCGTCGCTTCGTGCTCGGTCAGCGCCTCGTCGAGGGCGGCGAGCTTGCGGGTCACTTGGTCGCGAAATCGGTTGTGCAGGTCTTTTTCGCGGAGCAGCTCGTCGGCGAGGCGAATGGCGACCAACAGCGCGACCCGCTGCGGGTTGTAGGTGGTCCGGCCGCCCGCGAGCTCACGGACCTTCTCGTCGACGTAGTCGGCCAGCTGCTGGACGTAGTGCTCGCCCTCGTCGCTGACGATCGACAGGGACTGCCCCGCGATCTCGACCTGAACCGAACGTTTCATCGACCCTTAGAGGGTACCAGCCCTGCGTCGGGGTCGCGAAGCTTCTTGGGACGCCCGAGACTCAGTTGCCCTCGAACTCAGCGAGCCGGTCAGCCTCGTCGTGAGCACGCAGCGCGGTTACGAGATCGGTGATGTCCCCGTCCATGAATGCGGGGAGGTTGTGCCGCGTGAAGGAGATCCTGTGATCCGTGACGCGGTCTTGCGGGTAGTTGTACGTGCGTACCTTTTCCGACCGGTCGCCGCTGCCCACCTGCTGCTTGCGCTGGGCAGATCGCTCCGCTTGGTACTTTTGGATCTCGGCGTCCAGCAATCGGCTGCGAAGGAGCCGCATGGCGATCTCGCGGTTTTTCGTCTGCGATTTTTCCTGCTGGGACTCGACCGCCAGGCCCGTCGGCATGTGGGTCAGCCGCACCTTGGAGTCGGTCGTGTTGACGTGCTGACCGCCCGCGCCGCTGGCTCGCATGACGTCGAGCTTGATGTCGGCCGGGTTGATGTCGATGTCGATCTCCTCGGCCTCCGGCATGATCGCGACGGTCGCTGCGGACGTGTGGATCCTGCCCTGGGCCTCGGTCGCTGGCACACGCTGGACCCGGTGGACGCCGGACTCGAACTTGAGATGGGCGTACACGTTCTTGCCGCGGATCATCGCGGAGACCTCTTTGACGCCGCCGGCACTGGCCTCCGACAACGTCAGGGGCTCCAGCTTCCATCCTTGAGACTCGGCGAAGCGCGAGTACATCCGCCACAGGTCGCCCGCGAACAGAGCTGCCTCCTCGCCGCCCGTGCCCGACCGGATCTCCAGGACAACATTCTTGCTGTCGTTGGGGTCCTTGGGGAGCAGGAGCCGCTGCAAGAGCGCAGACTGGTCCTCAAGGGCGACTTGCAGCTCCGAGACATCCTCTTGCGCGAGCTCGCGCATGTCGGGATCGGTGAGGAGCTCGCGGGCCTCCGCCAAGTTGGCCCGCGTGGTTTTGTACACGGCGAACTTCTCGGCGACGAGACGCAGGTCGGCGTGCTCACGCGACAGCGCGAGGAACCGCGTCTTGTCGGCGGTGATCTCGGGATCGCAGAGCATGTCGCCGAGTTCTTCGCAGCGCTCGGCGATATCCTCGAGCTTGGCGTCCATCGAGGCGTCCATGGGCGCGCAAGTGTAGTCCACTGCAGACCCCGAGCACGGCTGATGGCCCATTTGTGGTGTGTTTTTCCTTCGGGCGGGCGGCGGCGAGGCGATGATGTCGCGACCCCCGTTGCGGGGCCGCGAGGGCGGGGGTAAGACTGCGGCGTGACCGAGGACCTGCGTTGGGCCGCCCGCTACGCGTTCTGCGAGGACCTGTGGCGCGACCGGGCCCGCATCGTCTGGGACCGTCAGCTCGAATCCGTCCTTTTGGCGCGGGCCGAAGCGGGGAGCAACGGCGAGGCGTCGGACGATCCTGTCACGGAGATGCTCCAGCGCCTGCTGCCAAGTTCCGCTCAGCAGGGCGATCGCAGACGAATCGATGTCTCCATGGGGGTCAACGCCGACGCGGTGGGAAGGCGGCTGGCACCTTGGAGACCAGGGACCCAGTTCCTGACCCTGGGGCCACTTTGCGATGCACTGCGCCGCCGCACTTGGGAGGTCGCGTTTGCAGACCTTTCGGACCTGCTCGTCACGGACGGGCCGGGTGAGCCCTCGCGCCTCGCGGTCCGAGGCGTCGAGCTCGTCGAAGCCCTCGCGGCCGACTTCGCAGGCGGCGGGCGGACGGTCGTGTTGAGCGTCGCGGCCGAGGTCGAGGCCCCCACACCTGCCCTGCGGGGCGACACCGAGCTGCAGTTTGGCGTGGACTACGCCGGCCTAGCGGAGATCGTTGCGCCGCTTGTCGAAGATGGAACCCCCGTCCGAATCTACGGGGTGCTTCGGCCGACCATGGCTGCCGTCGTCGAACTCGGGGACGCCGAAGAGGACGAATACGAGACGGAAGGTGCGGAGGCCGAGGGGCAATCCGATGCGCTTGGCGCCGAGCGCCGCGAGCCCTCCGAAGACGATACCCAAGACGTCGGCCCCGCCACGGGCCCGCGTTCGTTGGTGGCCCCGGCAATCGGCGGGGGCTTGGCCGACTTCGACGATGACATGGCGACCGCCATCCATCCGAGCGGCGGCGCCCGTGCGGGTTCGGGCGCATGGCGCGATGGCAAGCCCCGCGGCGCCCGCTGGAGCACGACCGCGGGGGCGGCGAGCGAGGTCGCGGACGAGTCACCCGATGAGCGACCCGATGGTCCACCGTCGGGCGGGCTGCTCGAAGAAGAGGACGTTCCGCTCGCGTACGACAACACCCTCGGGACGCAGGAGCCCGCGATCGTCGAGTACATCGCGGTCATCGGATCCGCGGCCACGGCCCGCTCACCCGAGGGCATGACGCTGGTGGAGCTGCCGTCGCCGGCCGAGCCGACGGTCGTTCCCAGCGGCCCCGCTCCAGCGTCGCTCCGCGCCCAGCTGGCTCAGTCGCAACGCCAGGCAGATCTGGCGGCGATCGACCGGCAGTCCTTGCTCGAGCGCCTCGACGATCTAGAGTCCACGAACACCGCGCTCAAAGCGGAAGCTGCGCAGCTCCGCGACGGACTCGCGCGGGCGCTGGCCGAGATTCCCGAGTCGACGCCCGCCGTGGACCCAGACCCGGGCGACGCCGCCGCGCGGTTTGATGCGATGGCGGGCGAGGTCCAAACGCTGCGGTGGGAGCTGGCGCAGACCAAGCACCTCCTCGACACCGCTCGTGCCCGACCGGTGGAGACACTGGAGGCAGAGGTGGCCCGGCTCCAGGCGCTTTGGGACGCAGGTGTTGCCCTGCCGATCGAGTCAGCCTCGACTCCGGCGACCGACTCGGATCCCGCCCAGGGGGTGAACGGCCGTTTCGGGGGGACGGGTGAGGCCTTGCCTCGCGAACCCCACGTCGAGACGGGCCCCATCGGCGGCGTGGCAGCGCTCGCCGCCTGGCCGCCGCTCGTCGCTACCCTCGACGCGCTGCTGCGTCGGGTCGAGCGGAGCGACATTTCGGCACTGGAACTGCGAAAACGACTGGTTGGGGTGCGCGACGCCTTGATCCGGCTTGGCCGTCGCGCTGCCCAATAGGGTCGTATCCCCGGCCGGGCGCCCGACAAAAACCGGGCGCGCGAGCCCGGCGGCTTGCCGCACCTCGATCCCACGGACTATGCTCAAGGTGTGCGGTGCCTCTCCCAGGGGACCCACAGTCTCTTCCTCCCACGGGCCCCAGCGGGCCCACTTTGCGAACATCACCACCGATTCTTTCGCGCCCGACCGGCTGACCACCGGGACAAGGGCACGAAGCCACCGTATTGGAGCCTGAAACATGCGAGTTGCGCCTGAAGGACCGAAGCCCGATTGGGCTGCCTTAGAGACCGCGTTTGAACACAACGCGCCCGACACCCACAGCTACCTCGACCTCCGTAATGGTCAGGTCGTCACCATCAATGACACCCGGCCCGAGGACGACGAAAAGCGTCAGCAGATCCGTCACGGCGACGGCCGCTTTGTGCACCTGGATCCCGCGTCCTCGCGGGAGCAGTACCGATGGATGGAACGGTTCGTTTCGTCCGTCGAGGACGAAGCGCTCAAGGAGCGATTGATCCTAGCCATCGACGGCAAGGGGGCTTTTCGCCGCTTCAAGGACGTGCTGCTGTCGTATCCCGTCGAGCGCGATCGCTGGTTCACCTATCGGGCGAACCTGCTGAACATCTACATCAACGGATGGCTGCTCTCGCAGGACATTCTGCTTGGCGAGCAACCGCCGTGGGGTGCGCCCGACCAGCCGCCGGAGCCTGACGTGCCGCTCGAAAAACCGATCGGCAACCGAGGCGAAGGCCCAACCGAGACGCTTCGTCGGCAAGCCCGGGAGCTCATCGATGGGATGCCGGCCCTCGAGCTGCCGTCGCTCATCGCCTACCTGAAGTTCCTCAAAGAGAAGACACCCTCGGTCGTTCCTGGCGAGGAAGAGCCCGCCGGGATCGAGTAATTGGGCGAGTCCGACGGGTGCAGCCCGGAAGGTGCGGCCCCGGAGGCGGGCTCGCGCAAGGCACGGGCGAACTTCCAGCGTTTCGTCGGCGTGGATTTGGGCGGGGGCCGCGGCAAGAACACCGCGGTTGCCCGTCTCGAGCTCACGTACCACGCGGATGGGCGGCCGCGGCTTGCGGTCGCAGAGGCGAAGATCCGGCAGGGGCAGCGTGGCACGGGCGCGCCCACCGACGAGGCCAAGGGCGGAGCGACGCTGTTTCGCGACGACGTGCTCTTGGCGTACTTGGGCAAGTGGGTCGACGACGACACCGTCGTTGCGATGAACGCCCCGCTGACACTGCCCCCGTGCGTGCGGTGCACGTTGCCGTGCCCCACCGTGCCCAAGTGCACGGTGCCGGTCGTGCAGTGGATGCGGCGCTGGGCGCCGCGCCTCGTGGACCGCGGCCGGAGCGACCCGAGCAAGCCAGCCGTCACCCCGTACACCCAACGCGCGACCGAGCTGGTCTTGGTCGGCGCGGGGTACCAACCGCGTGAAACGCTGGGGCAGGGGACGGGGCCACTGGCAGCCAGAGCCGCGTACCTGCGGCGCGCCATGTCGCCGGTCCTTCGTTTGCACGAAAACCTGATCGAGGTGCACCCGCGCGCGACGTTGGTGGCCGCGTTCGGTCGCAACACGGCCGACCGCACCCGACACGGCGCCGACGAGCGAGTTCGGGCAGTGCGTAAAGAAGTGCTCGTGGCGCTGACCGAGTCGATAGCGTTCGACTATGTCTGGCCCGAGCTGGTCGTCCGCAATACCCACGTTTTCAACGCCGTGTTGTGCGCCTTCACTGCGTTTTGGTGGGCCCAGCGTGGCCTGAAGGGCCCCGCGGATCTCCGACGGGCTCCCGCGGATCCGATCCCGCCCGGCTCGGTCGCGACGACCGAAGACCTGTCCGCTGCGATCGACGATCTTGGCACGCAGTGGCTGGAAGACGGCTGGGTCTGG
>Ga0316189_10000868_pt1 | contig 30262 bp, 36 predicted proteins | sample LowCovwburrow_MG_FD_204930 | JGI IMG/M metagenome (GOLD analysis project Ga0316189, IMG submission 204930) | Coastal sediment microbial communities from Maine, United States - Lowes Cove worm burrow | ecosystem: Environmental > Aquatic > Marine > Coastal > Sediment | place: USA: Maine...
GTCAATGTTTCGCGGATCATGTGCATGGATACAGTACCGCTATACTGCGGAACATTCTCCAGAATACAGATTGCCGGTGACAATTCCTGTATAGCCATCAAGTATCCGATGAAAGCGGTACCGGCTGACTCATGCTGTTCTGCAAATTTCAGTTTATTCTTGCTGCGCCCAGCTATGGATGCACCGGTGCAGGGCAAGCCAGCAACCAAAATCTGAGGAGACTTGAGCTGACGATGGTCAACATCTTCAATTCGACCTTCAATAACTTCGCATGAATATGACCAGGTTTGGTTATTGTTCCAGCTCGTTTGCAAATAAGCATTCTCAGGCTCTACAGCCCATATAAGACCGCCAGGAATGTTTTCGTCCTCAAGCCCCTTATGTATGTAGTAGTCCATGATACCAGCGCCATGCGCCATGGAGGCCATGGAAACAGGCCTTCTATCTCGTATCGTGCTCGCTAATCGTTCCTCACGCTCAACTCGCTTTCGATCAAGCCAGTGATACTCGATAGTAATGCGGTTTTCTTCAATCATCACTTGTACGCGATTAACGCCTTTGAAAAGCTCATCAAGGCGCTGATTGACGATATCGATTAATGGATAAAAGTGATCGCCGATTTTTTTACGACACACTTTATACGTTCCATTTTCTGATAACAGTAGTGTAAGCCTGTTCTGTTCCAGGCTGTAGTTGAGTGAATAGGTACTGCCAATATCGTATCCGGCGTCACCAAGCCTTAGACCTTGTAGCCAGATACGTTTCCCGTTCTTATGGTTCGCCAACTTTAAGTAAGAAGTTTGCAATCTACTTTGCATTTTTATATCTCCAAAATTAAAAACGGGGATACCCATACGGATATGCCCCGCAAGGGTTAATGATGCGTCTAATGTTTATCTGGTAGAGGTAACTGATGCCACGAGATTACGAGGAACGCGATAGAGCCTCCCATCGAAAATACCTAGCAATGGTTTGATCGAACTCACTGTTAATTGCGGAATTTTGCAATACTCCAATGTGAGGCAATCACCCAGTTGATATTTCCTGTGATACTTCCTCACCTGTTCCCGCCATGTTTCGTTTGCTACTGGAACATCGTCTAAATATGACAGTGGGCATGTGTAGTAACACGGCCCCATGCTTTCGGTCATTTCTTTATATCCCCAGGAAATAATTTTCCGATGAGCAAGTTTCTCGGTGGTTCTCTGTAATAAATGACAGCCGATAAATGTTTCAGTCTCACCACTATTCTTGCGGGTGAGATGAACAATAGACCAAAGTACATTGCCGCGAGCGCAATGGCGCTTTGTCTCCCAAATGCCGGATTCATTTTCTTCCCGTTTAATAATCTTTTCGATTAGTTCCTTACGAGTGATATCTTGAATAAAAAGCCATCCCATGATGATTCTCCTAATAGAGCGACGGTAGTCCGATCCAATAGGATTGGTTATCCCGCCAAGGTTAATGAAAGTGAACACAACCAGATAAATCCGGTCACAGCGTCAGGGTGTTCATACGCTGCTGGGTGCCAATCAAATAATTGGCAAGGGTGCTTGATAACCTCAAGCGGGGGATAATTCGGTCTTTGCAATAGACGCGCTGGATCTCGCATAGTCATGACTGACTATTCTGGGCACACGCTTATTGGAAAGACCCCTCAAACTTCGAGGGGTAAGGTTGGATTGCTGGCGGGGTTAAAGAGCCTGTTATTTGATCGTAAACACTTCACCGAATGATGCGCTGCCAGGTGTCATATCAAGTGCGCGAATAGCTGGTATAAAAACATCAGTATGAGTTCGAACAACAGCGGTCTTGCCTTTACCCGCAGGTTCCCTGGTTGTCGTTACTTTCTTGTCTTTGTAAGTGTCACCTCGGATAACAAAGGTTCGACCGTCATTGCTGTTCACAACACCAGATACTTGCCCTGCCGCCAATAGTAATGCCAGGTGCCAGTTTGAGACATCACACAATGGCCGTTTATGCTCAAGCATTTTCATCGATCCAAAAAGCTGGGCATATTGACGCCACAAACCTTTACTGCCTTTTAGTGTATCGGCTAACTGCATCCCATCGAGTCGAACTAGCTCGAACCGCCCATTGTCAATAACCTCTGGAATCTGATAGACATGCTCATCAGGCCATTGCTCTGGCAGAACTTCAGCTTCAATACTACCGTCACCAATCGCAATCAGGTGGTTTCGAGTAGTCTTGTACTCCTTGCCCACTGGCCAGGCACTTGTGACACGATGTTTCACACCAAAGATAATGCACTGCTTAAATTGTTGCTCTGGCGCCATATAGGCTTTCACATCATGAAAATGTCCGCTAATCCAGCTACTGAACTCACTATCAAGTACATAGTAGGGAACGATCAGTACCATGACCCCACCAAACTGCAATAAGCCATTCGTCCGCCGATAAAACTCCTTCTCAAGTCGAAGGCGTTTTTTTGTCGGATCGCTCAACTGTGCTTTATCAGCGACAGCATCACCATACGGCGGATTTAAGAACAACAAGCCGAACTGTCTGGCGGTAATCATGCAATCTCTGATATCGCCGTGGATGCTGTGATTAAGAACCTGCTTGGAGTGCCAGGCGCGTTCTTTTTCGTATTCAACACCGTATGCTGTAACAACTGGTCTGCTATCTCGATGCTGATTAATTAACGACAGTTTTACCTCGCTCAGTGCCGCACCTTCACCACAGCAAGGGTCGAAGATATTGGCATTGTCGCCCGCGAGAGTTAAAGCATTGTTGATTCGACTAATACTGATTGAGTCGGTTGGGAAGTACCCGTTCTTAATAAAATTACGCGCAAGGCGTGGAAAAATTAAAGCCATAATGATTTCCTCAAGGTGAAAAATGGGGAAACCTACCTGTCGGGGAGGGTTCCCCGATTGGGTTAATGAAAGTGAACACAACCAGATAAATTCTGGTCACAGCGTCAAGGTGTTCATACGCTGCCGGGTGCCAAAACAAATTGGCTAGGGTGCTTGATAACCTCAAGCGGGGAGTAATTCGGTCTTTTCAATAACAACGGCGATATCGGATAGTCACCGATAACTATGGCAGTTGCTATTGAAAAGACCCCTTAAACATCAAGGGGTAGGGGTTTAAGCTAATCGTTTATCAAGACAACCTTGCTTAACGATGTCTGCCAAACGATCAATATCAATCGCTATCTTAATGCCGCATTGCCTGATACCGGTTAACGAGGTAATCATTTCTGTTTGTTTCATAATCGGAATCAATACTCCGCCCCAATGATCAAGCACTGGAATAGGGCAGATAGCCTTAATCATATTCCATAAATGTGCCGTATAACTGTCCGGTGCATCATCACTTTGATAGATCAAAATAGCTCGATGATTCGCAAGATCGGGTTTTATGATTTCCTGCGGATAGAGGAAGCAGTGGACAAGTTCCCCCAGTATTGTCGTATGGACTCTACCGGTCATTTGCTCCAATTTATCCTTATCTCCGACTTTCACAAAACACTTTATTTTGTGCTCTGAATCAACCAGGTTAAAAGCAGATAATCCGCCTTCGACATCACCTAGTGTAATACGGCTTTGTAACTCACGAATTGATGTGTCTCGACCCCATAAACTAATCATTACGAGGTTGTCGGCTTCATCAGTTAAAACGGAATCGACAAAGATACCGTGAATCTCTCTGATTGACATAAATGCCTCGGTATCCGGCATTTCAAATTGATTTATTACAGTCATAAAAAACTCCTACTACTCCCCCGACCGGGAGTGTAAAAAAGTACACTCCCAGATCGGTGGAAGAATTAGTGAAAGGGCTTGCTGATGTTTTCTCGCTTAACGTCATAAAACCTAACAATTTCGAATAAGTTCTTGAATTGACCTGACAAACCCTTGTACTGGGAAGCAGGATCATATTCGTAGACACGAAGCTCAAAAACAGGTGGTTTATTTGGATCGAAGCAAGTGCCTCTATCTGTCAAAACCAATCGGCTGATATCTGACTCAGTCACCTGTATCAGATATTGAGTCCCGGAACTTGTAAACTGACTACCATCGACACAAAGTAACTCTGGTGGCAATGGTGCAGGAATGAGTGAATTCATTACTCAGCTCTCGTTTGGTAACATGATAGTGATAACAGGCTCTCCTTCATCACCAGGACCAATATGCATTTTCAAGACAGTCCTTCTAGGCAGTTTGCCTCGACCATGGCGTGGTACGCAGTAGAGTTCATAAAGGGTTTCTTGTGACTCCCCCTTATTGGCTCCAACACACCCGCAACGTGCCATGTAAACGACATCCCAAAGGCGGCCTGTTTCATCCTGATAGGTTTGATGACGTTTATTATCATCTTGATCCCAGGCCACATGCTTCTCCCAAACTGCGCGGGTCAAGGCAACGGGCACTGAAAATCCAGCTTCTTGTGCAATTTCAGTCACATCGACCAGGTTGCCGTCTTTTATGGCCATTGCTCTGGTGTAGGCATAAATCACAGGGCCAAAGAAATCTTCAATGGCCGAGGTGTTTTCGTTTAAGTTGTTCATAGTAGTCTCCATTAGTGAAAATGACGGAGATACATAAACACCCGGATGGGATAAATGTATCCCGCCGGGGTTGTTGCCTTTGATAAGGCGTGAAAGTCAATGAAAAATTGGATAGGTGTGGTATAAACTTATACCTATGGCAATTAGGTTAAATGGTAAGGTGAAAGCAACTTCTCCAGTTGAGAAGCTATTCATCGAAGCTGGTGGCTACGATCCTAATAAAACACTAAACAAAAGTGAGCTATCAGATGCTTTGCAAACCACGATTACACGGTTAGCAGACATTGAATCACCCGCTTTACTCAAGATATATCAACAATGTGTTGATAGTGGTGATATTAGTGAAGATGCTGAAATCTCAGCGTTAGCAAATACCCTCGTTTAAAAGCATATCCGCCTCCTTGTCATAACCCGGTGCGCGTCTGGCCACCTCGATAATGTAATGCAAATCCTCTATATCCTCGTTATCTATTCCTGAAGAATAAATTTTTGATAAAAGGCTATTCGGGTCTTCGCGTGCCATTTCCAGTAATAGGAATTGAATTTTCTTCCAGGTTCGATCAGTCATCGATTTCTCCTCAGTTAATGAAAAACGGGGAAACCTGACCTTGCGGGGAGGGTTCCCCGATTGGGTTAATGAAAGTGAACACAACCAGATAAATCCTGGTCACAGCGTCAAGGTGTTCATACGCTGCTGGGTGCCAAAACAAATTGGCAAGGGTGCCTGATAACCTCAAGCGGGGGATAATTCGGTCTTTGCAATAAACGCCCTGGATCTCGCATAGCCATGACTGACTATTCTGGCCACACGTTTATTGGAAAGACCCCTTAGACTTCAAGGGGTAAGGGATTAAATGAGTCCGCGCTCGGAAAACGACATGCTTCCGGTTGCGCTGACGATGTAATGATCGAGTACACGAACATCAATCGTGGCAAGTGCATTTATCAAGCGTTTGGTAATCGCAATATCTGAATGACTAGGCTCCATCGTGCCGGACGGGTGATTATGAAAAAATATTACCGCAGCCGCATTTAACAACAACGTTCGTTCGACGACACCACGAGGATAGACACTGGCTCCGTCGATAGTGCCGTGAAAAAGTTCTTCTGTCGCGATAACTCGATGCTTGTTATCGAGAAACAGGCAACCGAATACTTCAATACGATGCTCACCGAGATAAATCTGCAAATATGCACGAGTATCTGCCGGTGATGTTAAATGGGTGCCGGGTTGATTTTTGTACGCTAATAATTCTAGCGCGACCTTCAACAGTGACGTTTGCTCAATTTCGGAAAGTTCTGAGATAACGATTTGAGAAAACCGATCCTCTTCGCTTTCCACCAACTTCAAGATATTCGCGTTTACACCTGAACAATTATTCAAATCAAAATTCATTTTGGTTTCTCCTAAAAAAGAATGGGAAACCTGACCTGTCGGGGAGGGTTCCCCGATTGGGTTAATGAAAGTGAACACAACCAGATAAATCCTGGTCACAGCGTCAAGGTGTTCATACGCTGCTGGGAGCCAATCAAAAAATTGGCAAGGGTACTTGATAACCTCAAGCGGGGAGTAATTTGGTGCGACCGGTCCAGGGGCAAGGCCGTGACAGTCCGGAATCTCTCGCCGTGACGCTTCGAGCGCAAGTTTTGTGACCTGCCAGGTGAATTGTCGTGACCGGTTCTGCCTTAATACGCATCGAGCATAGCCATGACTGACTATTCTGGCCAAACATGTATTGGAAAGACCTTTCAACGAAATTGAGAAAGCATGAAGTTAAGAAAAGGGGTCTTACGACCCCCTCTCTAGTTGAATGACCTGGTTTCTAGCCTGCAAGTAACCAGCTAGAACCCTGGTCAGGGTGTTTAATGCTCAACACGTTACGATACAAATGGGTAGCCGCCCCATCATTAAGATTGAGGCCACTTATTTGATCGATAAATGCTTGTGCTAGTGATGTGAAACCGTTGTTGTTCACATCAATATTACGAGCAATCTGGTGAGCATTGGGTATACGAGTCTGAGTTTTTTGCTGGGACATGCAATTTCTCCTGTTTAGTTGATCGGGGGACTCTCTATTTCGCCTCATAACCGACATAGAGAGTCCTCCAATCCAGGGTAAAAACACGTAAACACCAAAAGGTTAAAAACGAAAGGGATGCAGGCATCCCTTTGTTTTAAGGTTTAAAGCCAAGGTCTTGGTAATGTTTTCACATCCAAATCCCCGATCAATACTTGCTGGAAAGAGAGTTTCGGTGTTTTACCCGAAATCCAATCACCAACTAGCGGAGCGGCTTCAACCAGATCAGTAGCTTCCTGTTGTTCGACAGACTGCGAAAGAGCAGGCATCGATAGTTTGACTGATGTTAGCGTCCCGACTAAATCAGACACGACAACATAAAGTACTGGAGATAATGAAAGAATCAACAACACGGCTGTTTGCCCGTATTCTCGATAAATAGCTGTTGATCCGACGATAATGAAAAAAGTAGTAACCGCAATACGAGGTGCATATTTGAAAGCAGCAACAAGAATATAAGTCACAACAAATAGGGATAAGAAAAGTAAAATAGTAGTCATGAAGAGTTCTCCGAGAAGTGGAGAACAGAAACCCAGAGCAGGGAAAGTTCCCCGATTGGGTGTTAAGGATAATGGACTTGCTAAAAGCAATGTACCTGACTGTCCAAAGGTACTAAGGGCGTTCATCTATGATGAACAAGGGTACTTGATAACCTCAAGCGGGGGATAATTCGATTCGAAGATATGGCCTATATTATAGGCCATACATTTGAATTCTCAAGCGTTAAACAAATGCATCGTCGAGAGCAGCAGATCGGGACTAATACATTTTATACAAAGCGGTCATTCCAGTTGGTTCTACTAACTTCGGCTAAGTGCCCAGAGCGGACTATCGCCCATATTTTGGCGAAGCGATAATTTTTCCGCGAACATATTTTGTTCGCCGTTTTATTGAAGCTCTTCAAGTGGCACTACAAGGACGCCTTCTTCTAAAGGTTGATTTTCACAAGCGATAGAATAGCGCACTATTAAATCTTCTGTGGGGGCTGCCCTTTCGCGGTGGCCTAGTGTAAGTTTAGTTATATCTCTAGCCATTTTTGGATGGATAGCGAGGTCCATACTACCCCCATAAGTCCAAGGCAAATTTGGGTCCAGTGAGTTGCGAAAAGGAAGACCTTCATAGCCATTCCCATTTAAACCATATTGACTACGAAAAAGAGGCCTATTGCAGCCAAAAGCCAGAAATGGGCCAATGGCTGTTGCTCGACCATGATTTGTCATGCCGATGACCACGCTCACTTTTGCACCCGGATCAATGATTTTATAGTGTATATTCAATTTCGGTTTGTGCCGTTTTCCAAACATATCGGCAACATCATAGTGTTCCATTTTATAAAAACTATCGCCACTACGTTTGTAGTATCTGTCTTCTCCGAGTTTTGACATATGTGGACCAGTATCACTTTCGGGTATTAGACTAATTGCGTATCCTTTGCCGTCCTCGGTTTCGAGTATACGATGTTGTACCTCTGCAACCGTAGGATCCACCCCATCACCAGTAAGCGTGTTAAGGCGTGTTAGAAACCTATTCACATTTTCGATTGGTTTTAGCTCAATCGCACAGTCGACACCCTTGTCGTTCTTCCGAGCATCAACACCCCAGATGACCAACCCGCCACTTGAGTTTGCGTAACCTGATAATGCACGTGCTAGATTTCGTTTATCGTCAGTAGAGTTTAGTTCGGGACTCTTTGGCACTTTGAAGTCGAGCCAAAGATTCTCCTCCTGACTGGTCGCGATAAAATTATCGAAATCTTCGAGAGTTAAATTTTCAAATAAATTGGATATGTCCATAAACTGCTAACCGATGATTATGTGGCTAGCACGAATATTGTGATATGCCGCTCTTTGTCCTCACCATATTCTCAAGAATTTGTTTATATATCAATGCCCGCTGTGTGCCCTTTATAGTCGTTAACGCTTCAATAACTTCGCACTTTGCATTTGTAAAAATGCCAACATCTTCGTCTCTTACTTGATATATTTTTAGTTTAACTTCAATCGAGTCACCAGGGGCAGTATGTTGAGGGGGTTTTACCTCAGCAAGTTTCATCGATTTTTATTATGATTCATATTTAAAAATAAGGGACTAAAAATGAAGACTATCAACTCTTTCTTTAATGCTTGCCGAGTCGGTGCATTTTTCAGACACAATACTGAAGCTTGGCGAGGCTATAGAAGTACAAAAGAATGTAAAGAACGTAATATTACTAGAGCGAAAGAGATGTGGAGCATGATAGGCCTTAAACCAACAAAGGCCCCAGAAAATGCCATAGAAATCATCTCAGATTTGGTCGTTGATATTTTAGATGATATGCGTAGTGAAAAGGAGAATATCAGCGGTTTATCAACTATGTTGCGAGAAATATTAGGCCTTGTTGACTGTTATCTAACCAATATAGAATCAAATGATAGTCATAAGGGAACAAAAAGATTTAAGTATCGCGTATCAGAAGGCGTTATGGAGTCTCTACAAAAAGGGCAGAAGCCAGATGTTATTTTTGAACACCATATCCCGATAAAAGTACTACGTGATGAGCTGATATGTGAATGTCACTCAAGGGAAGAAGTTTATGAGTATCTGAGAATTAATTTAAAGACTGCTTTCATTACCAAAAAGGAAGATGAAATGTTGAATGACATAGGGCACAAACAAACGATACCAAAGTGTCGTGACCGATATGCCGAAGCTGGTATTGTTATCCATGATAAGCCAGTGCAATTCAGGAAGTAATAGAAGTTACAGAACTGGTCAGCTGTATTAGTTCCGATCTGATCTTAGATACGTTGTAAGGTTTTTTCGCATTCTCAATGGCTGCTTCGGATTAGATAGCTGCCGACTGTTTGCTTGGATAGTGATAGGCGGAAAAGCGCCCTTTATAGCCGTAGCGCCTGCCATCGGAGTCCAGGTCTTTGGGTGAGCCATTCTATATTTTGTATTCATTCTTAAGCCACATGTGTTTCTGCTTTACAGATGGCGAGCTACAATTCCCAGCTAATGCCGCTTCAACCAAATTTGACAAAGCGGGCTTAATATCATTTTCAGGCATACTTGGCAGGTAGAGAAGATTCAAAAAATTATTTCCATCCTTATCTGTCCTAATCAAGTCTGCAAAATCACCTTCTTTGTTCTCACTATTTTCTAGGATTCCTACAGATTTCTCATCCAAAATAATTCTTGGGTATATCGATCTGGTAGATTCTGCTTGATATGCCTCTACTAGACCTTTACCGAACACAATCCCATCTTTATGGTAAAGTTCTCCACATGCTACTGCGCCGCGACAGAGAAATCCGCAGTTTACCAATAGTCGACTAAACTCCAGCGCAGCAAACAACACAGAAACTGTCTGATTCTCGCTCCCAGATATGACAATCGAATCAGAGAAGGCCGTTAGCTCTATATCAAATATTCCCTGAAATTGTTGACGTATCGGATCGAAATAACGTCCCTCTATTTCCTGTTTTACTTGACCTAGAGCAACTAGAATATCTCTGGCCTTTGATTTATCAGTCAACGCATTTTTAAAGCCAAGTATATCGACAAATGCGACGGTACTTTGTTGATATATTATTACAGGCACATCCATTAATAGTTCAACAGCTGATTATGTGAAAAACAAGAATATTGCTTTATGTTACAACTTTTTCTCATGATTTTCTCGCTCAATGTCTTATATGTCAACGTCCGGTATGTGCCGTTTGCTGCCTTTGAAAATATTAATGCCGAATGACCGCTTCGTGCCAACATCAATCAAATAGGGCATCAACCTCAACCACCGCTTTGTGATTGGCAATTGTCAGACATTATTGAAATCAGCTTAGATTTCTGTCAGCTCAAATCTGGGCTACTACAAATGACTTTGTTACTACAAATGACTTGCGTTGTTTCATTCCCTTCGATGCTGTTTCGGACTGCCATTTCATTGGTGTGTTTAACTTCCTTACCCAGCAATTTACCATTGGCAACCCGGTGCGTGGGTATCTGCACATCCGTTTTGATATTGGTTAAGCGCTTTTCATAAGTATTACGTAGATCATCAATCCCATTAGCCACTTCCACCGTATAACCCCAAATCTTGATATTTTTATGAAACAGACATATATTAATCCTATGGATTAAACTATGAAGGAATTCCGATGAACATCCAAATCAGCGATAGCCTGCTAAGAGTAGGCGTGAACCTGCAAAGCATGACTTCAGCGGATTGGCGTTTGCATCTACAAAATATTATGGGCGCTATTTTCAAGCACCTGGTTCAAGGTTCGCTAGTGACGCTGGGCGGGGTAGCAACCTACGTCGTGATTGAAGATACCACCTGGGCCTTTGCCAGTATTCCTCTGGCGCTGGTATTCATGGCCGCAGCCATCAAATACTTTTACTTCATGGCCGCCACCGGTACGGTGCTTGCGGCCTCGCAATCAGTGAGTAATCTTCAACAGCATTTTGGAGATGATCACGGGTTTGATAGGGACTCTGACCCTATGTTCAGGAGTGAAGTGACAAATATTCATCATGAATTTGAATGGATTGACGATGACAATGATCGCTAAAGATCATTAGTCCAGATTTTATCGGCCCCCGCCTTTTCCCAGGCGGGTGGTAAATCCGAGGGACCTTGACTGCTACCACTCCCCTGACCTTGATTACCGCTACTTCCCCCGCCTGATCCGGGCAGTAGATTATCCATCAAATCACCACCGATTTGCTTCATCGCACCAACACCATCCGATATCGCATCCATCCCGGCGTTTACCACCTGGCCGGTAGCATTGACCATGTGGTTTTGATTCCCCGGATCTGTTCGGGATTGCGCTTCCTCTTTGAGAGGCGCACTGTCTGTATTAACGCTCGCTTGCCCCTGATTGATCGTAGCGGTATTACCACTCATGCGCTCCGATGCCATCTGCTCGATCTCACCGGCAGATTTACCCACCATTTCCTGACTGGGTACACCGGCTGATTCGGCCATTGCCCGAACCGCCCCCATGTTGCCTGCTGCGTGGGCCGTGATATTGCCTGAACCGGCGGGTGTTGAGGGTGATTGCGTGGCGTTTTGCACATCCGCATTGTTTTGCTGATTGGCCTGCATCACGCCGTCAGAACCCGGAGCATTACCGATACCGGCCATCGATGCCGCCTTGCCTTGCACGAAGTCACTGACAATATTTTGTAGCGTTTGTGTCGCGCCGCTGCTATTGCCGGCAATGCTCGAACTCTGTGATGCCAGTTGTTCCATGTCATGCCCCTGGGCTCGTCCAAATTGAACTAACTCACCAACCGCTTTGACCGATCCTGCTCCACCGGATTCTTTCATTTGGGATGACAGGCTTTGCCATGCCTGCGCTTCGGTGAGTGATGACTGTAGATTTTGTTGTGCTGAACTTTGTCGATTAAAACCGGCAGAAATATCCTTGGATTGTGAATCACTACTCGCCTGTGATTGCTTCGCGGATTCCTGTTGGCCTGCCTTCATGGCACTTGACCATTTCTCACCGAATTGGCTATCAGAAGCGGTTGTCTGCGCGGCTTCCCAAGCTTCTTTTGATTCTGAAGAACCATTAAACCTGATAGCTCCACTGCCTCCCAAACCAGTTGCCGCCGCCAGTCCCATGCCAACCAATGTTTTATTCGCATCCAGTGATGCCGTGAGCAACATCGATGCGGCCTGACCTTTGCTCATACCGTGCTTCGCTGCAAACCCACTGGCTACTTTGTCTACTTCACCAAAAGACTGGTTAAATTGATTGCTAGTCCCCAGATCACTGCCAGAGGAAGAACCTGTCCCCTGAGATGTCCCCTCCGCGAGTCTTTGCATGTTAGAGAACGTGGATGCAGTTTGACTCGAAAAGCCGCTGACGGCGTTTTTAGCGGCCTGTACGGAGCTGCTTAAACTGGTGCCGACTGAACTTTTCATGGCACTGGATAGATTCGCAGCAAAAGGCGTGTTGTTTTGAGGGCTATCCATAAATTGATGCCCACCGCTGGTAGTCGTTAATTTGGCGCCGGTGCCAGGATTGGTGTGGGTGCCAACTCCCCGGTTCATGGTTGGGCTGCTATTGCTCTGGAACATACCGCTATTGTATCCACTGTAATTGCCGAGCGAGATGTTACCGCTGGAGACACTGGCGGCAGCGGCAGAGCCTGATGACTGAGCAACACCCCCGAGAGATGAAGCCAGTTGCGATGCCGCAAATCCTGAGCCAGACACGATTGCCCAGCTAAACATCGGTATCATCCATGATAGATACCCGGCCATCGCAGACATATCACTATTGACCGCACTCATGCCGGTATAGGTCAGCATGCTCAGGGTAGCGGTACCGCCACCGGCTTGCATCGCGGCCGCAGTCGTTGATTGGGCAGCGTAGGAGAGCATTGCAAAGTTTAAAATAGCAAACATGGGTGGCCAAAGCTGAAGCCAGAACAATAATTTGAAATACATCAAAATGGCTTTGCCTTGCATTAATGCAATAAGCGTAAAGATAAAGGCGATGGGGAATATGCCGTAAAGCAGGGTTTCAAGCACGTTGGCAAACAGCGACATCATGCGACCGGCCATTGCCCCCAGTGTTGAGTATGTCGTGCGTTGCTGTGCTTCGCCCTGTGCGAGTGCGTAGTCCTGCGCCGCACCGAGTGCTCCGGCGTTATTCGCCATGTTAACGAAGGATCGGCGCATGGTATTAATCATGGCGTTTTGTCGCACGATATCAGCGGCTGATTTCGATATGCTGGCGATATGGTTATAAGATTGTGGAATGCTACTGAGCAATCGAGCTTTGGCATCTGCCTCTGAATACTCGGCAAACATACGTTGGCCATAAACGCTATTCATTTCATCAATTGCGGCTGCCCAATCTGAATGTAAAAACCCTCTAGCTGTCTTGCAACCGACCATCGTCGTGACGCCAGCGCTATTTTCGTAGTTAACAAATATGGCATTGCCGAATTCAGCCGCAGGTAGAGTAGCCCAGATATCCGCACTCTCCATGACGGTCTCGATACTGAACCATCCCGCCATCATGCCGTAGTAAATACAACCCTGAGCAAACTCTGAGAGGTTATTCGCCATGCGCGCATCGGTGACTTCAAACTGAGTGGTTGCTTCAACCAATCGGGAGGCAAACAGCAAACCATTTGTCCTATATCGCAAATCGTTGGGCAGTGAAAATACGGTCTCGAATGCACCGGTTGCCCAATCACCAATAGCCGTGGTGATCGCCAGCGGTGCAGCAAGTCCGGCAGGTACATTAGCCACCAGACTGTCATTGGCACTATTAACGCGATCTGTGATTTGAACATCCGTTGTGGTCAAGATCGCGGCGTTCATCATCACAATGATGGCAAACAGGCGACCAGTCGCCTTGAATCGAGCCGTCCAGACGATTTCGATGGCAACGATAACGGTCGTGATAACAAATACCAAACGGATCAATTCAAGATAGTCTGGTGTCGAGGTCAATGCAGTAATCGCCTGGAACAAGCTGCCAAGCATGATGCCATTGCCGTAGGTGAATACTTCTACCATGCGTTAATTCCCACCACCGGCAGACCAGGCATGACTCATCGCCAGGTTACGCGGCATGGCACTGATAATAATTCGTTCGTAGTATTCCATTTGCTCCGCGATTTGCAGTGATCGAGCGACGTTTATCTCGGCAGCTCCCCGAATTCTGGATAACTGTTCTTGCACAAGCTGTATACCTTCCCGCAATTTCTTACCACCTTCCCCGAAACCTTCATTGTAGGAGTAGGCGTAAATCCCATTCACAACACTGCCGACGTAAGTGCTCAGTAGCTCTATAGCGATCTGTTCGGCATAGTCATCGATAATCTGAACGCCTAAACCGTTATCACCGAGTAAAGCTGCGGTCCTGATAATCCGCATAGTAGGTATTGCGGTCTCTGCCACATAGTCAACATCACCAGCAGTGGGGTCTGTACGGTCACGTACAGCGTTATAGAGCCGCATGAGTGCAGTCGTTGTTCTACCAACAAGAGAATTATCTGCGGTCAACGTCCATGCTTCGGTTTCAACTTCACGACACCCATTCGCGCCACTCATCGAGTCAGCGCATCCATAGCGAGTAACTGAGGCACCATAAAGCAGGGCATCGAGCAGGCCATCATCAGTCAGCATCAATGATGGAAATACATCTGATTTTGATTGTGAGTCAGGATCATTGGATACCGTTGTTTCAACACCGCCAACGACTTTGACTTGTCGTTTCACGATCGTACCGGTCAAGGTCATGGCTAGTCGTTTCATGTCGTTGTCGCTGGCGAACATGTTGGTTGAATCCAAAATACGCCAAACCAGATTGCCTTCGACAAAAGAGAGTTGTCTGGCTTCGGCACTATTGATATCGGATTTAGTATCGCCACCTGGGCCACAATCATTTTTTGCTTCGGTGTAGCTCGAACCTGATGTTTCCATGTGACGAATAATGCAGAGATTCTTTTCTCGATCATTGATGCCCATAGCACCCCCTAATCCTGAGAGTAAAGAGGCCGCTTCTTCACAGCTATTAATCGAGCTAATGGTGTTCTCCTGAAGCCAGTCAAATGTTTTTTCCATGGTATTGGCGATCTGCGATGAAATGGTTCTCAGTCCCAGCATGAGTGCGTAGGAACCGGCACTGGAACCGATGGCCTTTAATGTGTTAACGAGTTCCGATGCGGAGATAAAAGAGAGTGATCCGCCAAAGGCATCGATACCACCACAGCCAGCGGTAAATTTAGGTGCTCTAAAAGCGACTGGTTGCACGGTACGTTGAGGTACACGGGCAAATATCCTGCCGCCATTGATATAGCCGCGAGATTGCCCCTGGTAAATGGAGGCCGGTGTAGAGGTGGCGGCGCCACCCACCGAATTGACAAAGTTTGTCAGGTCAGTGGCCACATCAGCCTGTGTCGTGGGAAGATAAAATATTGCTATGAAGATGAAAACAATTCTGATTGATGAAGTTAGCACCATAATTTCCTCACTGAAGCCCGGTGGTGGGTACCCGGTAGTTAGGCTCACCTGGTTCAAGTTTGAATATCCTATAAATCCTGCTTTCCAGTTCTTTCAAACTGATAAAGCCGTAAGAAATTGGTTCGATAACACCCTCACTGGGCTTAGCCAGAATAATGGCTGGCGTTGATTCCACACCGAGTTCTTCCGCAAACTGCGGAGAATACAATGCCTCTGGAAATTCATTCACTGAGCCGCCATCGACGGTGATCGCGATGACAGTAAAACCATAAGCATCCGCAAATCGTTTTAAATACGGTGCCATTTCGTGGCAGTAAACACAGCTTGCTGAAATGACAAAATACAAACCATATTCTTTAGCAATATCTTTAAGTGCTGTACGGCGATCATCTTTGTATGACTGACTATATGCTTTCAGCGCAACCGGGTTATGAGGTCGCACCTGGTTGTAGTCATAGTCAGGATTTTTCCAGACCAGACGCTGCCAGTTATCAGCCAATAGCGTGTTCTTTCGAAGTAATTCATTTTGAACTTTTATCCAGTTAAAAATATTCTCCTGTGTCGGCTGTAGTACCGCCCTCGCTTTGCTGGTTTCAACCGCTTTCTGAAGGACTTCCAGTGTGACTAGCGGATCTTCAAGCGCGGTACTCATGTCAGGGTATAACGTGTTTGGATTAACCAATGCGGGTTGAATTGGCTCATCGGTTTCTTCCGGCTCAATGACCTCTGGATCAACATCGCGCCAGAACCAGCCCTCGGCATGTCGATTATTCCACGATGCGCGCTCGGCCTGATCAATAGCCAGATTGGCAGGCTGATCAATGGTTGATTGAGCGACAGCGAAAAAGGCAACAGTCATCAAGCAAAACCCTAATAGTGTTCTCATCTTATTCACCATCAAAATTTGCAATCAGGATCAAATTGGGAACAGCCTGCCGACTCCAGGCGCGTCGTGAAACTCTCAATAATGGATTCCATTTCACCGCTCGATGGTGGGTTTACCATGTCGCCAAAAGCATCTTCGAAATATTCACTAAAATCGATTAAGTCAAAATTAATGGTCACGATTTCGTCGGGTGTCAATCCCCGGCAATTGGGAGACTTCGGACTACCCCATCCGATACCCAGTTGCGCCTTACCTTGCTCTTGTATAATGCGACCTATCTTGGAGCCGTATGAGCAGTAAACGTACTTGTAGGCGTAGCAACCAAAAACAGTATCTTTGTAACAGTATTTGCCGACATAATGTGATCGTCCTGCCATCCTCGAATAGCCCAGCTTATATTCTTCGGTATTGCAGGCAGTGAGTCCGGCATCAGTACCCCAGCCACCGAGATTGCAGCATTGGTTAAAACCCAAACTGTCTTTACGGCAGGCAAGCCCTTCGCCTGAAAAGATTTTTATCGGTTCAGTACACTCATAGCTTCCCGATCCCGGTGGGTTTTCATAGCAAGATAAATCATCCTTTATCATGCCAGTGACAGCGCCTTCGACCGCTGCCAGGTTCGCAGCCGCCAGTCCTAAGTCGGTATTAGCAGCGTAACCGGTGTCATATTCAAGTCCACCAATGGCTACCGATTGATCTTCACAGTCTGTCGTAGGTGGTGCAGATCCCGTACTGCAATCGTAAACCTGATCACAACTATCTTCATCACAGGTCTGACTGACCGGCGAACAGCCTCTGTCTCTCAGCTCCTGACAGTAATTGTCTTCGACAGCAACGACACCATCACAAGTGAAATTCGCCGCATAGCGCCAGCAGCTTCTCGTGACCGGATGACCTTTGATGACTCGGGTGCCAGCGCCTTCGACGCATGATCTGGAATTTTCAATACAAATGGCAAATGCCTCAGAGAAAAGTATTGAGACTGCGTAGATTAAAACGCCAAAATATAATTGACTTTTCATTGCTGAGCCTCATACCCGGCACAGCCATTACTCCAGGTATCTGTCACGATAGGCGTTCGAATAATTTCCGGTTTTTCAAATTCGATGGAGACGGATGCAGATTTGTAAGAACAATAGAGGCTGCCATTCTTCCAGGTGCGATTTGCTGGTAGCATATCCTTATTGAATCCGTATAAATCTAAATTGACTTTTGAGCCAAAACATCCATAACTCTTCTCGCCGTCTCCAAAAGTAACATTCCATGGCCTGACTTCATGGTAAGTTGCAGTGTAAGCACAGTCTCCATTGTCCGCACAGGAGCCTTTAATAAAAACCGGGACGTAGGTACAGCGATCAGTAAAGCGCGGTCTTAAAACCTTGCCGCTATATCGCAATGTTGGCTCATTCGTACTCATGATGACATTTGTCCAACCGGTACAGTCACCTGAATCGCCATCGCTTGCATCGACCTGGATAGATACCTTGTCATCAGGTAGCCCAGGGTTACAGAATGCTCTGGCATAGACATAATCATCCCTACCTCTTGAATTGATTAATGCCCTTCGTTCACTGAACCCGATTCCGATTGGACAATTCGATTCCTCGTCCCATTGCACATCGACATTGAGTGTGTTGTTGCAAGTGTGGTTGGTTGGTGAGTACCAGGCTGTACAATATTCGAGTTCAGGGCTGGTATACGTGCCACTTGTTGATGCGCAGTTACCGCTTTTAATGGTTAAGAGATCGGGGTTTAAGACTGCATCGCCGCCGATAGTTGCCGCGTTGACCAGAATAGGATCGGTATCTGGAAATATGAGTTTCGGCTTTGTAGCCTGATCATAGGCAAATTGAGCGGCCTCGTTCGCGGAGCCGGTCGTGACTTCAACCACCGCATCACTCTCAAGCCCCCCTAAATCCTGATTTTCGTAATATTCAATTTGAGGCAGGTCTGTGCCACTGTAGCCTGGTATGGTATCAACGTCCGCATTTTTACTGAGTGCCTTCACGCTATCAATCAAGCTTTTCGCATGGCTGACACCATCATCTTTGCTGGTTTGCTGATCGGCGTGAACCAGATTCGTCGCCAGAATCACATCGAAGGCGATGATTAAAACAGCCGGTAGTATTTTCATTGCAAACCCCCTTCAAGTGTTTTTATCATTGGCCGGAGTTTTGACCTCAATGCCTCTGATTTGATTTGCCGTCCAACCAGGCCGAGCGCCCATGCAAGCGAAACGTCACCCGAGACAATGTGGTGAACCGGGGGAGGACAGGCGTCTTTCATGCAGGGTTGTATTGCTGATTCAGTCACCACAATCGAAGGCACCTGCGTAATGCTGAATCGCTCGTAAAGCGTTGGGTCGATGAGGATGTTGCTATCGGCTTCAGGATCGGCAGAAGCGACTAAAATACCGTGTAGATATTGCTTAGTCATCGTAAGTGTGTCATTGACGAACCCGCGTAAAACCAGGCTTGCATTGATCCGCCGTGACTGGTCAAGGTAATTGGTTACCGTCTGGTCAGGCATTGATGAGGAAATGAAAATCAATACCTGTGATTCATAGCGTTTTTCGCCATCCTGAGTTGATCGATAAATATTCTGGCCCTGGCTGGCCAACTTGCCGATATCAACGGGTTCTTGAGTTTGAATTGATTCAAAGAGTTCTGGCTTGGGTAGAATGGGTAGTACTGGTTTCGTTGATTCAAAATCAGCCAGCGCTTTTTTACTGGCCTCCAGTGCCTCTTGCTGAGTCTTATCATCCAGGTTTTCAATTACCGTTTTTGACGATTGCAACAATTCGTCCGAAAAGGCTGGTTGGCTCAAAAATATGCTTAAGCAAAACAGCACAAACAGTATGCAACGTGGCATTATCAGGAAGCGCAACATACGCGACGCCTCCAAATGATGTAAGAGAAGTCCTCACCTTTTACCGGATACTCATGACCGGGCGACCACAGCGCCTCAGATCGCCCGTATGGCTGAGTTCCCCAGGTGACTGGAATCGGGTAGAGCATCTGCGTTTTGTAGCTCTGCTTGTTCATCAGGGGCAATGGGTGCGAGATACACATGCTCGATATACTATTCATATCCAAAGAGACACCGGCTCGATGTAATTTCGAATGCATTCGCTGTGTTGTCAGCAAGCTGGCCTGGATGCCGGACTCGTGGTTGACGACATTGCCGGTTAGTGGATACATCGATCCCTGGCACCCGGCACACCAAAATAGAAATTGTTGGCCAAAGCCAGCACTGGCCGCAATACAATCGACACCGCAGGCCGCTTGTGCAGGCAGGTTTGCAAAAAGAGATGATTCAGGTGAAAAAATAGTGGATAGTTCATCGTCCTGCCAGGTTGGCTCATACTCCGACAGCATCATCAAATCAAATGACTCGGCGGCGACACAAACGGTATCAGTCAACATGGTCATCCAATTCGTCAGTGGAAACATGTACCAATGTACGTGGTAAAAACTATTCCGGCCTTCCGAATCTGTTCTAGCCGATCCTTTCTTAACCTGATTACCTGCATCACCCAATTTAGTACCACCTAATGTTGGCGCGCAAAAAGGAGTTGTGACTGCTTCGGCAACTCTTGCAGGCTCCCAAAAAGTAATACCCATGCCAATCCGGTACCAAGGGAAAGTGGGATAGTTGCATTTACAAATCAAAGGCGGGGTTTGACCGGTATCTATCTGGCCATAGGAGGCAACAGGGACGCCGCCAATTGTGATCGGAAAAATTCCTTTCCAGGCAACATCAGAAACCGGGTTCGGGATTTTGCCATGACAGGAATAGGCTTCTGCCTGAGATTTATCAACCGGGAGCCACAGTAAAATCAAAACGACTAGCCATGAAAAAAGATAATTGCATCGAAAGATACTCATAACGCGATCTCATCGATTCTAAGGTGAAGATCACTTTGTGAAACCACTGCGGGTAGACCTTGAATGTTTAGTTTTCTGGTTAGCTGTTGGTGCTGATCAAAATACAACCGCCTGTCATAGCGTTTCATGAGTGCCATGATGGGGCCGTTGGTTAAAATGATCTTGTAGCTGTCAGGGTGGTGATTCGTGATAGCCATTGCCCAATCCACTTGTTTGATATTGTCACCATCGATAAAAATGAGTTGGCGAGTCATGCTGATAAAGCGAAGCGGGTTAACGATAGTGCCGGCCGCATACAATAGATTGCCATCGGCATCCTTAATATCTGACGGCACGATCACCGATGGATCGTGAAGTCTGGCAGAGGTTACTTTTGCGGGTGGAATCGAGACGCCTTTGGGTCTGCCTGCTTGTTTCTTCGCCTTTTTTTGCCAACCTTTGACCCGATCATCCCACTGACCAGAATCAATTTCTGATTGGGCTTTCGACAGAAGCACCTCAAGTAGGTCACGCTCCTTGATCGGGTATATCCGTCCATGGACGCCGAGATCCTTGGCTGACACCAAACCGACATTGATAGCTGCCAATAGTATTGGCAGTATGAGCAGGCGTTTTATCAACCACTGAGTCACTGTGCTGGCCTTAGCGCATCAAATATTAAGCATTAAGCTGCGTATTTAGTGCGACAGCCGCCTTAAAGTTGACTACCTTGCGAGCCGAGATAAGCAATGGCTCACCGGTTCTGGGATTTCTACCGGTGCGCTCTGCACGATCTTTGATCCGTAGTGTGCCGATGCCATGTAAAGTAGCCTCACCCTCGTTAATCAAGGCTTCGGCCAGGATGGCATGGTAGGCCTCATAGAATTCAAGTGCTTCTACTTTTGTGCATTCAAGCTGGGCTGCTAATGCTTCTATACTTCTTTTTTTGTTCACGAAATAATCCTCGTTGTTTGGCGTCCGATGCGGACGTGTTATTAGTACCCAGGTCATATTCATTACTTTCGTACATTCAAGCTGGCCTGATAATGGTTCTGTACTTTCTTTTTCGTTCAAGAAATAATCCTCACCGTTAGACGTCCAAAGCGGTTGGGTTATTAGTAGCCAGGTCATATCCATATTTAAAAACGTCCTTGACCTCACCCATCTTGATTTCTTCTGAAATAGTGATAACCGACTTCAGAAAATCACGAGAGTAATTGCTACAATCATTTCGGTGTGTGTGATGCATCATCACGATGCCGACAGCACTCACTTCTTTCAGGGCTTGTTGAAGTGCGTTAACTTCTTTCTGCAATTGACTGATGGCTTCATCAGAGTTAGTAGCTGGATTGGTTTGACTGGAGGGCATAGTTCGTTTCTCTAAATTTAAAATAATTGGTAAGCGGTGCCTAACAACTCTGTTTCATCTCGCAAGCCAAAAGATGCATAACGAGAGTCGTAGCTCTTGATATGGGTTGATCCCAGATAGACTTCGCCATCAGGAACAACGCCAGGGGCAATAGGGTAAAGCGCGTAGGCTTTGTTGGTCGTTTCCTTCATGGCAACGCCGACTTCGATATTATTGATAAATACCCTGTCTTCACTGACAGTCACAATGTCGCCAGCACATCCCTTGATTTGCTTAATGAGGCGAGAGCCGCGATAGAATTTTGCATCCGTTGGCATATCAAAGGCCGTGAATGCGTGGCAGCCGGGTGAGGTGGTTTTATCAAGCAGGAACACCTTGCCAGGCAAGCTATCTGAACGATTGAACATCACCACATACCAGGGTGACGAAAGGTATGCGATACCCGGTAGCAATACACTGGTAGCGATGAAAGCGTATGCAAACGGTCGAATGCGTGGCCTGGACGCGACTTTATGCACCCACATTAAGCACTTGCTCAATAATCCAGCGATTCTCCGAATTGGCTCAGGAACGACATAGACTGCCAGGGTATTTAATTTGCTTGCCAGCTTTCTGGCCGATGGCAGTATCACACCCTTGGTGGTGTCAATCGCTTCGGATTTGAACTGGTTAAATTTTGTGATTGGCATACGCATCCCGATTACTTCAAGCGCGCGATGATTTCTTGCGTCATATCTATTGAGCCTTCCATTACCGCAGGTCTGGTGAAGACAACTGCATTGTATTGGGTCGATATAGATTGCACTTCGTGAGCGAGTTGACTAGCCCATTGTTGAGATCGTTTGACCATCTCATCCTGGCTAATTTTCTGGTCAACATTCTTGCGCACACTATCCATTTTGTTTTTCATTATGGCTTCGATATCGACCGTTATAATCGAGCGATATCGAAAGCTGTCGTATACAGTGACCACAAGCACTGAAATACAAAACATGAGCACTACCTGGATCACCCATGCCTGTTTGGTAAGCGGCTTCTTGTTATCCATGGCGTTCTATTAGCTCCTGTTCCTGTTGGCGGTATTTCTCCAGATATTCAAGTGCCTCGATCAGCGTCATACCCTGGCTCATCAGGTTTTGACGCTCTGCTACTTCAGTGTTGTTGGTGGTAAATAGCATTTCGGAAAAAGTATCAACAATCAGCCTGGCAACTGACAAGCCTTGTGGGCTGATAATTGCACAGCTCGAATACAGGCCTTTAACCATTCTCAGTTTGCGAATAAGCTTGATGCTTTCCTTACCGCCTGGTAAGCGGTCAATGTTGGCAAGCTGCTTAATACTGTCATCCTTCTGGGCCAGTAATAAGGTGAAATCGGAGCTATCCAGACAAGCCTGGATCGTTGGCGATTTGTAGTAGTCAGCGATGCCCTGCGTGATAGAGATAAAGGAGCCACCATATTTCCGAACGGTTCGATAGCCTTCGTTGACAAAATCGGCGGCGTTACCATAGGACAACAGTTTCCAGGCTTCATCAATGCAACAAACTTGTTTGCGGTTTTGTCGAACGGATGAATACATGGTTTGATTGACCCGCATCATCAAGATGAGTAATACAATGGTTTGCAGTTGTGGTTTGTCGTCCAGCTCTTTCATTTCAAGCACGACAAAGTCGTCACTCAAATCAATAGTAGATGGGCCACTAAAATAGTGACCGAAAATGCCTTGCCGAGTGAAAGGCTGGATCGCATCAGCAAGGTCTTTGTAGCGAACATCATCACTTTCATAGAGGATGTCATAGACATCAGTCACTTCAGCATCGGTTCCTTTTCGGTTCCATGCATCGGCCAATGCAATATCGAGCCAGGTTTGTCGTTCTGCGGGTAAGCTTTCACCATCCCTGACCGCCATCTGGATAAGCAGCGTGAGGATCATGATGCGTTCAGACCCCGTATCTTTGTCACCCTCCCAACTTCGAACATTGGTGAAGGGATTGAGTGATACTCGCTCTGATCCGTCGAACACCAGGAACTGGGTCGAGTAGTACAAACTGAGGAGCTTGCAGAGCTGTTCGAAAGATCGCCCTCGGTCAAATACCCATGCGCGTCCACCTTGGGCTAAAACACTCAATAGCAAGTCTTGAATAAATACACTCTTACCAGCACCAGGTCGGGCGGCAACAGCAATATTAAAATTACCTTCCAGATTATCCCAGGGATTGAAATTGATTAATTGGCCTCGATAGCCTGACAGTAGTTGCAGTGGATTATGAGTGCCTTTCCATTCGGCGATAAATGGGGCCAGGTTGGTGGCAGTCCAGGAAAGCCCTGTCTTGAACATTTTTTTCTGTGCAGCAAACTCGACATAGGTTTGAGATGCGCCGAGCGGAAGCGCCATGATAAATGCAGGTAGCAATATGAAACGCTGTTTATACAGAACCCACTTATTGGCTTTGTAAGTCGCCATCAACTCCCGCTCACAGACTTCCTTGTTGTCATTTTTAGTGAACAACACGATCTGATAATTAATCATCACGGTACTGAATCCTTCATCTAACTTGCGAGTCACATATTGCCATTCAGCTCGCTTGTCATGCCATGATGTAACTGACTTTGCAATCGGCGATTCAGACATTTGAACCGCCCGTTGATGCTTCATTTTTGCGTTGCCGACCTGATCTAGTTGATCTGGATAGCGAAGCGTCATGGTGATCAAAAATGGACAGGAAATTCGTCTGGCATCCTCATAGAGGCTACCGATTAGTTCACCATTGCCCCAGCCAGCCCAACCTGATGGAAATTTATCAACGCCAAACATACTGATATTGGTTTCGCGGTCTGGGTTGTTCATGTACAAATCATCCCGGCCAACCAGGAGGAGATTATCTTTGTTGACTACCTGGTCTTTGATTGGAATGTCTTCATCGTATTCTTTGCGAGTACGCTTCACATTCTGAGCGTTGATCATGGTATCGAGTAGATCGACAAGGTCAGACGGATCGATGACGCGACTACTTAAACCTGCGGTTTTGATAATCGAACTCATGGTATTACGCTGGCTCACCATTTTCTGCTTTTGTAGCACCTGGACATTATCCAGCTTGCCTTCAGGGTAAGGTTTCTGGAAAGTCAGGAATGACCGAAAGTCTCTCGTCATCATGGATGTTTCTGAACTCAATGAACGCCAGTTACCTGACAAGAGATGATCGATTCTTTTGCGGCTAATGTGTCGAAAGATATTCGAGTTACGCTCTGGGTCGAACTCATCTTTCTCATCGCTGACAAAACTATTGGCCCAGTTCGTCATAGCTGGCAATACATCGGGGGAGGCATACATGCAGTACTGGATGACGGTATCCTTCTCGAATCCATCACCGCCAAATAAACCTGAAAGAACTTCCAGGGTTTCATTCGTAATACCGACTGCTACCGAGACTTCGATAGCAAAGCCGTAGCTGTCGGTATTGTAAAATAGCTCAAATTCATCATCAAAGGACTCGTATGGCAATAAATCTCCGAGTCGATGTGTTTTGAGTAATTCTTGTAATCGTCGAATTGAGGGCGGTTTACTACCCATACCGAAGAGCTGTCCTGGACTCTCTTCGGTAAAATGGGGCTTGAGCACTTTCATCACCCACTGTTCGAGAAAATTCGCCACTAGTACAGCACCGGCTTGTTGTCGATCACCCAGTGACCGTTGTCTATTCGGATAAATACGAACGATTCGTCATGCAAATCGCCATCCGGGTCAGTGAAACGATCGAACCAGATGCGTAACTCGCGTGGCTGGGACAATAGCGCTTGTTTTGAATGTATTGATTCAATGCTCGGCTGGCGAACTTCGATGGTGCTATCCATAGAAGGCTGAGGTTCAATATAGTCATCTTTGCGATGCCTTCCAACGCCCTGTTGAGTGTTATCACGCCCATTTACTTCCTTATCAGGAAAAGGCTCTGTATGCAGTGAGCGAAGTGATCCATTATTGAGTTGCTGGTGTGTTGCATTCATTGGCTGACAGCGAACGCCAGTCTCAGGAACACCACAAGTGTAGTCACCACGAACAGTGCATCCACCTGGTATCGCCAACATGATTAGTAAGATGAGCTTTCTACTCATTGGCTGTCTCCGGGGTGTGATTAGCCAGTAGATTGGCATTGAGAGATAGATCTTCGGTCAAAAATATATTGACAATCCGACCCGCACTGATTTCGATAATTGGGTAGGTTTCTTCAGCACGTTTAAAGTACCAGTCCGCGATTTTCTCCATGGAATTACTAACGCCTGAGGCGAGACCAGTTTCAGTGACCCTGCTTGGATCAAGCGTTGAAACAGTACCGGCCGCTGTCGTGGCAACGGCGGTGTAGCTTGATGCGATTGCCTCCCCCATGCCCGACAACGCCCCTGCCCAGAACGCATTGGCGATTAACGCCCCTTGCTTGGTTACAAGATGTCCGCGAAGGCCGTTCTTGCCATCCTCACCAGTAACAACGCCGGTTGCAACCTCACTGACGATGTCACCGTTTCTTAAAACGCAAGTGAGTCTTTCCAGGCGAATATAGGCCCGTTCGTCAGAGATATTGCCGAACCCTGAACCAACGACTCGACACTGCTTCACTTTATGCCGATATTTATTGGGTAGGTTGCCGTTATCAATCAGTTCAAGCAGGACTGGATGTGGATTACGTTCAGCCATCCCACCGGTTGGGGCATCGAGGCCGGACAAGAGCACGGCTTGACCAAAAGAACCCGCAGGGATGGTATCTCGAATATGCGGTTTCTTGGTCTTATTCTTCTTCGTGAAATTTATTCGAACTATCTTGGCTGTGGCTGCCGGTGTCATCATCATGGTGTCAACCAGGTTCTTAGTGGTACCACCATCGACTGTTTGGGTGGCAGGCACAGTCGGAAGCGTACTTCTAGGCGGCAAGGGGATGGTGGGGAAGCCAGTCTCTGTCTCTGGTGTAATCTCATCACTAGCGCCTTCCTTCAGGCGCTTTATTTCGGCGAGTAGTTGCTTGTACTGCATTTGAGACTCAAGACGTTCAGCATCATACTCTGCTCTCTCTTTCTCTCTTTGCTCGTTAAACGCCTTCATTTGATTTTCGTTCTGAAGCACCCAGTTCTTGATCGGGTCATTGCTTCCCCCTGGAGTCGAGTAATCAATCGTGGCTGGTGCCTGGTGGGTGGGACGATTGATCTGCGTCGCAGGATTGGTCAAAAGTGCATATGCCAGTACGACACCAATAACAATAATGAGAAGCCCGATTAAAATAAATTGGCGTTTCCTGACATCTGTTTCATCGGGTAAGTCCGGGAGACCCTCATTACTACTCATGATCGCTCCCGGACAGTGTACATAACGGATGATTCAGCCGGTGCCAGCGTGTGCTTGCGAATCGATATCGCCCGTATCATGCGCTCAAGACTGATGAACTCTCGCTCCTCCATGACCAGCTTCTTATCAGTAATATTAGTGATCAAGTATCGATCTATGATCAAGTCACTACGCCGCCATGAGTTGACATGAACGATTTGAGTTTCTACCCATAAGGGCTTTTCTTTATTGACCGATACCAGGCTAAATCCACGTAGCTTCTGTACGCCTTGCATTTGCTCAACAGTGCGTAGTAGTCGTTTGACCACGTTTTTATACGCCACGATACCTAGATTGCGTTCAACTCCAGACTGATCTATGGTGCCAAACTCGTTAATGACGATTGATTGACCAATGAGTTTCTGTTGCGGCGTCACTGCTAACGTATAGGTATTACCTGCAAGCGTTTGCACGAACAAGGTAAATGGGGTCAGTGTTGCCGGTCTGAATATTGCCTGCCCGGTCTCAACATTGGCCTCTAGTGCCACCTTGTCTTCGGTTCCCCATACAGACTCGATTGAGCCGCCTGTGATCGAAATAATATTCGGGTCTGTGGTAGAAGCTTTGACGGCAATGATTTCATCTGGGTTACCCTCGAACTTCTGAACTGCATTGACGGCAGTTGCGAGGGAAACCAGGAGCAGTAGACCGACTATCTTCCTCACTTCGATTCTCCTGTTATAAACTCATTGGCTTTTCGTTGTGAGACAGGTTCAAACTTCGCCAGCGAAACCAGCCCATCGAGCCGTTGTGTGAAGACCAGAAGCCAGTTCTCCTGCTCCGATGATGCATCGGTGCTGCCTATTCGGATATGACGAACACCCGTAACCACAGCCGACATGCCCTTGACTCGAACCTTCTGAACGAAGAAAGTGGATGATCGGTTCTGTCGTTTGATATCTTCAAATTCTTCCAGCAACGTCTGGCGAAGTGTTCCGTAAAGTTCGGGATCGATGTGCTTCAGAAATGTGTTCATCTGGTACTTGTAACTGGACGGTGTGTAGTTAAGCGTTTGGGCCAGAAACCAGGTGGCTACTTGCTCAATATATGAATTGGTATATCGACCATCAACCAGTTGGAATGGCTGGCTGATCATAGGCGGAAGAAAGGTCGCGCTGATTGATTGTTTCTTCAGTAGTAGGCCTGCTGTTAATCCGACATTAATTAATAGTGAAATAAAAAATGCAATCATCCAGGCATTTCGCTGAAACACCGAACCATTGAGCGCACCTAAATACTTGTTGTGATTCATCCGCGATACTCCCGAATCATCGGTGATATGGGTTGTTTCTTTTTGCTGCCTGGTAAATACCAATAAGCCAATTGCGGGATCATTCCACGGCCTCCCGTTGACTTTATTCTGGCGTAGTATCGAGCAACGATAATCGTAAATAGGGGTGCAATAATGAGGTGGAGCGGGTTGCCAGTCATCAATCCGATATACAAGCCGGACGCGCCGATAATCGCCGTGTCTACCTCGACCCATAGCGCCATGGGAGGCGCATCTAAAAGCCTGGGGATCATAAAGTTATCGAAATCATCTGACATAGCAACCGCCCTACTGTCTGCGCTCAAGGATTAGATCAATGCACCGAAGCCAGATGAACCAGCGACCAGTTGCGCACCAAACATCAAAGCTGCCACGGCAATGCCGAGACCCGCTAATATCCACGAGCCTTTCATGATCGCAAAGAGGCCGCCTGCGGCAGCGGCCAAAGCAATGATGGTTTGGCCGAGTGGGCCGAATACCGCATTGTCGGATTCAGTTGCAAGTCCATCGAACATGGTTGTTGCTGTACCACCGGCATCAACCATAGTGGCCATGGCCACCATGCCCACGGCCAGAAACATAATGGTTACCATGCGATTGACTGTTTCGGGGTTAATTTCTACTTTTGAATTGTGCATTTATATACTCCCTAAAAGGTTTAGTTGATTAAAGTAAGGTCAACACGTCGATTGATCTGACGACCTCGCTCTGTCTTGTTGGAAGCGATATAACAACAAAGTTCTCTCGCTTCCAACAAGATTCGGGGTTCTGGATAGCCCAGAGAAATCAGGTATTTTTTTACGCTGACCGCTCTTTCGAGCGCTAGCCATTCATTCGGTATTTTGCCTGTATCGCGAACGGTGCTATCGGTAAAACCAGTAACACGTATTTCCGGTTTACCAGGGTCATAGTCAGTGATAAATGACGATAGTATTTTTCGATATCGTTCCGTCACATCTGCACTGGCATAAGAAAAATGGACTCTGTATTTTGCTAATGGATTCGATACGTTCGAACCGTTGGTGTCGGCTGACTGATCGGTATTAGCGTGATGAGGTTTCTGGGTACGATATATATCCTTCCCCGTCGGTTGACTGATTACGGGAACATCTTGAGCCTGAACAATCGGAACTTTATGAATGGGTGTTTTCTTTGTTACCGATGGACAATCGGATTCAACACAGATAATAAAATAGGGGTGGTCCCTCCGAATATCTGGATCGAACAGCGCAGCAACCTGAATGATCTTCATCGGCGGGTTGTTAAGGATGCTTGGCAGGGTACTGTCAACTTAAAGGCCAATCGATCAAACTGATGACATGAATAAAACAAACCAACTTTACCATGGATATCGTTTTCCACCTGAAATCATCAGTCATTCAGTCTGGCTATATCATAGGTTTTGCCTCAGCTTTCGGGATGTTGAGGATCTGCTGGCTGAGCGAGGAGTAGTTGTTTCCTACGAAACAATTCGCAGTTGGTGTAAGAAATTTGGCCCAGCCTACGCTCGATCTATCAGGAAACGCCGAGGTTCACTTGGTGACACATGGTACATGGATGAGGTTTTTATCAGCATTGGTGGTAAACAACTTTACCTGTGGCGCGCAGTAGATCAGGATGGGGATGTTCTCGATATTCTGGTGCAAAAACGCAAGGACAAACAGGCGGCAGTACGTTTCTTCAAGAAACTGATGAAAGGGCAGGGTCGCTCTGCCAGGGAAATCGTCACTGACAAACTCCCCAGCTACAGTGCGGCGAGAAAAGCAGTCATGCCCACTTCAATGCATTGCAATGAGCGCTATGCGAATAATCGTGCTGAAGTATCCCATGAACATACACGAGCGCAGGAACGGAAAATGCGACGATTCAAATCGCCCGGTCAGGCGCAACGTTTTCTATCTGTTCATAGC
>Ga0316189_10000870_pt1 | contig 30227 bp, 28 predicted proteins | sample LowCovwburrow_MG_FD_204930 | JGI IMG/M metagenome (GOLD analysis project Ga0316189, IMG submission 204930) | Coastal sediment microbial communities from Maine, United States - Lowes Cove worm burrow | ecosystem: Environmental > Aquatic > Marine > Coastal > Sediment | place: USA: Maine...
CGGCGAAATTAGTCATATCTGCCAGCCAGATTGTTGCTTGCAAAATGCGTGATTTTGATGTGCCGTTTTCCGAAAGCAGTGCATCCACACGGGCCAGCATATCACGGGTTTGATCGGCCACCGAGGCACCGGGTGTGCCAACTTGCCCCGCCAACCAGATTATGCCGTTGTGAATAACTGCCTGGCTCATCCGGGAGCCGGGGTTAATGCGTTGAATATCAGTCATTTTATTTTCCTTTCAATAGACGATTAGGTGCAAGTGCCGAAACCGTTTGGTCGGCCAAATCAGGTTGTGTTTGGGTTATCAGGCTCATGGCCAATCTTGATAAAGCAGGGGCGGTTTGAATGCCATAGCCGCCTTGCCCCGCAAGCCAGAAAAATCCCGCTTTTCGGGGATCAAACCCGACAATGGGTGTGCGATCCACGGCAAAGGTTCGCAATCCTGCCCAGCTATGTAAAAGCCGGGTAACAGGCACATTAACGGCTTGTTCAAATCTGCTCAAACCTTCGGCCAGAACCATGTCATCGGCCCATACATCATGGGGATCAACGGGATCTTCATCTGCAGGCGACACCATCAAAGCACCCGCATCAGGCTTGGCGTAAAAATCTTCAGAGACTGAGCCAAATAGTGGCCATTTACCGGTGTCATATCCAGCAGGCGCTGGAATAATAGCGGCCGAGCGGCGAAAACAGACAAGGCCCAACGGCGCAAGCCCCGCCAAATGCGCAACATTATCGGCCCACGCACCGGCGGCATTCACGACAATGGGGGCTTCAAAGCAGCCTTGGGGCGTCTCTACATTCCACGTACCGTCGCTTCGCACCAGACTTGTGACTGTTGCACCTTTGACAATTTGCGCCCCCTGCGATGCTGCTAGCCGTGCATAACCCTGCAGCAGTCGGTCGACATCAATCTCTTGTGCGCCAGTTTCAAGCACTGCCCCTGCAAGCCGATGTGTGTTCAGTATCGGCACCAGCTCACCTGCCTGTTTTGGTGTCAGGCGTTCCATATCGTCTGCACCATCTAAATAGGTGTCAAGGGCAGTCATTTCTTCTTCGGTAGCGATTAACATCTCACCACGGGGTGATAGAAGTGAGCGGTCGGACACGCCATCGGGTTCAATAAGTTCGGTTTCGGAAGCGGCATTCAGGGTGCGTAACGTAGCATTGCCGTAGTTTCGGATAAAAATCGCTGCCGAACGACCGGTTGAATGATAACCAAGTGCGGTCTCAGCTTCCAACACGGTGACATTGGCGGTTTTTGCCAAACGGGCAGCGGCGCCAATTCCGGCAATACCGCCGCCGATAATTAGGACATCAGTGTGTCTTGTCATTACCCCTGCACCCCGCGCAGAAAACTGGTCAAATTATCGCCAAGCGCAGGTTGTAGATAACCGCCTTCTTGTACATACAATGTTGGCAATCCAAGGGCTAAAATCGCCGCCCCGATTTTAGCAAAGCCCGGCGTAGTCACTTTGAAAGCCTCAAACGGGTCACCCTCATGCGGATCAAGTCCAACCGAGACCACTAAAATATCAGTGCCATTGGCCGAGATCCTTTGTAGGGCAGTTTCAAGTGCTATTAAAAATACGTCGTCATCAGTGCCAAAAGGCAATGGAATATTAAGGTTGTAACCCAAACCACGGCCTGTTCCACGTTCTGCGGCATGCCCCCAAAAGAAGGGGTAGAAATTTGCAGGGTCGCCATGAATGGACGTCGTCAAAATATCATCACGATCATAGAAAATACCCTGTGTCCCATTACCGTGATGCACATCGATATCCAGTATGGCAGGCCTAAAGCCCGCATGTAGAAAATATTGCGCTGCAATTGCCGCATTGTTCAAATAACAAAACCCGCCTGCCATATCGCCAAAGGCATGATGCCCGGGCGGGCGGCACAAGGCGTAGGTCGCTTTGGCACCTTCCATTATCAGGTCGGCGGCACTCAGCGCGGTTTGTGCCGACCAATAAGCGGCTTCCCATGTGCCTGCTGCAATCGGACAGGCCGTGTCAGCCTGATGATAACCAGCTTGTCCCACGGGGCCTGTTGGATAAGAACAGTTGCGATTTGCGGGGTGAATATTGGGGATCACTTCGTTTGAAGCATCTTTAAGGCGCGACCATCTTTGGTGAATAGTTTCAAGAAAGGTCAGATATTCGGGGCTGTGAATGGCGGCAATTGGGGCGCGCCCGTGATCCCTAGGGGTGCTGAATTCACAATCCGCCGCAATGGCGGCCTTATGCAGCACATCAATACGCTTAGGTTGTTCTCGGCATTGGATCATCTTGCCGTTCAGCAAGGCGTGTTTCGGATCATGCACAGATTGGCGTGCATCCAGTACAGCTTTCATCATAGCACTTCGAACAATCCGGCAGAGCCTTGTCCGCCGCCCACACACATGGAAACCACCACGTATTTTGCCCCGCGCCTGCGGCCTTCGATCAGGGCGTGCCCTGCCATGCGCGCACCGCTCATGCCGTAGGGGTGGCCGATGGAAATTGCGCCACCATTGACGTTCAACAGCTCATCGGGGATGCCCAGTCTGTCGCGGCAGTAAAGTAGCTGGCTGGCAAATGCCTCGTTTATTTCCCACAAGCCAATATCATCCATTTTTAATCCATGGCGTTCTAACAGACGCGGGATCGCAAACACGGGGCCAATACCCATTTCATCGGGTTCACACCCCACTGAAACCATGCCTATATAAGCCCCCAGAGGGTTTAGCCCGCGTTTTTCAGCATCGCGCGCTTCCATCAAAACAGAGGCACTGGCCCCGTCCGACAGCTGGCTGGCATTTCCGGCAGTAATACAACCGTTTTCACCCATGACAGGCTTCAGGTTTGCCAGTTGTTCCAGCGTTGCACCGGGACGATTGCACTCATCACCTTCCAACCGAACGGCTTGAGTGCTGACCTCGCCGGTTTCCCGGTTAGTGATGATTTTCACCGTTTCCATAGGCACGATTTCATCGGTGAAGCATCCTGCTTCTTGCGCGGTTGCCGTGCGGGTTTGCGATGACAATGCATATTCATCCTGTGCTTCACGGCTGATGTTATAACGTGCGGCGACCGTTTCAGCGGTTTTGATCATCGCGTGGTAATATTCGGGTTTAGCCCTTGCCACATGCGTATCCTTGGCGCGGTGCATATTCCATTTGTCGTTTTGCACAAGCGAGATCTGGTCAAATCCGCCACCGATGGTAACCGACAGACCGTCCACTACAATCTGCCGTGCGGCATTGGCAATTGCGGACAGGCCTGAAGCACATTGCCTATCAATTGTTGATCCGGCCACGCTAACCGGTAAATCAGCTGCCATCACAACGTGTCGCGCCACATTGACCCCACTTGAACCTTGGGTCAGGGCACAGCCCAGCGTCAAATCCTCAACCTCAGCCGCATCAATACCTGCGCGGCTTATCGCATTACGCACTGCATGTGCAGCCATAGTGGGGGCATCCAGATCGTTGAAAGCACCGCGGTAAGCTTTGGCAATCGGGGTGCGGGCGGTGGAAACGATGACGGCTTGACGCATTTTGTGACCTTTCAGGTTTTTTCCAGCCCACACCAATTGGCGATGAACAGGGCTGTTGTTTGGGTGACGCGGCGAACGGATTCCATATCAACCCGCTCGTTAAATCCGTGGATGGCTTCAGCTTTGGGGCCGTATACTAGCGCAGGCGTGTCGGCATAAAGTCCGAAAAACCGCGCATCCGTGGTGGCAGTGATAGCAAGACGGTTCAAATCTGTTCCGGTGATATTCTGATGCGCCGTTTCCAACGCGTCAATCGCTTGAGTTGCGGTCGCGCTGCTGTCATCCGCCAACGCATAGCCTTCGGCGTTGAACCCGTGATAGACAATCTCGGGCTGGTTATTGCGCAGAAAATCGTTTTCCTGAGCGGCCTTTCGCAACACCTCTTCGATCTCGCATTTTGCTGTATCAATATCCTGCCCCGGAAACAGCCCCATGCGCACATCGAAAACGCACCATGCAGGCACCGAACTTGTCCAGTCGCCGCCTTCTATTTTGCCAATATTAAGGTTCAGCGCATGGTTGTGATCGTGATATTTATGATGACGGCAGTTGGGCAAATTCCAGCGGTCTTCCATTTCATGAAGTGCTGCAATCAACGGGATTGCGGCTTCGATCGCGTTTGCGCCGCTACCTGCATAGGCCACATGCACTGGGATGCCTTTCAAGTGAACTTGAAACCAAAGCACCCCTAGTTGCGCGCAAACCAGTTCTTCGGCGAAAGGTTCCGGTATCAACGCCGCATCAGCCCGATAGCCTCTTTGCAGACAAGCCAATGCACCGTTGCCGGTGCATTCTTCTTCAACCACCGACTGAAAATACACATCCGCTGCAGGTGCAAACCCGACTGCGTGCAAAGCGTCAAGTGCAAACAAATTACTTGCTAACCCCGCCTTCATATCACCTGCACCGCGGCCATACATCCAGCCACCGTCAATGCGCGGTTCAAAGGGCGGTGTATCCCACATATCCAGTGGCCCTTCAGGCACCACGTCGATATGGCCGTTAAGGATTAACGAGCGGCCCTTTTTAGTGCGGCTTTCATGGCTGCCAACCACGTTCACTGCATTTTCGTAATTACCTATTACTGGCGAAAACCCCGGCAGGTGCGCAATATCAGCCACATCTATCTGCCAGCGATCCACATGCATATCGCGTTCGCTTAATGCGGTTGCCATAAAGTCCTGCGCCGATTGTTCATTACCCCTTGTTGAGGGGTACGCGGTGAGTTCAGCCAGAAATTCTGTTTCATGGTCAAAGCCGGCGTCCACCGCTTGCATGATCTTGGTTTTCAGTATGTCATCCATGTGCTACCCCTTTAGAACCTTGGTAGTTTTTCATCGGGTATAATCAAGTTTGCGCCAGTTGCTGCCTGCACTGTTGCTGCACTTAGCCCTTCGGCAACTTCACGCAGAACCAACCCGGCATCCGTGACATCAATCACCGCCATATCCGTAAATATCCGGTTTACACAGGCTTTTGCGGTTAGGGGTAAAGTGCAACGTTGCATAATTTTAGGCGCACCTTTGCGATCAGTATGCGTGGTTATTACCACCACACGACGCGCCTTTTGCGCCAGTTCCATACCACCGCCTGCGCCGGGGGAAAACTTGCCTGGAATTTTCCAGTTTGCAAGGTCGCCATTTTCAGCAATTTGAAATGCACCCAGCATGGTCAGGTCCAACCGTCCGCTACGTACCAATGCAAATGAAACCGCGCTATCAAAAAAGGCAGTACCCAGCAGCGGCGAAACATAGGCGCCACCTGCATCTATTAAATTACGGTCGGCTTGTTCATAAGTCAGGCTTGGGCCAATTCCGGTGATACCATTTTCAGAATGCAGACAAACCTGCATGTCATGCGGCAAATGTTCAACCACCTGCGTTGGCAGGCCAATACCAAGATTGACGGTCATGCCTGGTTGAATATCACGTGCCGCGCGGGCGACCATGCGTTTTCTAGCGTCGGACAACCGCATACTCCTTTGTCAGTTCAATCAATTCCACCACATGGTCAACGAACGGGCCGGGGGTATGGATTGTGTCAGGGGCCAGTTGACCAAGAGGAACAAGAGCCTCAGTTTCAGCAATCACGGTGCTTGCAGCCATTGCCATTAAAGGGTTGAAGTTACGCGCTGTCGCCACATAGGCCAGATTGCCGAAATTATCGGCTTGGTTCGCGTGGATCAACGCAAAATCGGCCTTTAGGGCGGTTTCAATAATTTGGGTGCTGTCATTCACCGTGACCCGCTGTTTGCCATCCCCAAGTTCGGTATCAATGCCAATGTCGGTAAGTATCCCTGCAAGACCCGCCCCGCCTGCGCGGATACGTTCAGCTAGAATGCCCTGTGCACAGAACTCGACGGTAATCACAGCTTCATTCATCAACGCAATTGCGCGTGCATTCAGGCCGATATGGGTGGTAATCAACCGCGCCACTTGGCCGTTTTTTAGTAGATGATCAATGCCCATACCGGTTTCATTTGCGTCGTTCTTGATTATAGTCAGGTTTTCAGGTCCTTGGCGAACCAGCTCATCAATCAGGCAAAAGGGTGTGCCGGGAATACCAAAACCGCCAACCATAATGCTGGCACCGTCACTGATTTTACCAATAGCATCGCTTATTGCGGTTGTTTTATCGGATAGTTTCATGCCGCACCCTGTAAAGTTTTGAAGGCATTGTTTTCTGCGGTCATCGAGGTTTCGTTTGAACTGGCACAAAAGCCTAACCGAGAATAGAAGCGTTCTGCGCCCGTATTATCTGCATGAACCGAGAGCTTCATATAGGCCGCACCCCATGTGTTTGCCGCGCTTGTGGTAACTGCCGCCAACAATTTTTGACCTATTTCGGCCCCGCGCATTGCGGGATCAACCCAAAGATCCTGTACATAGACCCCCGGCTTGCCTTTTGTTGTCGAGAAATGTGCAAAATAAAGTGCTAACCCCACGGCTTCACCTTTGAATTCTGCTATGACAACATCAAACATTGACGTTTGCCCAAACCCGTAACGTAGAATGATTTCGTTACTGCTGGCAAAGACATTGCCATCACCTAAATCATTGGCCAGACTGTGCAGCATTTTGGCAATTACCGGAGCATCTGCTGCTTTGGCTTGTCGGATGGTTATCGTTTTCATGCAGCACTGTCCCACTCAAGGTTGGCCTCTGTTGCAAACTGGTCAAGGGACGCGGTCAGTCCTGTCATAATCTCGCCAATGCCTTCTTGGGTAATAATCATAGGTGGGCAGACCAAGAAGTGATCGCCATCATATCCGCCTCGGGTGCGTCGTGAATAGATGATCAACCCTTTGTCATAGGCGATATCTACCAGCCGACTAAAAGCGTTCAGCTTTTTGGGTAACGGTGCCATGCTTGTCCTGTCGCTAACCAACTCGAATGCTAGAAGCAATCCCTTACCACGCACATCGCCAATAAACGGATAACGTGCCATTAGCCCCGACAAGCGAGATTTCAGCACCTCGCCCATACGGGCAGCATTTCTGGTAAGGTCGTGACGTTCGATTTCATCGATCACTGCCATTCCAGCAGCACAGGCCAATGGGTTGCCAGCATAAGTAAACCCGTGCACGAACCCCCCCTTATCAAGCACAGTTTCAACCATGTCATCCCGTGCGATCATCGCACCCAAGGGTACATAACCGCCACCGAAACCTTTGGAAATTGTAATGATGTCAGGTACTGCTTGCCAGTGATCGCCACCAAAGAACCGTCCAGTACGCCCCCCCCCAGTCATCACCTCATCATAGATCAGAAGTACGCCGTATTGATCGCAGATTTGCCGGATACGTTCCATATAACCAACGGGGGGCACCAAAGCCCCGGTTGAGGCCCCGCCTATGGGTTCAACGATAAATGCCAGTACTGTTTCGGGGCCTTCGCGCAGAATTTTTTCTTCCAACATATCAGCATAATGCCGACCCGTTGCAGGGTCATTTGGGTCAAGCCCGTCAAGATAGGCGCGCGGTGCCGGAATTTTCGGCATGGATTGCATCATGGGGTCGAACGGAGCGGTCATGGGGGCATAGCCTGTCAGGGCAAGAGCACCAAGTGTGCAGCCATGATAGCTGGGATAACGTGAAATTATCTTCCAGCGTTGTGCTTCGTTTTGTGTCAGCGCGTATTGACGTGCAAGCTTGATGGCGCTTTCAACTGCTTCGGAACCGCCTGATACAAAGAATACTTTTTCCAACCCAGCTGGAGCAAGGCCTGCTGTTTTTTCAGCCAGTGCCTCGGCCGGTGCAGCTTGAAAATGCAAACGATATCCAAAGGTGGATTTGTCCATTTGAGCACGCATTGCTGCCAGCACTACTGGGTTTGAATGGCCAATATTACTAACCATCGCGCCTGAAGAGCCATCCAGATAGCGCTTGCCGGATGTGTCCCACATATACATTCCCGCAGCGCGATCCAATTCCGGACGCTTCAGACGGGTCTGATAGAAAAGTTTGCTACTGGTCATAATGTCAGGCCTCGGCGGGAAGAAGTGCGCAATCAGCAGTTTTCAGAACAACTGATACTTCTGCATCTATTGCAAACGGGCGGCTTTCTATCATGTTCAACACTTGCAACTGGATGTCACCCACGCGAACAAAATAACGTGCGATCTGGCCTTGATAATCTACCGCTTCAACCACGCCATTTGCACTGACAGTGCCTGCACCGCCCGGTTTATCGGCCAGACGCAGTTTCTCTGCCCGGATCACCAGCTTGTTGCTAGGGGCATCTCCCAGATGCTGTGCTTGCACTAGCGGTAGTGAAATTTTACCAAAATACGGCGCATCCAACACAATACTGTTGGCATCTTTGCCTATGACTTTTGCTTCCAGAATATTTGAGGCACCAAGGAAGCTTGCCACAAATTCGCTCGCTGGATTGTTATACACGTCTTCGGGTGTGCCAACCTGTTCAACACGTCCCGCACTCATCACGATAATCTTATCGGACATTGCCAGTGCTTCGGATTGATCATGGGTCACAAAAATTGAGGTTACGCCGATGCGGTGCTGTATCGCCTTCAATTCCACACGCATATCTTCGCGCAGGTTGGCATCGAGCGCGGAAAGTGGTTCATCAAGCAGTAAAACATCGGGCTCAATGACAATAGCGCGTGCCAGCGCGATGCGTTGTTGTTGGCCACCCGAAAGTTGGGTGGGATAGCGATCTTCGACGCCAGGTAGACGCACAATATCAAGAGCTTCGGTTACTTTGGTCACAGCGTCTGATTTTGATACACCACGATACTTCAGCCCGAAGGCAATATTTTCACCAATGGTGCGGTGTGGAAACAAGGCATAGTTTTGGAATACCAACCCCAGATTGCGTTTGTGGATCGGCACATCATTCACCCGTTTTCCACCGATTAAAATGTCACCACTTGTGGGTGTTTCCAACCCTGAAATCATTCGTAAAAGTGTGGTTTTACCACAGCCCGAGGGGCCAAGCAGGGTCGTAAATGATCCCTCTTCAAAGGTCACATCAGCCTGTTTGACAGCCTGAATTGCACCATATGATTTTTTGATGTCTTTAAGATCAACGCGTGCCATGCTGTACTACTTTCATGTGAAAAATATAATTGGGATGAGCGGGATGAAAGTTACACCCCGCTCATGTTTTGATAATGGATCAGCCGCCTTTTGAGACACGGTTCCATTGTTTGCTTTGGGCCTTTTCAACGGGATTCCACTTGGTTGGGTCCCTAAACACTAAAGTGCTAAGCGTCCCAGTCGCATCAAACGCTGGCAGTGCCTTAACCGCATCCGACATATCGACTTTGTTTGGATCAAGTGAGGATGGGTATTTCTGCCCTTCCGCCACAGCCAATGCCGTTGCTGGTTCAAGCATGAAGTTCAAAAGCTCTTCAGCCTCTGCCATAGGCGAACCTTTCAGTACGAACATGCTTTCCATCCATGCCAAACCGTTGGGTGGATCCATATAAGCAATCGGATGACCCTGCGCCTGGAGAGCCGCGACACGGCCAGACCAGGCCTCGGTCACGTAAATTTCTTCTTTGGCTAGTAGATCCATCAACTCGGCACCTGAACTCCAGTATTTCAGTAACAGATCGCGGTGTTCGCGTGCTTTGTCCCAGACTGCATCCCAATCCTGGATGTCGTTCGGGTTTTGGCCCGATTGCAAGGCACCATACCATGCACGGTTGCCCCAGTCGCCACCCCAGCCACCAATTTTACCTTTTAGCTCTTTTTTCAAAAGCAGATTTGCACCCAGTGCTTCGGCCTCTTCTTTGCTTACGTATTTCGTATTATAGGCGATACCAGTTGTACCATAGTCATAAGGTACGGCTGACAAACTGTCAGGGGTGATTTTGCGGAATGGGTCGATAATAGCCGTCATCACGTTGGTCAAATTTGGAATATTTGCCTCGTTCAAAGCAACACCATAACCGTTATCTACCCAACGTTGATACCATGTGACCCCTGATGAGTGCAGGATGTTATGCCCGTCAGTATTACCGGCGGCTTTGATTTTAGTCAGAACTTCAGCCTCTCCGCCGAAAGTTGCATCAATCACTTTATTGCCTGTCGCTGCCTCATAAGGGGCAAAAGCGTTTGTGCGCAAAGCTTCGGAAACGATACCGCCCCAGCCTTCAAAATTAAGTGAAGTACCTGCGGCACGGGCCTGTGTTGCCATCATGGTCATAGCACCACCGGTTAGGCCGGCAGTGACCCCAGCTGCGCCTAAAAGACTAAAGAACGTGCGTCGTTCGATATCGCCGTTTCCCATCCTTTCGGTAAGCTGCTCATAGCGTTTTGTACTGTCTATCTTTTTCATCTGTATTCTCCTTGTTGAGGTTGTTTCAGGTTCTCTTGCGGGAAAAGTAGCGTGCAAGGCCGCCGGCTAGAACAGGCACACCTACCGTTATAACGATCATCACAAACCCCAGAGCATTGATTTCTGGACTAATCGAGTTGCGCAGCATCCCGAATATCTGCGTTGGTACGGTTTCCATACCTGACGGACGCCAGAAGATGGTCGCGGTGATGTTATCAAACGATATGGTAAAGGCAAATAAGGCACCGGCGAAAACGGCTGGCATCAATAAAGGCAAGGTAATCTGGAAAAATGTCTGTACAGAGTTGGCACCAAGCGAACGCGCGGCTTCTTCATATTCTTTTTTGATCCCCACCAGCCTAGCTTGAACCACCAGAACCACAAAGGGTAGCGCGATGATTGAATGGCCGACGAGCAGCAACAAAAATGAGCGTGGCATTGATAACCAGCGCAAAAAGATCAGCACACCGACCGCTAGCACGGTTTCGGGAACAAGAACTGGCGAGATCAGAAATGTGGTAATGAAATCCTTGCCGCGAAACTGGTAACGCACCAGTGCCAATGAGGCCAAAACCCCGATTGTTGTTGAAATCAGTGCAGTCAAAGCCCCCAGTGATAGTGAGGTGCGAAAGGCACGAATAATTGCTTCATTTTCAGAAAGTTTTACAAACCAGCGTAGGCTGAAGCCTTCTATCGGAAAACCACCGAACTGCGAATTGTTGAAAGCCAATAACAGCACAACAGCAATCGGGGCAAACATGAAGATGTAAACGAGAACACTATAAACTTTCAGTAGGGTCCAGACACGCATGATTTTCCCCCTTAACCGAATGCTTTGGAAAGCTGGTTCATACCCATCAAGCGGCTATATAATGCAACCACCAAGCTTAGCAGAATGAGAAGTGTGAAAGACAATGTCGCACCCATCGGCCAATTCAGTTCGACCACCACAGCATCGTAAATCAGGTTACCAAACAGGAAGTCCCCCGGGCCGCCTAGGATCAACGGTGTGACATAGCTGCCGCCAGTTAACACGAACACCAGCAGGCTGCCCGCCGCTAGCCCCGGCAATGACAGGGGAAGCGTAACCTCCCGAAAAGCCTGCCATGGGGTGGCACCAAGTGTGCGCGCGGCAGGTTCAAGGTTTTCATCAATACCTTCTAGGCTAACATAGACATTCAAGATCATATAAGGCAGGAAAACGTGAATAAACCCGACGATCACCGCAAATTCATTGAACATCATACTGATCGGGGCATCTGTCAGGCCAAGCCACATCAATATACCGTTTACCGCACCCTGATTGCCCAAGATATGAATCCAGCTTAATGTACGGATGATAAAACTGACCCAAAACGGCAGTATCAACAGCAGCAAAAGTAACCATTTATGCCGGTATTTTGTCATGGCAATAAAATAGGCGGGGATGTAGCCTAGAATGGCCGCCAGAACCGTAACGATTACCGACAGGCGCAGGGTTTTCCAAATCGCAGTGTGGTAATAGCTATCGGTCAGCAGTTCTTGCCAATTACCAAATTGAAATGCCACCCGATCAATGGCCAGATCAAGATTTTCATAAAATGAATAAACCAGAATAAAAGACATCGGTATTACTACAAGGGCAATGATGGCCAGCATTGATGGTGCCAGCAGATACCATGGGCGTGGATCAAATTCCTTTGATTCTGCCATATTGTGATTCCCCCGTTTTTAGAACCGGAATGATTCCAGTACGAAAAGATTTGCATAAATTAGTAAATTGACCTAATTAATAGATGCAATAAGTAGCATTAACAAAATCAATGACACAGATATACGCCAACCGCTTTGCCAACGATCTAGACTGGAATTTGTTGCGCACTTTTATGGTGATCGCCGAGGAAGGCAGCATCACGCGCGCAGCCAATCAGCTTTTGCGTGGCCAGCCTGCTGTGAGTTTGGCCTTGAAACGGTTGGAAGAAAGCCTTGGTGTCCGCCTTGTGGAACGCGGTCGCGGTGATTTTCGACTGACAGCGGCGGGTAAAAATCTGTATCGGGAATGTGTCGATCTTTATGGCGGGATTGCCCGCCTCAAGGATGTTACAAACCTTGCGTCACAGAAAATATCGGGCGAAGTATCGATCCATCTTGCAAGCCATGTGATAACACCGCTGCTAGACGACCTGCTGTCTGATATCTATGCGACCCATTCTGACGTGACCTATGTCATAAAAAACGCCACAAGTGCACTGGTTGCACAGCAAGTGCAGGAAAAAAGCGCCAGTTTCGGGTTGTGCCTTGTAAACCGGCGCCTGCCAGAGCTGGATTATCAGGTCATATACCGCGAGTTTTTCGGTCTTTTTTGCGGGCCTCGACACCCGTTGTTCAGGCGTAAAAATCTACGTATGGATGATCTGCGAGGGCTGGATGCCGTCTCTTTCGGAACGGATGACATGAATGATGCCTTGCGGCCGGTAGCCCTATTACGCCGTCAATACGAGCTGGATCAGAGAATTATAGGTCAATCCAGTCAGCTGGAAGAGGTCAGACGTATGATCCTTTGTGGTCTTGGCATTGGGCCATTGCCTGTGCATGTTGTAAAAAAGGACGTGAAAGAGGGCCTGCTTTGGCGCTTGCCACCCTATAAAAAACCACCAGCAGTCGATATTTATCTGGTGACAAACCCGAAAAAACGCCTCAATCGCGCCGAAGATTTAATTATCAATAGTTTGAAGGCCAACATCAAAGAAATACCAATGGAGCAACGAACCTACCGGGGGTGAACTTATCGCATTTTAACGCCCCCACAAATCAAACGTCTATGTCAAATCATGGATGTCAGCTTTGCGCTCGGGTCGCTCGTAGAGGGCTTTCGCCGTGAATGTCGGATTTGAAAGAACATCGCGGCGACCACAAAAATGGAAGTGAACGCATTATTCGCGCATCCAAACCGGTGGGATATTGATTTAGTCACTTTTTAGTCACATTATCCAATTGACCACTTGGCAACAATAATTTGGCTTAAAAACAATACTATATTCCATTCTTGTACACGGATTTAATTTCAGCGTACATCTCCAATCATTTGAAATCATTATATAGAGTTACGATTGCAAATCCGTGTACACGAGTTCGATTCTCGCACTCGCCTCCAATCTTTTCAATGGCTTACATTTCGTAAATATTTATAGTTATTTTTGGGTGGTGGCTTTATTGGCATTTTTCAATGCGTACAAATCTTAAAACACCCCTAAGCACGCAGAATGATCCAATTGAGATTTATTATCTACAGCTTTTAACCCCAATAAACGACAATCGTAGTATCTGGATCTGCCGCCTGATTAGCGAGTGGAACTCTCGCATCCGCACCAAATGTAAACTTTCTGATTTTCCAACCAAGCCTGCTTTCGGCCCAAAGCCGACCCGTCACTGAACTTAGCGTAGATGCGTTGTGGATACCTAATGTTGCCGTTTGTGCAAAATATACTAACCTTAAAGGTTAACGATTGTTCTACGGACAAAGCTGCCTTTCGACAGAATAGATTGAATGACAACTATTGTTGGGATAGCGTTCATGTCTAGACCTTTGGTTCGTATCAATATGGGAAACGCATTATGACTGAGCAACACCCAAACCCTATCTGTGCATTCTCGATCTCTGCAGAAGGCGTTTGTAAGCCGATCTCGTCGGCGCAACCCATAGAACTCGCAGCCACCTCAACAGGCTATTGCTGGTTTCATTTCGACTTGAATGATCCAGCGTTTGAACCTTGGGCAAAAGGTGCCTTACCACTGATGGTTGCCAACGCATTGATCCAGCCCGAAACCCGCCCACGCTGCGACCGGATGGAGGATGGTTTGATCCTGAATCTACGCGGTGTAAACCTTAATCCTGGTGCTGATCCAGATGATATGGTGTCTATACGTCTTTGGGTTAGAGAAGGATTAATTGTCAGCACACGTGTGCGCAAGATTTGGGCGATGGATGCGATCCGGCTTCAAATGGAAACAGGTAAGGGTCCCATCTCAGTCTCCGCATTTTTGGCCGAGCTCGCCAAAGGGCTGACAAAGCGTATCGAAAAAGTGTCCGTAGATCTGGTGGAGGATACCGACAAACTGGAAGAGGATGCTCTAGATTCTGATCAGGCACTCACATCTGAGCTTGCTTCGTTGCGTCAGTCGGTTATCAAACTTCGTCGATTTGTAAGACCACAGTGCGAAGCCATAACTGATCTTGCAAGCGGTAAAGCATGGGCGTTGGACACTCATGTTGCCAATCTACTAAGCGAAACAGCTAACCGAACAACTCGAACAATGGAAGAGCTTGATGCAACCTCTGACCGGCTTAAAGCAATCCAAGACCACCTCGATATCCTGCACACCTCGGCACTGGGGCGGAACAGCTATGTCTTATCTGTTGTCGCGGCTATCTTCTTACCGCTTGGCTTCCTGACGGGCCTCTTCGGAATAAATGTGGGCGGCATGCCATGGTTGGATGCCAACTACGGTTTCTGGTTTGTCACAGGCGGTTCAGCATTACTTGGCATCGTTCTATTTATGGTGTTCAGACATTTGAAATGGCTCTGATGCAAAGCATTAGTCTTGACGCATAAACCAGTAAGCGCTCGCCAGCGCGAGCGCCAAGGCCCCTAAAGATGCTATCAACATAGGCGAAGCTGTATTTAGATCAATGATCATAACCTTTCGTACAACCGCCATCATGCCAATCAAAATTACCTCGCGAGATTGAATGATTATTGAATGCTCTTTAATGTGACGCAGGATCGAATTTCCAAATTCCAACGCTATCAAGACAGTCATTATCCTGCCGAACAATGCTTGAACCGAATAGTAATCCTTTACGTTCCAATTGATAAATATAGCGTCATAAAGCCCGAAAAACAGACGAGCCAGAGCCAGAAGAGTTACAAGACCAATTGCCGTAACAAGAGTGAGAATGACACAGTACTCAAATCGGCGGGCGACCTTAATCAAAGCATCGGTTCTGGGACCTGTTTGTATTTCTTCGTTAACCATCTGCGCACCTCTGTGTTTCGCCTTTTAATAGTTACCAGCAAAGAGGTAATGTAAATCCTCAATTGTAAGAGTTTTGCATGACAACAGGAAAAGCTGCCGTTCCCGGCAGTGCAGCATTCCGCTGTATGGGCTCCATCCTGACTTTTGCAGCTTAACATTTCTCTCTTTCATTCTGTTTCAGTTTCATGGGATATACATATATGTCCAATATCGGGTGGTACCCAAAACACATGAAGAGCACATTGCATTTATGGCCAATCGCGATACCTATCAAAAGGTATGAAACTGTGTCTTTTGAAAAGCCGGTCTTACGGTTTTTATGCACTTTACTCACTTTAACGATAATCTTCATGCAATTATTGACAACAGCCCCTGCTTTTGCACAAACGCCCCCTATAAAATATTCTGTGAAAGAAGACTTGCGGGCCCAATTGCAGTCGATTTCCCTGCTTGCAAAAGTGCTTAATATACCAACCAGTTCGGATGTAGAGATATTGGCAGCGGCGCAGGCCGATTATCAACGCATTATTCTTACGCTTTACGAAAATGGATATTACAACACATCAATCAACATTCGGATTAACGGGCGAGAAGCCGCGGAATATTCCCCGTTTGATAGTATTGGCACTGTCAAGTCGGCAGAGATATTGGTGAACGAAGGACGCGTGTTTTTGTTTGGTGCTGCACAGATAACACCATTGCCAAAAGCAACCGAACTACCGCCCGAATTTTCTTTGGGTCAAATTGCCAGATCACCAGTTATTGGAAAAGCCACTGATGAAGCGATAGATGCTTGGCGTGAACACGGCAGACCAAAGGCCAAAATTTCGGATCAAAGCCTGATTGCCGACCATGCTACAAGCCGGCTGGACGTCAGAATTCAAATTGATCCGGGGGATGTGGCAAGATTTGGTACGCTGATTGTTACCGGCAATCAGCGCATGCGCCCCAACCGCATTCGAAAAATAGCCGGTTTGCCCGAGGGCGAAATTTATACGCTGTCTGAATTGACAAAAGCGGCTGATCGTTTGCGGACAACGGGAATTTTTTCAAGCGTCACGCTGATAGAAGCAGATGAAATTTCGCCACAAGGATATCTGGATGTGACCGCAGATGTGGTTGAGGCGAAACTGCGGCGCGTTGGGGTTGGTGCGTCGATATCTACCGATGAAGGAGCGTCTGTTGAAGGGTATTGGTTACATCGAAATGTGCGGGGTGGCGGTGAACAGTTGCGCTTTGACGCAAGCGTCACGGGGATAGCGGGAGAAACCAGCGGTGTTGATTATGAAATAGGTGCCAGTTTAATCCGGCCTGCAACCTTAACGCCCGACACGCGTGCGGCAGTGAATGTAGCCTTCGGGCGCTTTGTAGAGCCAAATTACACATTGCAGGATTTTTCGATCGGTTTGAATTTTGATCACCGTTTTTCCGATACGCTAACCGGATCGGTTGGTGTCGCGTATAGTAATATTGACACGGTGGATGCGTTTGGTCAGCGTAATTTTAGCCTACTTAGCTTTCCCCTTGGGGCGACTTACGATACCAGAAGCTATAAAATTTCGGCAAATGATGGTATCTACCTGGCTCTGGATATTGAACCATTTCTGGATTTGAAAAACTCGCACTCCGGTGTGCGCGCAACGTTCGATGGCCGCACCTATAAAGGACTCGGTGCAAAAAAGAACACTGTATTGGCAGGGCGGCTGCAACTTGGCTCTCTGGTCGGGCCGGACTTGCAAGATATACCATCTGATTTTCTATTTTACTCAGGCGGAGGCGGAACCGTTCGGGGGCAAGATTTTCAATCGCTGGGCATTACATTGCCGGGTGGACAAACAGTTGGAGGTAAGTCGTTTGTTGGTCTTAGTGCAGAATTGCGTGCCCCGATCAAAAATAAATTCGATGGTGTCGTCTTTGCGGACTTTGGGTATATTGGGCGTAGTTCTGCATTTGGAACCAACGGGCATAGTCATGCGGGTGTAGGTGTTGGTCTAAGATTTGAAACAGGTATTGGCCCTATACGCGTTGATTTAGCGGTTCCGACCAACGGCGGATCGAAGTTAAGCAATTTGAATTTTTATATCGGAATTGGACAAGCGTTTTGAGTCGTCTCTTTTACCAACTCTGCCTGATCTACGCATTTTTTGTATGCTCCGAGCCGCTTTATGCGCAAGATACTGAAAAGCCTTATCTGGAAACCCTGATAGAATCCACGCTATCTTCACCAGACATGATGGTCAGTGTGACCGGCCTGAAGGGTACGTTCAGTTCTTCTGCCAAAGTCGCAAAAATCAATATTTCCGATTCCGAAGGCCTCTGGTTAAGTATCGAAAATGCCGAATTGAATTGGACGCGATCTGCATTGTTGCAAAAAAGGGTGGAAATCGAAACTCTATCCGCACGCAAAATCACGGTTTTTCGAAAATCGGTTCAAAGCACAAGCTCTTCTACGCCCGAGGCAGGTACGTTTCGCGTGCCGGAGTTCCCCGTATCAATAAATATTCAAAATATTACGGCAAAGGAACTGGTTTTAGGAAAACCGGTATTTGGTCGCGCTGCCAGATTAAAATTGGCAGGGCGCATCGAAATTGTGGATGGAAATTTTGATGTCGCGATAAAAGCGGATAATTTGGATAATGCTGGAGTGTTTGATTTATCGGCCGTTTTGGATGCACGCGAAGAAACGATCCTATTATCATTGAAGACAGAGGAGGCTGCAAACGGGCTGATCGTCAATGCGCTTGATATTCCAAACAAACCTTCCCTATCAATCAATATAGCAGGGCAAGGTCCGCAGACCGCCTTTAAAACGGATATTCAAGTCTCAACGAATGGCAGTGACCGTTTGGCAGGTCAGGTCTTAGTCTCACCCAATGTTTTTGACGGCAAAACGGATGGCGTTCAGATTGTGATGGGTTTGACAGGCAATTTAGCACCATTGTTTGAAACGCAATACCAACGTTTCTTTGGTGAGCGTGCCAGTCTGAATGCTATTGCAAAATGGCACGAAAATGGTGAGCTGGCGATTTCCGATTTAGACATCAAAACAGCCGCTCTAAGCATACAAGGACTGCTAGAGCTGGCATCCGATCGAACACCGACGCGTTTCAGCCTGAAAACCACGATCAAGGATACAAGCGGTGTTGCCGTGGTCTTACCACTTTTAGGACCTGAAACACATATAAACTCAGCAGAGCTTGCGCTGGACTACGATGCCGAAAAACCGTGGTCCGGCACCCTTCAAGTTTTAGAGCTTTCGCATGGTGGATTATCCGTCGGAGATCTTCAGTTGCAAGGTTCAGGCGAGATTCCAAACGCATTTTCAACCAAATTGCAGTCAGATTTATTATTTTCCGCCAAACTAAAAGCAATTGCGACATCAATCACGCATGCATCCGCCGATTTGGATCATACAATTGGAAATGACATTCGCGCCAGCGGCGATATTATATTTTACAAAGGTGAGCCTGCCATCATATCTGACCTTATGCTTTCTGACGGCAATATCAGTGCAAGTTTTGACGGTCAGGTTGAAGGCCTGGAAACCGCACTACAGACCAGAGGTGAATTATCGGTTGAGATTGCCGATATATCTGTGTTTTCGAAAATTGTTGATCAGGACCTTAAGGGTAAAATTAACCTGATTGCCAAAGGAAGTGCCGCCCCGCTAACGGGGGCATTCGATTTAGATATTGAAACAATCGGCAATGCGATTTCAGTGGGAAGTACCGGAATAGCCCCGCTATTGACCGGAATAAGCACGGTGATTGTTTCGACCAAGCGTACAAAGGATGGGTTGTTTTTTGAGAAACTCAATTTTTCAAACCCACAGCTATCAGCAAAAGCCAACGGGAAGATGCAAGGCGATCAGACAGTTGTTAACCTTAACGCCAAAGTAAACGACCTGAGCGTTATTTCTGATGCATTGACCGGCCCGCTAAATGTGGATGGATCATTAAGGCAAAAAGGAAACACTATATTGGTTGGGATGAATTCAACCGGGATAGGTGGTTTGCAGGCTGATGTTTCGGGCACAATCCCTGTAACTGAAGGTGTTTGGAATTTGAAAGCGAAGGGTGTGGCACCGCTTGCGTTGGCAGACCGTTTTTTTACAAGCAGCTCTGTCAAAGCACGCGGAAATGCGCAGTTTAATTTGGTGCTGAATGGGTCGCCTTCTTTGCAAAATATCTCTGGTGAAATTTCGACAAACGGTGCGAGTGTTGCATTGCCAACGCAACGCTTGTCTGTTGACGATGTTAATGCGACGGCAAATATCACGAATGGCATAGCCAATACGCGTGCTTCGGCTTCGCTTTCGACGGGTGGCCAAGTCATCGGTGAAGGTCAGATATCGCTTAACCAACAGCAAGGGTTTCCGACAGACTTGAAAATGCAACTAAACAATGTAACCCAAAGGGATCGCAATTTTTACAAGACAACACTTAATGGGAACCTTGCACTGTCAGGACCATTATCGTTTGGACCAAAGTTGAGTGGACAGATTGACCTAACGGATACTGAACTTAATTTACAAGGAACAGCATCACCAAAACTTGGTTTTATTCCCGAGATTGTTCACATAAATGAACCCAATGCCTCGCGATTGACACGCCAGCACGCAGGGCTGATTACAACAGCTGATAATGGCTCTGCCAAACGTCGCGCATTGGAACTTGATGTCGTTATAAATGCTCCGACACGTATTTTTATCCGTGGTCGCGGATTGGATGCAGAAATGGGAGGGCGTGTTCGATTGACCGGTACATCGCAATCTGTTGTCCCAATTGGTGTCTTTAATTTAATTCGCGGGCGCTTGGATATTTTAGGAAAACGTATGACGTTAACTGAAGGTAATATCTCCTTGGCAGGTGCTTTGGATCCAAGGATTAGGATTGTCGCAACAACCAATTCGGACGATTATGAATTATCAGTCATCATTTCAGGATTGCTTTCCGATCCCCAGTTCACATTTATATCTTCCCCCGAACTGCCAGAAGATGAAATTCTCGCACAGATATTCTTTGGCCGCGGGTTAGATCAGATTTCTCCATTTCAAGCATTCAAACTTGCCGCTGCGGTTAGAGAATTAACTGGCAAAGGAGGTCGTAGCATAGGCGAGCGTATACGTCAGAAACTTGATATTGACGATTTCTCGATCGAAACCAATGCTGATGGAACTACTGGCGTACGCGCGGGTAAATATATTTCGGACAATGTTTATACAGACTTTACTATTGCTGGAAACGGAAATTCAGAAATATCGATCAACCTTGATCTGAATAAGAATCTATCAACTTCAGGGATGCTAACCCAGTCTGGAGGAAGTAAATTGGGGATATATTTTAAAAGGGATTATTGATTTTCCGATGCCCCTCTTGGCCCATTGGGTTGCTCAAACTTTGTGAATGAGATGTTTTGGTAATTGTCATGGCCGCTAGTGGCCTTGAATGATCATCCACTGGGCTTATCACAGATGCAGTGTAGTCTCCACAAAGCTGCCATTCGTGCAAGTATTCTAACTTTGAAGATTTACGGCAGCAGTGCAGACAAAGCTGCTGTTCGCCCTCAAATTTCCAATGTCCGTTTTGGCCAATCAGTTAAAAAATGATCACTTTCTGTCAATCTTAGCACAAGCACAATTGGCGAATCCCGTTCTTTTGATCTACTAGATTATTTCGTCTTCATCAAACAGTGGGGCCTCTTCCAACTGCGTAGCCAGGTCATCTACAGCGGCTTCGGCTACATCGGATGAATTGACTGCAGCGATGTGGAATAAAGCGTCGCCTTCATATACGACCGGCATGACGGCGCGCCCCACAATAATTCCACTGTAGTGTGTTGAGACCTCTACCTCACCCTCACCGAATGGATCAGAAATCGCGGCGACGACATCGCCATCTTCGACAACATCACCTTCGCTTTTAAATATGCGTAACAATCCGCCGGTAGGAGCGCGCAACCAATTGCTTTTGGTACATAAAAGTGAGTTGGCTTTGGGCTTCGCTATGCCTGCTTTTGGCAACATCTCAATTTCCTTTAATATTCGCAGAATACCAGCCAAACCAGCCCGCACAGACATTTCGTCAAAACGCATCGCCTCACCTGCTTCATACAATAGGACATCGACGCCGATCTTCTTGGCCTCTTGGCGTAAGCTGCCATCACGTAGCGCACTTGCCAGAATGACTGGAGCACCAAAAACACGTGCTAACTTCAAATCCTCTTGGCTATCGGCAGACACGCGCACCTGCGGTAAATTCATGCGGTTGATAGCTGCAGAATGCAGATCAATTCCAAGGGAGCACCGCGTGACAATCTCGTTCATAAAAATATGGGCAAGGCGCGAGGCCAACGAACCATTGGGGGAGCCTGGAAAACAGCGGTTTAAATCACGCCGGTCTGGCAAATAGCGCGAGTGATTGAGAAACCCAAACGTGTTCACAATCGGTACAACGATCAAAGTGCCGCGTAACGACTTTAGGTTTTTGGTGCGCAACAGACGCCGCACGATTTCGACGCCGATCACTTCATCACCGTGAATACCGGCACTGACAAACATGGTTGGCCCATCACTGCGCCCATGGATCACATGTGCAGACAGAGTAACAGGCGTGTGGTCGGATAATGTGCTGACGGGAAGGTTGATCGTCTTGCGCGTGCCAGCTGTGATGCTGTCACCTGCAATCTCAAAACTTGGGCGTTTGATCATCCCTTACCTTTTGTCTTTGTGGCATTAGGCTTCGCATGGGTTTCAATGTATTGAATAATCTTCCCAGCAATGTCGAGGCCGGTTGCCTTCTCAACACCTTCAAGACCGGGTGAGGAATTCACTTCCATCACCACGGGGCCATGATTGGCCCGCAGCATGTCAACGCCACAGACGTTCAAGCCCATCGCCTTGGCTGACCTTACGGCGGTGGACCGCTCTTCTGGGGAGAGCTTGATCAGTTCAGCCGATCCACCACGATGCAGGTTTGAGCGAAAATCCCCTTCGGCCCCGGTCCGTTTCATGGCCGCGACCACCTTTCCACCAATGACAATCGCGCGGATGTCGGTGCCGCCTGCTTCTTTGATGAACTCTTGCAGCAAAATATTAACGCCAGCTCCGCGAAACGCCTCGACCACAGATTTGGCAGACCGCTTGGTGTCGGCCAGAACAACACCAATGCCCTGTGTGCCCTCTAAGAGTTTGATCACCACCGGCGCGCCCCCCGCAAGTTCAAGCACTTCCTCTGTTTGCTTGGGGTCGTGGGCGAAAGTGGTCACTGGCAAGCCAATGCCGTCGCGGGCCAGCAATTGCATTGAGCGCAATTTGTCACGTGACCGCCCAATCGCCACACTTTCATTCAGCGGATAGATGCCCTGCATCTCAAACTGTCGCAGCACTGCCATGCCGTAGAAAGTGATTGATGCTCCGATGCGTGGGATTACGGCGTCATAACCCACCAATTTTTCACCGTTGTAGTAAACCTCGGGTCTGCGCGAAGCGATGTTCATGTAACAACGTAGGGTATTAATGATATCAAGCGTGTGCCCCCGCTTTTCTGCCGCTTCTTTAAGGCGCTTGTGAGTGTAAAGTTCCGCATTTCGGGCAAGCATTGCAATTTTCATGAATTTGATCCTTCAAATTGAGGTTTGTTACTGACAAGGTATGATTTACCCGGGTGGACCACAATGTTTCTGTTGCGCAGTGCGCGCCGTCCCAGAATAAGTGGAAACCGCATTGTTCCTCGGTCAGTCAGTGATATGTCGATATTCCACCTTCGCCCGGCCAATACCATAGGTGTGCGGAAAATAATACGTGTCTCCGGCAGACCGCTGGTATTTGTGATGTCGCGTTTGGTAAAAACCGGAAACGCGCATGTTCGAGATGCCGTTCCGGGGATTTCCGGGCTTTGGAAACGCACCCATTTTTCACCCCCTTTGACAAATATTTCAATGTCATCGGCATGCAAAGCGGTTGTCTTTGCACCAGTATCGACCTTGACGGCAAAGTCCTGAAGGCCCAATTTAGGCAAGCTGATGCATTCATGCCAGCCGATTACCATAAACGACCGCAAAGATTGGGTGGGGACTTTATCCATAAAGTTGATGTCCATAAAAACACTGGTCGTCCTGTATAGAGCCATTAGCAGTACGTTACAAGCGGTACGTCCAGTTTAGACAGACCTTCAACGAAATCCAACTAAGACGACAGTCCCTACATCTGAAAATGCAAAATTGGCGCGGACCGGTCGTTCCCCGCGCAATCAAATCTGATTTCTGGGTTCGGTGCAATGTCTGCTTTTCAGCTGTTGACTGCCATTAATAAAACCATTTTCGAAAGTCCACTTCCCGCCTTTTCTGACCAAATCATTCTCTTTTGGCCAACGCATCCAGTTGTTTTTCAATCGCTCCCAAACGTGCCAAGACATCATCGCGGTAATGTATTGTTTCCCCTGCGGCCTCTTTATTGCCAACGTCATGCATTGAATTCACAATCAAGCCGACCAGCAGATTAACCACCGAAAATGTCGTAACCAAAATGAAAGGAATAAAAAACGCCCATGCATAGGTATGCACTTCCATAACCGGACGTACGATCCCCATTGACCAGCTTTCAAGCGTCATGATCTGAAACAACGAATAGGCTGATCCCCCTAATGAGCCAAAAAATTCTGGGTGGGAGTGTCCAAAAACCTTAGTCGCGATAACAGAGCCGACATAGAATATCAGGCTCATCAAAATAACGACGGATCCCATGCCGGGTAGTGCTGCGATAAAGCCCTCCACAACGCGGCGTAAATTTGGTGATACCGAAACCACGCGCAGCAACCGCAATATTCTCAGAGAGCGTAACACCGACAAACCTTGTCCAAATGGCAGCAGAGCAATTGCAACAATTACGAAGTCAAAAATGTTCCAGCCCGTTTTAAAAAAACCGAACCTGTAGACCACCAGCTTGAGCATGATCTCTGCCACAAATACGACCAGACACAGACTGTCCAATAAAAGGATTACTGCCCCAGCTTTTGACATAAGTGTCGGGGATGTTTCCATCCCCAACAATGCCGCGTTAAAAAGGATCACACAAAGGATAAAATTTGCCGTTGCGGGCGCTTCAATAAAACGCTTCAGACTTGTAATCATAGTTTGTTCCGAAGTTCTTAGGTTCTGTTTGGTGCAAGCGAAGCACCTACATTACGTTTATTTGCAAAAGTAAGAACAACCACACCTGCAATACCAGATAATAATGATCCGAAAATTACGCCAATTCGAACCAAAGTTTGATGATCCTGATCTGAGAATGCCAAGGCACCGATGAATAAGGACATGGTAAAACCAATACCTGCCAGCAGGCTGACACCGTAAAGCTGTGCCATAGATCCTTTTTGCGGGGCCTCAGCAAAATTAAACTTAATGGCCAGGCAGACAGAACCAAACACGCCTACTTGCTTGCCTATAAAGAGCCCAAGAATAATAGCCAATGTCAGTGGTTGCATCAATAACTCGAGATTCAATCCTTCTAGTGGCACACCTGCATTTGCAAAGGCAAATAGCGGCATAATCATAAACACGATCCAGGGATGCAACGCGTGCTCAAATTCGATTGCCGGGGCTTTTCCTTTTGCATTACGTGCCAAAGGAATGGCAAAACCAAGAGCAACGCCTGCCAATGTGGCGTGAACCCCGGAATTCAAGACACAGCACCACAACACAATGCCCAGCAATACATACGGGGTTAGACGTTTAACGCCCATGATATTCAACACAAACAGTCCTGCTCCTGCAAGCGCGGCTAGCGCCAAGGCCAATATTGATAATTGTGCCGTGTAAAAAACTGCAATAATCATAATTGCAGCAAGGTCATCCACTACGGCCAAAGCCAAAAGGAATGTTTTAAGTTCAGCCGGCACACGATTACCAAACAGGCTTAATACACCCAGTGCAAAGGCAATATCAGTGGCGGCCGGTATGGCCCAACCGCGTGCTTCTGTCGTATCCCAGCCCACAATGTACAAAAACACCAAAGCAGGAACTACAAGCCCGCCAATTGCACCATAAACAGGCAATGCAGCTCGTTTCCAAGTAGACAACGATCCTTCATATGCCTCGCGTTTTATTTCCAAAGCAACATACAAAAAGAAGATAGCCATCAACCCGTCGTTGATCCACAGCAATAAAGGTTTTGATATCCCGGCTTCGCCAATTGCCACTGTAAAGTACACGTTTAGGAATGAATCGTACAAAGGACGCAAGGTACCAATATTTTCAAATAAAAGGCCTAAAAGGGCGGCGAGGGCAAGTAATAGACCGGCTTTTGCCTCGGGATTTAAGTTCTTGATCATAGTTCCAAATTTCTAAGGTTGTTGGGTCTTGTTTTGGAGGTTTCCATAAGACTGTTGGGATTTCACATAAATTCGAAACCAAAAAATACAATTCGGTTTCGCGTTATTCCGACTGATAGGATGGGGTTGTGTAATTAAAAATCGAATAATTCACCAAGCAAGGACTTTGGCTTCTTCGATTTGTGCGATTTTCCACGATCTTGGGAATACGCTTGGATTTGAGAGCCAGTTTGCGCTTCAAAATTGCTGCTACGTGCGATGATTTTGTCAAGCTCACCACGGTCTAACCAAACACCACGGCAGGTTGGGCAAAAATCAATTTCAACACCATTTCTATCGGTCATGATTAAGGTGTCATTATCTACGGGGCATTTCATATCGTCTCCATTCTCCGCTTGGTGTGCTTTGTTACCGTTTGGATTATCGCCAGTCCGGTTTATAAAAGGCCAGCCATTTTCACAGCTGACCCTCTACACGCTTTTGTCTAAGACCAACGAGGGGAGTATGACCTATGATCAAAAGTGAGTGTGCTTTTTATAATCCTTTAAAACAACCAGTCATGGTTATTTATTTTGCGATTTACTGTTCCTTTACATTTCAAATATGTATGCGTTTTTGTTTTTCTGTGAAGCACATATAAGGCTAATTGCCAATATGTAAATATAATTAATATTGAATTATTGATAGTAATAACCTATCACACTGAAGAACCGCACTTATTATTAAAGGATGCGAAAATGAAAAAAACTTCTGCGACTTTAAAGCAGTTTCGATATCTGGTTGCTTTGGCTGATATGGGTCACTTTAGACATGCCGCCGAATATTGCGGCGTCAGTCAACCATCGCTAAGCGTACAATTACAGAACTTGGAAGACGTGTTAGGCGCCAGATTGGTGGAACGTGGTCGCAGTGGTGTGTTTTTTACGCCCATTGGGCGAGAAGTCGTCACCCGTGCACGGCATATTCTGATGGAGGCCCAATCACTGGTTGATTTTATAGAAGTGGCAGAACACGGCATGGCTGGCACAATCCGACTGGGTGTCAAAGCTACCTTGGGCCCTTATTTATTACCCCGCGTAGTGGCATCACTGCATCAAAAACATGCCGATATGAAAATCTACATCCGCGAAGGCATTCCGCATAAGCTGGAAGATGAGTTAACTTCCGGTCTGCATGATGTAATCTTGGCGCAATTGCCCATTCGCGCATCTGATTTGGTCATTGAGCGCTTGTTTCGAGAGCCAATCTTGTTGGCAGTTTCATCGGATAATCCACTGGCCCGGCAAAAATCCGTTTCAACAATGGAATTGAAAGGGTTGCCCGTCCTATCACTTTCCCCCGACTACCATTTACATGATCAGGTTCATACATTGTGTAACGATTTTGACGCAGTCGTTATGCGTGATTATGAAGGCACCAGTTTGGACGCTTTGCGTCAAATGGTGGCCATGAATATAGGTGTTACTTTCTTGCCAGCGCTTTATGCACAATCCGAAGTCTCCAAATTAGGCGATGTAGTAACACTGCCATTAACGGGGCGCAGCATATCAAGATCAATTGGCTTGGTATGGCGCAAAGGGGCCGGCAGATCGTCAATCTACCATGAGTTAGCGGATTTTATCCGCGAAACCATCAAGCGAGATTTTGAAACTTTAGTACTTGAATAGCAAAATAAGACAGAACAAGCTCAAATCCACCGCAGTCAGCATTTTGGTTGCCGCATTACAGAAGCCACAAAGCCGACATTGGCCGGATTGTAATATTTTGGGAATTCATAGCAATAGCTATGCGAGAAAAAGTGGCTAACTTCTCAATGTATTATTTGGGCCGTTATTTACGAACAATAATCGCGATAAATGTTGCGTGGCTGAATCTCTGAAGACTTTTTTATCCGAAACTATTCAGAAATGCCTTAGCTCCTTATTTTCGCAACACAGCATCAGCTGTTTGAATTGCCATGCCAGATCGTGGATGTGGATATAGAGAAAAGATAGCCTTGCAAGAGAGAGCAAAGACAATTGAACATTAAGGCGCAAGGCAAGTTTCCACTACATCCAATCTACAATTAAAAAAACTATCAGATCAACTGATCTAAACTACATGCGACTTCGTATTTAATATATGATGACAGAAATCCTTGATATACCCTGCACCCTGCCGCTTGCGTCGGATGTGACCCGATATGAAAGAAAATCGGTGCAAAAAAACAAGATAAATGTATCCGAACAAACCGTATGGATGCTTGACGTAGATCAAGAAGTGCAACACTTAAAACAAGCGCTTTCTAAACCCAGTTACAAGCAACGCCAAGTTATTGAGAATGCCTATAAAGGCGAAGTAACATACCAGCGGATCAGTGATCAACCCGGCCTTCCACTAGCGGCGATAAAATCACGCATCCGCCTTGGGCTGGAACAGTTGAGACTAGAGTTAAAGGAATTGTGATAGATGACCGTAATTACACACCATATCCCCGATGCCATGTTGACGGCCTATGCCGCAGGCAGTCTTTCGTATCCATTTGCACTTGTCGTGGCCAGCCATGTGTCGCTTTGCCAGCATTGCCGTGTGGCGTTTGAAGCCCATCAGGCCGCAGGCGGGGTAGTTCTTGAGGCAACAGATGCTGTTGCCATCTCCAGCGACCTTAAGTCCGATATTTTGGCTCAATTGGATGCCACATTTGTTCCGGCACCGGTCTACGATCGATCAGGCATATTCCCTGGCCCGGTTGTAGAAGCCCTAAAGGGCCAACCGCCGCGTTGGAAGACCTTGGGTATGGGCGTACGCCAGAAAATACTGTCAGCGGATGACGAAGGTTCACTAAGACTGTTGTACATTCCACCTGGGCTGGCCGTGCCAGAGCATAGCCACAGCGGGCTGGAATTGACATTGGTTTTGCAAGGCAGCTTCAGTGATGACATTGGGCACTTTGGTATCGGAGATGTTGAAATCGGAGATCAGGATCTGGAGCACACACCGATTGCAGATGCCGGTGATCCTTGCATCTGCCTTGCGGCGACGGATGCACCTTTACGCTTTAAATCCCTAATGCCACGCCTTTTACAGCCGTTGTTTCGCATATAGCTACCAGGATTTCAGACACCAAATCGAAATGGGCATAACAGCCCATCAACACCGGAGACATCAACATGACAACAACTTTGAAAGCTGCTGCCACTACACTTGCACTCACCGTTTCTGCTGATGCCGCCCATGCAAACAACATCGTTGAGATTGCCGCAGGGGATGAACGTTTCTCGACTCTTGTTACAGCTGTGGGCGCTGCCGGTTTGGCCGATGCCTTGTCTGGCCCCGGTCCGTTCACCGTCTATGCCCCTGTGAATGACGCCTTCGCCGTGCTGCCGAAAGGCACGGTCGAAATGCTTCTCAAACCCGAGAACAAGGAACAGCTGACAAACGTGTTGCTTTATCATGTCGATGACCGGAAATTCTCCGCCAACATGATCCCTGTCGGATCGAACTATTTCAAACCTATGCTGCAAAGCCAGCGCCTATGCATCACTGCGGGTAGCGATGGTGTCAAAGTCGCGGATGGCTCTGGCCAGATGGCCAATGTTGTCATCGCGGATATCATGGCCGAAAACGGTGTCATTCAAGTAACCGACAAGGTGCTGCTGCCTGGCTACACGTCCAGCCTGCCACTGACGCAGTTATCAGCTCCAACGGAGCTGAACAAACGTTTCCCGCCGACCTATGCCGCAATATTTATGGTGGCATAGGTTTACCTTGACCGATGGCAAATCGGCAGCAACCAGTTTAGGATACACAATGACCTTGCTCTCCCAAATTACCGTCTCAGACAAAATGCAGCGAGATTACAGCTATGTCTTAACAGCCCCGGCCGGTGCAAACTTTGCCGAAGATTTTAAACCCTATTTCTCGCCGCGGGAGATGCTCGAAATGGGGGTGTTCGAGGGACGATACATGAATGATTGCGGGCTGGAATTTCCCGACAGCTGGTTCCGTAATGCAAAGCTCAGCCAGAAACCGGATCCCACGCTTAACTATTTTGGTGTGAAAAGCCGCCAACCTCTTAGCGTATGGCGCTACAAGGGGTGGATCTACGGACCGGATCCGCGTGGCTGGTTTCAATGGTATTGCAGGTACCATCTGGGCCGCCGTCTGGCAGATATTGACCGGATCCAAATAGGACGGTGGAAAGGTTTTGCCCGCCATGCCGGGCAAGTGCGGGCAAATTGCTACCCTGGAGACGTGTTTTGCAGACCCCGGCAACGTCAGGCGTTGCTGCAATGGTCATATGACCCTTTCATCTGAGCGCGTAAGTGTTATTTCCCGCGATACAACAGTATATCTGGAACGAACTGCAGCGCTCGAATGAACCATGAAAATGGCGCAGGAAAGTCGGTTCTGAATCGGTTGGATCGCATAGCCTTAAGGACATGTTTGGCGGCTTTGTCCGGCTGCATAAGCATCGGCATCTTAAAATCGTTTTTCTCTGTAAGACGTGTCTTGATAAATCCAGGATTGACGATCCGTACAACCACCCCACTGTCTT
>Ga0316189_10000871_pt1 | contig 30219 bp, 20 predicted proteins | sample LowCovwburrow_MG_FD_204930 | JGI IMG/M metagenome (GOLD analysis project Ga0316189, IMG submission 204930) | Coastal sediment microbial communities from Maine, United States - Lowes Cove worm burrow | ecosystem: Environmental > Aquatic > Marine > Coastal > Sediment | place: USA: Maine...
CACGATGCAGGAAATGTGCGCGCCGTCTTCGGGGGCGAGGCAGGCCAGCACGAGGTGCTGGATCCACGTCGCTATCTCAGTCTTGGGCCACAGGCGGGAGTATCGGTGGAGGATCATCCCCGTCTTCCAGCGTGGCGGAAGACGGCCGACGATCCGTGTGCCGTCGACTGTGATGTCGACGGGCAGCGCGGGTAGCGGTGCGCCCTGGCGGATCGTGGAGACTATCGAGGCGATGGGGTCGGCGGCTGCGCGCAGGCTGTCCCATCGGACCGCGCCTGGGGTGCCCAACGGCAGCTGTCCGGCGGCGCGTAGCAGCTCGCGCGAGCGGTCGGCGGAGAGACCTGCCAGGCGATGCTCCAAGATGGCATCGCCCGCGCGCCAGCTCTCCAGCGGATCCAGATCGATGGGCTCGCGGTTGGCGTGCTCGCGCGGCTCGTCGCGCAAGAACAAGCCCAAACGACGCTTGAGCAGCTCCTCGGGCGGCCGCTGAAAGAAGCGGATGAGCTGAGGCAGCCCGACCTCGCGCGGGCCGGTCGGCGCGGGCATCGGAGCGGTTAGCAAGGGCACGCTGCTGCCCTCGCGGCGCCCCGCGGCGACCGCCTTGGCACCCTGCAGGTAGGGCTGCGCAAACGAGAACAACCGTGGGTCGTCCGAGGCGCCGAAGTACCGCGGCGAAAACGGCTGCATCGGGTGGCGCAGGACGAGGCGGTCTTTCACGTCTGCGAAATCCGTCGGCTCGGCCAGCACAAAAGACTCCATCAGCACATCGAGCAACTCGGCCAGCACAACCGACGGGGGGCGCGTGCCGTTGTCGATGATGCTCTGGCCCACGTAGCTCACGCGCACGCGGTCACGGGCCATGAGGAGCGATTCTAAGAACAGGTAGCGATCCTCGGCGCGGCGGGAGCGGTCTCCCGCCCGCGGCTTGTGGCCGACCTTGTCGAACCCAACGCGGCGGGTTGGCCGCGGAAAGGCTCCGTCCGACATCCCGAGCAGCCACACGGTTGAGAAGGGGAGGCTCCGCATCGGGAGCATCGCGCAAAATGTGACACCGCCTGAGAGAAAACCGCGCGCGCTGTGGTCGTCGCTCAGCTGGGCCTCGACGTGGTGTCGCATCGTCTGGCCGTCGACGACCCCAACGAACCCGGCGGCGGCGGCGTCGGCGACCGCGGCGTCGACGGCCGATCGGAGTCGCTGGTGATCGTAGGCCGCGTCGCCCTCGCTATCGAGCAGTGCGTCGAGCAATCCGGACAGCTCGGTCCGCCACGCTTCGGGGGTCCGCGCGCGCGCCAGGCCGAGGATCCGCCCGAACAACTCGTCGCACAGCGCCGACAGCTTGCCCAGCACCGCCGCTTCGCCGCCCTCGACCTCGTCGTAGGGGAGCACGCCCGCGTACGTCTCGCGCGAGAACCCGCGCATGGCGTACCCCAGCAGCATGCGCTGAAGCCCGAACGTCCACGTGTTTTCCTCGTAGCGGGGCTGGCCGTGCGCCGCGCGGTGGCGGCCATCGATGCCCCAACGGATGCCCGACTCGTTGACCCAGCCCGCGATCGTGTCGACGTCGCTCGGCGACAGATCAAAGCGCTGCTGGACTGCGGACAGCGCCAACAGGTCCATCACCTCCGACGCGGTGACCCGACCGCCGACCATCGCGACGATCCGGTGGAACGCCTCGATGACCGGGCTCTCGCTGCGGGCCGAGCGGTCGGCGATGCAGTACGGAACCCAGCCCGGGTCAGTGCGCTCACGCTCGAACACGGCCTCCACCAAAGGCGCGTAGGTCTCGACATCGGTCATCAGAACCACGATGTCGTGGGGAGCGGGCGCATCGGGGGACGACAGCAGCGCAAGAAGCTGATCGTGCAGCACCTCGACCTCCCGCATCGGCGAGTGGCACGCGTGGATCGCTACCGAGTCGTCGTCGGGATGCAGTACCTGAGGCTCGAGGTCGGGGCCGCCGCGGCGGCGCATGTGCAAGATGTCGGCTTGTAGCCGCCCCAAGGCATGGGTGGTGCCGGGCTCGATGTAGAGGTCTGACCCGGACTCCTCGTAGTTGCTCTCGGCTTCGAGGACACGCTGGAAATCTCTCCCCACGGCGCCGAAAGAGGCCAGCAGCGGGTTGGCCTCCCCGAGCGTCTCGGCGAACTCAGGAGGCTCGCCCAGATCGGTCGGTGCCAGGTCGAGCCACGCGGGAATCTCAATCGGGTTCGACGGGTCGCTGGGCTCAGGCGGGAGGGTATCGCCCAGGTCGTCATGCTCGGCCTTGCGGGGGAGCGCCCGGGCAGCCCGCAGTGTCTCGCGCTGCGATCGGATCTCCGCCCAGTACTCGCGGGACGGCGAGACGAACAACAGGTGAATCTCGAGGTGGCGTGACAGGCGGTCGAGCAGCTGCACCATCAGCGGTGGCAGCGACGACACGCCGAACACACAGATGCGTGAGCCAAACGCTTGGTGCAGTTTTGCGCGTGCGTCGGGGGCGACCAGTGCATTGGACAGGCGTACCGAGAGGGTCGCGAGGTTGGTCGGCCCCAGTCGCTCGATAAGCGCCCGCCACAGGTCGGCCTGCCAGTCGTCCTGGGCGCCTCGGTGCCAGCGCAAGACCATGTCGGGGCGGAGCAGGAGGTATTGGTCGAAGACCTGGGCGACCTCGTCGGCGAGGGCGTGCGCGGCGTGGGGGCGTGGGTCCTTGGCGAGGTACCGCGCCAGTGGCTCGTAGCGCGGGTCGTTGAGCTTGCTGGGGAGCTCCGCTTCGATGGCCCATGTCAGTCGATGGCGTGACCACGCGCGGGCGTGCTCGGCGGGCTCCGGACCGAGCACCGCGGTGGTGGCGTCTTCGATGAACCGCCTCGGGAACGGAAAATGCGGACGCGTCCAGCCGCCGAAGTGCTCGCTCAGTCGCTGGGTGAGCCAGATGGCCATCGCCCGACTGTGAACAACGATGGGCTCAGCGCAGAACGGCCCCGTACTCGGCTCCGCGGTAATGCCCACCAAAGCGGCCAGTAGCGCCTCGATCCGATTGCTGCGATGGACCTTCATGGAGGGCGGTGGCCGCGGCTGCCACCAGGGGCACCCGAGAACGCCTACAGTGCCGACAGCCCCCGCGCCCCGCAAGTCGCCGAACGCGGTCGTATCGGGCTGTATTGCGACGTCTACGGAACTGCATGGAGGCGATCTCACGCGCGAGATGCGGTGGGCGAAGGCGCCGCACCTCGACGCCGTGCGTGGCAATCGAGGTCTCCCGACGGGTGCCGTCGGCCCGCGGGGCCGCGCCGCAGCGCGGCGTTTGCCGCCGCGTTGCAGCACCGCCCACCCCATGTGCCCACCAGCGTGTTTCCGCCAGTATTCTGCCTATTTGTGGACCCCTGGCGGACGCAGGGAGCGCAGCGCGTCGGCGAATTGGCGGTAGGCCTGGGCAATCGGATTGACTTGCGTCCGGACCCGCGATAACCGAGACACTGCTCACGAGAAGAAGGATCTGAGTTTTTGGCGAGAAACACATACTCCGCAGGCAAGCGACAACGCGAGCAGGCAAAGCAGCGTAAGAAAAAAGACAAGGCCGAGCGACGTCGCTCCAACATGGAGGGCGGAGGCGGGGACATCCCGATAGCCTCGGCCGAGGACATCCAGGCCGGTGCCATGATCACGCCCGAAGAGGCGGCGGCACAGGCCGTGGACCCGACCGTGCACGCCACCCCCGGGGGTGAAGAAGCTGCGCAGCGAGTCCACGGGGTTCCCGTCCGGCTGTTTGTGGGTGGACTGAACTGGCGGGCAACCGAAGCCGACTTGCGCGCTGCGTTTGAGAAGTTGGGCCCGGTCAACGATGCGATCATCGTGACCGATCGCGACACGGGCGACTCGCGTGGCTTTGGCTTCGTGACGATGGCCGATCGCCGCGACGCAGCCAAAGCGGTCAAGCAGCTCTCGGGCACAGAGCTCGACGGCCGCACGATCGTCGTCAAGCCGGCGACCGAGCGACGGCGCTAGCCCGCGATTGAGCGGCAACCCAACCAACAACGAAAAACGAGAACGGCGGGGTCGCACATGCGATCCCGCCGATTTTGATTCCGGCCCTATCGGCCGGCCACTACTCGCCCTTGATCTCGCCGCGAGCGAAGATCGACGCGACGTACGTCAGCACGTCGGTCGCGGAAATCTCGTCGTAGCCGTAGTTGCGGATCAACCGCTGCTTGACCACCTCGATCTTCTCCTGGGCTTCTTTGTCGACCACGTTTGAAACCAAGCTGGTGAGCTTGATGCTGTCTTTTTGGTCCTCGAAGAGCTTGAGCTCCAAGGCCTTGTAGAGGCGCTCGTTGGTGCGGAAGTCGAACTGCTTGCCCTCGATCGCGAGCGCACCGATGTAGTTCATGATCTCGCGACGGAAGTCCTCTTTGCGGCTCTCGGGGATGTCGATCTTCGTCTCGATCGACCGCATCAGCCGCTCATCAGGCTCTTCGTCTTGCCCCGTGTACGGGTTCTTGACCTTCTCGCGCTGCGTGTACGCCTTGACGTTGTCGATGTAGTTGCCGCACAGGCGGGCAATCGCGGCGTCGTCGGCACTGATCGCGCGCTGGACCTCGTTCTTGACGATGTCCTCGTACTCCTGCTTGACCACCGCGAGCAGCTCGCCATAGCGCTTGCGCTCGTCCTCGTTGGTGATGAGGCTGTGGTTGCGCAAGCCCGTCTCGAGCTCGTTCATCACCATGAACGGGTTGATCGACATCTGCCCACGCTCGGAAACGAGGCAGTTGGCGATTTTGTCTTGGACGTAGCGCGGGCTGATGCCGTCCATGCCCTCGCGGTTGGACTCCTTGCGCAGCTCCTTGACCGTATCCTGGGTGAAGCCGGGCAGCGTCTTGCCGTCGTACAGCTTGAGCTTTTGCAGCACGGAGATCTGGTGCTTCTTGGGCTCCTCGAGCCGAGTCAAGATCGCCCACATTGAAGCCATCTCCAGCGTGTGCGGGGCAATGAACCGGCCGCGTACCTTCGCGGGGTTGTAGTCCTTGGCGTAGATCTTCTTTTCTTCGCCGAGACGCGTGATGTACGGGATGTCGATCTTCACCGTTCGGTCGCGCAACGCCTCCATGAAGCGGTTCTCCAGCAGGCGCTGGTACTCCGCTTCGTTGGTGTGCCCGATGATCACCTCGTCGATGTCCGTCTGCGCGAACTTCTTGGGCTTGATCTTCTGCTCCTGGGTCGCGCCAAGCAGGTCGTACAAGAACGCGACGTCGAGCTTGAGAACCTCGACGAACTCGATGATGCCGCGGTTGGCGACGTTGAACTCACCGTCGAAGTTGAACGCGCGCGGGTCGGAGTCGCTGCCGTACTCGGCGATTCGTCGGTAGTTGATCTCACCCGTGAGCTCGGTGGAATCCTGGTTCTTCTCGTCCTTGGGCTGGAACGTGCCGATACCGACGCGGTCTTGCTCGCTGATCACCAACCGCCGGACCCGGATGTACTTGACGACCTCGCCCCAGTTGCCGTCGTGCAGCGCCATCAGCTCGCCAAAAATGTGGCGGCACGCGGGGTTGAGGTCGCCGCGGACGTAGGGCGAAAAGCCGTCTTTTTCGAGGCCGAGCTCTTGGATGGCCTTGTCGCGCCACTCCGAAGGGATGAGCTTGAGGGGCTCCTCGTGCATGGGGGAGGGGAAGACCTCCTGCCCTGCGGTGAGGTGCCGGAGGTTCTCGGGGATGACCCACTCGTAGGTGAACAGCGCGCCCTCGGGGGTGCGGCTGTACTCCTCAAGACCCTGCTTGAGCAGTCGCGCCAGCGTGGATTTGGCGGAGCCCACGGGCCCGTGGAGCAGGAGGATTCGCTTCTCGGTGCCGTACCGCATGGCCGCGGCCTTGAGCACGTTGACCAAGCGCATGACCGGGATGTCGAGCCCGAAGATGGCGTCGCGGCCGTCGTGGGCCTCGTCGTCGAAGAACCGGTAGTGGACGATCTTCTTCTTGTTGTCGACGTACTCCTCGGTGCCGTGCGACATGATCATGTCGTACAGGCGCTCGTGGGCGCCGCGGGCGATGCGGGGGTTGTTGCGCACCAGTTCGAGATATTCCTCGAACGACCCCGTCCAGTGAAGATCCTCGTAGGTCTTGGTGTCGTGGAGGCTGGCGATCCGGTCGACGAGCGTGGACATAGGGTTCCCTTGGCCTGCGCGGACTCAAGTCCGGCACGAGGTAACAGTGATCGTACCTTGTCATGGACCGGTTGTCCCGGAACTCCGACGGCAGGTGTGAACCTAGGCAGCTCAATGTGGGACGCGCTTTGCTCCGGCCGCGCGCGAGGTCGTTAGTGTTGGCGCCAGAGCAGAGTGCTACGATGGTGATGAGAACGCCGCCGCCGCCGCCGCGCAAAACATCGTGATCTCGAGAATCGACAAGGACCACAGCCGCTTTCGCGAGATTGTCCGCGGCAAAATTCGGCAAAATCTGCGCAAGTACATCTCGCGCGGTGACCTCACCAGTCGCAGCGGGAACGACACGGTCTCGATTCCGATGCCGTCGATCGATATCCCTCGATTTACGCTCGGCGGCGGCGACAAGTCCGGCGTGGCCCAGGGCGATGGAGAACCGGGTGATCCCGTTGGCGGTGAGCCACAAGAGGGCGAGGGCGCAGGCAAAGCGGGCGAGGGCGAAGGCGGCAAAAACCTGGAGGTCGAGGTCACGCTCGACGAGCTGGCGGCCATCCTGGGCGAGGAGCTGCGGCTGCCCCGAATCGAGCCCAAGGGCACACAGGCGCTCGACACCAAAAAGGACCGCTACGTCTCGCTGCGCAGCACTGGGCCCGAATCGCTGCGCTCGTTCAAGGCCACGTTCAAGCGCTCGCTGCGGCGGCAGATAGCGTCTGGGTCGTACAGCCCCGACAATCCGATCATCGTCCCCGTTCGCGAGGACCGCCGCTACCGCTCATGGCGTACGGACCCCAAGCCCCAGTCCAACGCGGTCATCATCTACATGATGGACGTCTCGGGCTCGATGGGCGACGAGCAAAAAGAGATCGTGCGTATCGAGTCGTTTTGGATCGATACCTGGTTGCGCAGCCAGTACCAGGGCATCGAGTCGCGCTACATCATCCACGATGCGACCGCGCGCATGGTCGAGCGCGAGGTCTTCTTTCGCACCCGCGAGTCCGGTGGCACCATGATCAGCTCCGCGTACAAGGTGTGCGCGGACCTCATCGAAAAGGAGTTCTCTCCCGAGAGCTGGAACATCTACGCGTTCCACTTTTCCGATGGCGACAACTGGTCGGTGGACGACACGTCCACCTGTCTCAAGCTGCTGCGTGAGACGCTGCTGCCGGCCTGCAACCAGTTCGGGTACGGCCAGGTCGAGAGCCCCTATGGCTCTGGGCAGTTCATCAAAGACCTCCGCGGTGGCTTCGGCGACAACGAGAGACTCGTGACCTCAGAGATCAGCGGCAAGGACGACATCATGGACTCCATCAAGGATTTCTTGAAAGGAGGCCGCTAGATGGCGCCGATTACCGGATACCTGCTCGACCTGCAGTCCGAGATCCAGGGGTACGCCGACGAGTTCGGCCTGGATTACTTCCCGCAGGTGTTCGAGATCGTCGACTACGAGCAGATGTGCGAGATCGCAGCGTACGGCGGCTTCCCCGTCCGGTACCCGCATTGGCGGTACGGGATGGAGTACGACCACATGATCAAGAGCTACACGTACGGGCTCTCCAAGATCTATGAGTTGGTGATCAACACCGACCCTTGCTACGCGTACCTGCTCGGCGGGAACACCGACACCGACCAGAAGCTCGTCATGTGCCACGTCTACGGGCACAACGACTTCTTCAAGAACAACAACTACTTCTCCCGAACGGATCGCCGGATGATCGATCTGATGGCCAACAACGCCTCACGCGTTCGAAGGCACATGGATCGGCACGGGGTCAACGAGGTCGAGGGGTTCATCGACACGTGTCTGTCGATCGACAACCTCATCGACCCGTGGGCAGTGTTTCGCGATCCGCCGCGCACCGCGACCGCCGAGGGCGCCGAGGGGGGCGACGACGACAAGGACGCCCGCGGGCGTCTGGCCAACGTACGCGGGTACCTCGAGGACTACGTCAATCCTCCCGCGTTCCTGGCCAAGCAGGCCGAGAAGGCGCGCGTCGAAAAAGAAGCCTCCAAGCGCAAGATTCCGCTGTCACCCGAGCGCGATGTCCTGGGCTTCTTGCTGCAGCACTCTCCGCTGGAGGCGTGGGAGGCCGACATCCTCTCGATCATCCGCGAGGAGGCCTACTACTTCCTCCCGCAGATGCAGACCAAGATCATGAACGAAGGCTGGGCCAGCTACTGGCACAGCAAGATCATGACCGAGCGCGCGCTGCGGGATTCGGAGATCATCGACTACGCCGATGCCTGCGCGGGCGTCATGGCCATGGCTCCCAACCAGCTCAATCCCTACAAGATCGGAATCGAGCTGTTTCGCGACATCGAACGCCGCTGGAACACCGGCCGCTTCGGCCCCGAGTGGGAGCGGTGTACTTCGCTCGAGGAGCGCGACAGCTGGGACAAAAAGCTCGGTCTCGGTCGCGAGAAAATCTTCGAGGTGCGCAAGCTGTACAACGACGTCACCTTCATCGACGAGTTCTTCACGCTCGAGTTTTGCCGGGAGAACAAGTTCTTCACGTTTGGCGAAAATCGACGGACGGGGCGCCTGGAGATCGAGGGGCGCGAGTTCGAGAAGATCAAATCCAAGCTGCTTCAGCAGCTCACGAACTTCGGGCAGCCGTTTATCTACGTCGTCGATGCCAACCATCTCAACCGCGGCGAGCTCCTGCTGGGCCATCGCCACGAAGGGCAAGACCTCAAGATGGACTATGCACGCGACACGCTGCGCAACCTCGAGCGAGTGTGGCGGCGGCCAACGTCCATCCTGACGATCGTCGACGACAAACCCAAACGCATCCGATACGACGGGTCGGAGATCTCAATCTCCGACGCCACCGAAGCGTTCACGGTCTAGGCGCGGTTATCCGCCCGTGCTGACGGTCGAGATGCCGTCGGAGCTGGAGCCGCTGCTGCCGCTCGTCGACCCGCTACTGCCCCCGGAGCTCCAGCCGGACCCGGTCGTGCCCGAATCGGTGCCCGAACCTCCCGTGCCGGTATCCGTGGAGCCAGCCGTGCTGTCGAGACCGTCGCTGGATTCGTCGGCCACAGCGTCGTCCCCCGTGGCGGGGCCCATGGCGCCGCAGCCCACGATCGAGATGCTGTCGACAAAGAAGTTGGTGAGGCCGCCACCGAAGACTTCCGACTCGATCCGAAGCTCGTGCAGCTCTCCGTCGGCAAACTGGTCGAGCGTGACCGGGATGAGGGTGTACGTGTTGAAGTCGTCGATGTCCGCGTCGGTCCGCATGAACACGGTGTTGTTGTCGACGTAGACCCGGAACACATCGTCGCCCGAACCCGCGGACGCGTTGATCCAAAACCGGAACCGGAGTTGGGCGGAGTCTGCGTTGACCGCGAACGTCTGCGTCAGCGATGCAACGTCGGGCCGTTGAGCGCCGCCGAACCACGCGAACCAATCTCCGGAGTAGGGCTCGGCGCCTGGGTCTTCGCTGCAGTCACTGTTGCAGATGGGCGTCGCGAACAGCGGCGAGGCCTCCGCCCAGTGTGGATTGGGGGTTCCCAACTCGAGGCCGCCGTCTTCGAGAACGTTGGCCGAGCAATCAGGGCCGGGTCCGTCGTCGGGCCGGGGGCCATCGTCGTCGTCGTCGTCATCGTCGTCGCCGTCATCGGCACCGTCACCGGGCTGCCCGTCGCCCGGTGGTGGGCCGTCGGTGGCCGTTCCGGGGAATGGGCCATCATCACTGGTCACGGTGCCGGTCTCGTCGACCACGATGCACCCGGCCGCCGTCAGTGACGCCACCAGACAAAAGGACAGGCTTCGACACGCCATCAAGGATTTGTACATTAGCCGAGAATCCGGCGCGGGGGCGGAGATCTAGGGCTCGTTGTGCGCTGGGCCCCGTCCCGACCTGGTTTGTCGAAGGATCCGCCAACGCGCTCCCGGCCTATCAACGCGCGAATCCCGGCGCGCGCTGATGCGATCGGGGCCAGAGGCCGTCATCGAGGGCCCGGAATTGACGCGGCTTTGTCGCCGCCGGGTCGGCTCTAGTATAGTCTGCGCAAGGTGCGAATCGTCGCATGGCCAGCAACCGACGTCGGTCGGGTTCGCAGCCACAATGAGGACAGCTTTCTCGTCGACGACGAGGCGGGTCTGTATCTTGTGGCCGACGGGATGGGCGGCCACGCAGGTGGAGCGCACGCCAGTCAGCTGTCGGTGGACGTCGTCCGCAAAGTTGTGCGGCGCGGGATGGCCCAGCTCAGCGGGGTGTCGCCCGAGGCGCGAAACGCCACGATCACCGAGATGCTGTGCGCGGCCGCCAGCGAGGCGAGCGCCCGGATCTTCGATCAGGCCGAGGCCGAGCCCAGGTTGCAGGGGATGGGCACGACGCTCACGGGATTGTTCCTGTACGGAGAGCGCGGGTACGTCGTGCATGTCGGCGATAGCCGCGCCTTCTTGATGCGCGGCGGGACGTGTCGCCAGCTGACCAACGATCACTCCTGGCTCAATGAGCAAGTGCAGGCGGGCCTGCTGACCGAAGAGGAAGCGGCGGTCTCCGACCTCAAGCACATCATCACGCGCTCGGTCGGGTTCGAGCGCCACGTCGAAGCCGACGTCATCCCGCTCAACGTGAGCCTCGGGGACGCGTTCCTGCTGTGCAGCGACGGGCTGGCCAACTACGTTGAGCCCGAAGAGATAGCCGAGCTGGCGCGCGACCACTGGTACGCCGACCTCCCGCAGCTGTGCACCGATCTGGCCAACAAGCGCGGCGGCGACGACAACATCACCGTGCTGGTCGCTTTGGCCTGCAACGAATCGGACAAGCGTCGTTTGGTCCCCGACAATCAGGTCGGCTCCTTCGACACGCTGCCACCGAACACCGTCATCGACTAGTCGGAGGTCGGACGCGGCTGGGCGGCTCGACGTGTCGTCGTATGCTCTACACGTGCGCGCCTTCGACCTCGCTGCCTGGATCGAGGCTCACCGCGACGAGCTCCGGCCGCCGGTGGGCAACGCCCGCGTGTTCGACGACGGTGACTTCATCGTCATGGCCGTCGGTGGTCCAAACCGCCGCCAGGATTTTCACATCGATCCCGGCGCCGAGCTGTTCTTTCAGATCGAGGGCGACATGACGCTGCGGGTGGAGGAGGGCGGCGTTCTGTCCGATGTCTCGATCCCCCAAGGCAGCCTGTTCATGCTCCCGCCCGGGGTGCCGCACTCGCCCCAACGCCCTGAGGGGACGGTGGGCCTGGTCGTGGAGCGCAAACGGCAAGCCGGAGAGCTCGACGGGCTGCGATGGTACTGCGACAAGTGCCGGGAGCCTGTGCACGAGATGTTTTTTGCGTTGGTCGACATCGCGACCCAGTTGCGCGACGCGATTCAGACTTGGGAGGGTGACCCCACGCTCCGCACGTGCGGCGCCTGTGGCCATCGTAGTGACCCGGGGTGAACCCATGACCGACACGCCCCCCGACGACTCCGATGCGCCGGCCAAGCAGGTCGAGCCGACCCCATCGGCCGATGCCGCCGACGGGCGCGCGGCATTGCTGCGCGTCATCGCGATCGGGATCGGCTGCGCGGTGCTGTTTGTGGCGGCCCATCCGCCCATGTGGCGCGCCGACGAAGCCGGGGCGTTCTCGTTTCCCAGCTGGGATTTGACCCGCGTGTTTTGGGCGGACCTCGTGTTTGCCCGCGACGCGGTCGCCGAGGGGGTGCTCCCGCTATGGAACCCCTGGGACCGCGGCGGCTACCCGTTTATCGCCGAGCCGCAGAGCGGGATGTTCGACCCCGTCACGTGGCTGCTGATCGTGGTGGGGCTTGTCATCGGGTCCGCCCCGGGCTGGCTCATCGTGCTCAAGGCAGTGCTGCACTACGCGATCGCTGGCGCGGGCATGGCCAGCTTCTTCCGGGAGCGTCGGCTGCCGACCTGGGCCATCACGTTCGGCACGCTCGCGTTCCTGTGGTCGCCGCGGATGGACAAGCTCAAGGACCAATCCGCGTTGTGGCCGACGGCGTGGACGGGATGGCTGCTGCTCGCCACCGATCGGGTTGCCCGCGCGCCGACCCGCTGGCGCGGGCTGTGGTTGGGCGCAGCCGTGGGGGCGGTCGTCAACGCGGGCTACCCGCCCACGGCGTTTCGGTTGGGCCTGCTGGTTGCGCCCTGGGGCGCGGTGATCGTGGCGACCCGACTGGGCGCAGGGGGCTCGCTGCTGCGCGCGGTTGTTCGAGTCGGCGCGGCGGTGGGAGTGAACGATGCGGTCCGCGCGGGGATCGACGCACTCGGATGGACCGATGTGGTCGAGACCCCACCCCCGCCTCGGGCCGGTTACCTCCGAGCTCTGGCCTGGGCGCTGGGGATCGCGGTGCTTGTCGCGGCCGCCCTGTGTGGCGGGCAGATATGGGCGACGCTGTCGGTCCTGTCGGAGACGACCCGCGCGGCAATGGACACCGCCCACGTCTTGGCGTCACGCACCCATCCGGAGCATGCGTGGGGAGTCTTCGCCCCGGGCACGACCAAGACGGAGCTGGTGGTCTATCCCGGGTTCGTGGTCGCGGTCGCGACCCTGGTCGCCGTTGTTGCGAGCCGTCGCGCGGAGGCCGTGGTCTTTGCGCTCGTCGGCGCGTTTGGGTTCGTGCTCGCGTGTGGCGAGCACCTGCCGGTCCTGTCGGTGTTGGTCGACCTCCCGGGTTTCCGATCGTTTCGGATCGCAAGTCACTACCTGACGCTGACCACCGTGGGCTTTGTGATCGCCGGGACATTTGGCGTCGCTCGACTGTCGCAACTCAAGGGAGAAGCGCGCTGGATAGGCGCGCTCGCGGCCGGCTTTGGCGTCTCGGCCTGGGCAACCCACGCCTCGTCCTACAGCGCGGCGTCGGTCGCTGTGGTGCTGGTGTCGGCGGCGCTGGTGGTCCTGATGAGCTTTGGCGCCGCGCATCGCCAGACGCGCATGGGGTGGGCCTTGGTGTTCGTGCTGGCGACGGATCTCTGGTTTGCGGGCCGGCCTGTCGCCGACATCCTTCGACCACTGCCCAGGCCAAGGCGCGCCAATACGATGCTCAAGAGCATGGGTGATGCGCAGACACGCTCGGTCTACCGCATCGCTGACTTTGGCTACGCGGGCGACAGGGTAGGCCCGCGCCATCACGTCCGTGACATCACAGGCCACAGGCCTGCACTCACCGACCCCCGCTACCTTGAGCTGTATGCGCTCGCGCAGCGCAGCAGCAACATTCTTCGTGCGGCCAATGTGTCGGTTGTCGGCTTTGGCAAGCGCGTGACGGGGAGCGAGCTGACGCGAGACTTGCGGTCGGTTCGGAAACGTCGCGGGTTGTTTACCGTCGTGGACCCGTGGCCGATGGCGTTCTGGACCGACCGGGTCGCAGTGGTCGATGAGTCCCCGGGCGCGCGCGTTTGGCTGCGGATGCAGCGCGAGCCTGCCGCGGTGATCGAACGGCCGCTGCTCCCCGATGGCTTTGACGAAGAACGCTGGGGCACGCACCTACCCGATCCCGGGCGTGAGCCGCCGCGGTCGGTGGGCGCGCAGCTGCTGGAGCACCGCCCCAATCAAGTGCGGCTGCGCATCGACGCGCCCCGCGACGGCCTGTTTGTGCTGGTCGAGTCGTTCGATGTGGGGTGGACTGCGACCGTCGACGGCGAGCCCACCGACGTGCTGCGCGCCAACACGATCTTCCGCGCGGTGACGCTGGAGGCGGGCGAGCACGAAGTCGTGTTCACGTACCAGCCCAAGGGGGTCGCAGTGCTGTGGTGGTTGTGGGCGCTGGTGGCCGCCGGGCTCACCCTCGTTGGCCTGGGATCGCTGTTGGTACGTCGGCGCCCGCCGCAGCTCGACGCTCCCAGCACGGGTGCCGCCGCCGCCGACTCGGTCTGACTTCGTCTCTTCGCGCTCGGGCGCGGCGTGGCGACCGAAAAACGCGGCATCACTGGCGCGCGCTTCGAGCCGTGCCACGATCAGCACAGGGAGTCCGGTGGGCGGGCTCCCACGACGGCGGCACCATGCGGCCGCGGAGGTGGAGACCTTGCTGCGCAGCGCGCCAATGCTTGGCGCGGCGCTGTGCTCGTTGGCGCTCGGTTGCGCTGGGAGCCTGCGTCGCGCACCCCACGATCGGACCGGGATGGCCGACATCGCTCGCGTCGTACCCGGCCAGGTCGTCTACAACCGCGAGCTTGGGTCGCCGTTTGTCGTTGCGGTCATCCCCGAGTTTCACCACCTCGCGCGGTGCCAAGACGAGGTGTTCGAGACGCTCGAGGCGCTCCGCCCGGTCACGGCGTTTGTGGCGGTCGAAGGCCAGGTGGGCGAGGTCAAGCACGATGAGATCTACGAGCCTGTGCGTGTGCCCGGCCTGTCTCGTTCTGCGCTGGCCGATCTTTCGACGCAGGAGCTCGACACCCGGCGGGCCGTCGTTGCCGGCTGGCGATCGAGGGGCGCGTTTCCGCAGAGCATGCCCGCGGGGCTCCCGGTTCACGCAGCGATCTTGTACGAGGCGGTGTACGGCGACGAAGTGCGCAGCCAGGGCATGGAGCACGGCGCGTTGTTCTTGCGCGCCAACCGACGCGCCGCTCGGTACGAGCGCGGTATGGCACCACTTCCCTGGGCGACGGTGATCGCCAGCCGCAACCGGGTCTTCGTCGACAAGCTCCACCACTACGGCGAGTACCTGGCGGGACCAGGCCAGGACGTTGTTCCGTTCCCGATCGGGGCGGCACACACCAACGATCTGACGCGCCGACTGCGGCGTGAGCGCATCTCGTACGCGATCGTCGTCAACCCCGGTTGCTTCGGATCGGCTGCCTCATCGCCGCCGCAGTAGCCCACGCCGCAGCAAAAACTTCCGAGTTTCCTCGGCCAAGTGCTCGGATGTGGCGCCGAAAACTGCATAAGTATCTGATATTTCTTGCGTAAGTGTGAGTGGGCGCGCCCGGCGGATTTTTTACGCCTCGGCCGGAAAAGCGTGGCTACTGGTTGTCTCACTTGTCGGTTCCAGTGGGAGGAACCGCGCAGCGGCAAGCCGCCGGTCTGCGTTCTGACCGCTCGGAAACGGGCGCGTCACGACGCCAGCAAACACGGCTTTTCGCCCGCGCTGTGGAGGAGCTACGCCATGAAGAAGTCCGTCATCATCAATACTCTCGCAGGATTTGTCCTCGCTTTGCCGCTGGGGTGCGGCAACGACGGGGCCTCGGACGAGGCGCCAGGGACTGGGGAGTCGGGCGGCGCCGAGGATGGCCCGGCAGATGACGGAGCCGACTCCGACGACGGGGATGATGATGACGACAGCGCCGACGATGCCGACGATGACGACGGCCCCGAGGTCGACGTCTGCGCCGACATGACGTTCACCAACGTTGTGGACGAAGCCAACTGCGCGCTCATCCAAGCCGAAGGGGTCGACCCGGAGCCCGCCGACAAGGTCGAGTTCTGTCGCCGCGCCTACGTCGACCTTCTGGGCGAGTCGCCCACGGGCGCCGAGTACGAGGCGGACTGCAAGTGGCGCGACAATGGCGAGATTGTCGACGCCTTCATGGCTGACCCACGCTTCGTGCTGCACAGCCAGCGCATGTGGGGCGACATCTTTCACTACACCAGCGACATCGTTCACCACGAGTACATCCTCGACCTCGATGCCCTCGTCGGACAGCTGTACACCGGGCTCATCACCTACGACGCCTTCGTTGCCCAGGCGGCCACGCACCCCGCGTTCTTGGGCCGCTGGGACGGCAACGACCTGGTCGGCCTGAACTTCCAGGCCTTCCTGGGTCGGGACGCAACGCCGAGCGAGCGCAAGGAGCTCGTGCCTTTGTTTGCGATGTGGGAGGAGCGGAGCGTCGCGCACCCGATGCAGTCCAACGCGCGCAACGTGGTGCTCAACACCCTCAACTGCGCGGTGCCCAACGAGGCCAACTGCAGCAGCACGCACTGGGGAGAGAACACGGTGCTCATCCCGCCTCCGATGCCGGGTGACGTCGATCCCGACGGAGCCAACGTCATCGACCAGGCCGACCTGCTGCCCGGACAATGGGACACGCTGCGCACCTTCGGCGTGCTCGTGACCGAGCGGCCGCAGTTCTACGAGGCCTACGTCGACCGCGCGCTGCAGCGCTACCTTGGCTACGACGGCGACGACATGCCGGCAGCCCGTCAGGCCCTGGTCGACCTGATGCTCGCCAGCGGCGGAAGCCTCCTCGCAGTGGATCGCGAGATCCTGACCTCCTCGCTGTACACGGCGACCAACGACTGGGCCGAAGAAGAGGTCGACCCCGCCGACTCCGACCCGAAAATCTGGCACGGTCCGGTCAAGCAGATGGACCCAGAGGACTGGCTGCGGTCGGCGGCCAAGCTCACCGGTGTCGACCTGGGCAGCTGCGACCATCGCTTCCCCACCGTGCAGCAAGGGCCCGGGGGATTCCACCCGCACAGCTACCCGGACATGGGCGGCGGCTCCCCCGACTACGGGTTTCGTGACCGAGCGCAGCTGCTGGGCGGATGCCCTGACCACGAGACCCTCTTCCGCACCGCCCGCACGGGCCTCATCGCGGCGCTCACCCAAGCCACGCTGACCGCCGAGCTGTGCGCGATGGCTGATGTGTCCTCGCCCATCTATCCACTGCAGTTCGCGATGGACCCCGAGGACAAGTCCGACGCGGCGCTGACGGCCGCGGCCGACCAAATCTGGGGGGCGGCGCTGGTCCGACCGATGCCCGAGGGGGCGGCCGACAGCCTGGCGCTGGGCATCGAGGGCTGTCAGTCACTGACCAGCTGCAACCCGAACGAATTCGCCGTCGAGACCTGTCGTCTGACGCTGAAGGCCGCGGACTTTCTTTTCTACTAGTGGTGAATCCGGGAGAACGAGCAATGACGACCATCACCAAGACCAACCGACGCACCTTCCTCAAAGCAGCCGGCGGCGTCGCAGCTGCAGCCGCTGCCGCCCCGTTCGTCTGGATTCCCAAGATGAGCCGCGCGGGCCTGGACATCCCCGCCGACCCTCGCAACAAGGTCATCCTTATCAACTGGGATGGCGGCGCTCGCTCGGTCCCGATGTTCAACGGCGGCGTCGGGGTCAAGTTCAACCCCTTCACCAACGCCATGGGAAGCTCGGTCCACGGCGCGGCCGAAGGTGTCGCTCCCGGAGTCCAATGGGGTGTTGGTGGGCTGTTCGACTCGGCCCCCTACACCGACACGCAGGCCGGCTTCGGCGTTGCGATGGACTCGCTGCCGATGATCGCCGATGAGATCGCTGTCCTGGGCACGGTCGACCACGTCCCCGGAGACGCGCTGGGCGAGGGCAATCACCAGAACGCTCGCAACTGGATTGGCTCAGGCAAGGCGATGGGGGGCTCGGGGATCATGAGCCTCGTGTACGCCAACCACCAAAACTACACGAAGGGGGGCGGCATCAGTGAGGTCTTCCCACCCGTGACCATCGGGACCGCGCCCGCGACGACGGTCATGTCTCGCCCGCACGGCCCGATCTCACCCGTCGAGGTGCCGTCATTCGCCGAGTTCGAAGAGCAAAGTGGCGACGATGCCGGCGAGCAGCCCGAGTGGGCCCGCACGATGGAGCAGGGCCTGGACGACTTCAGCGCAGCCAAGCGCTCCGCCCGCGACCGCGCGCTGATTCGCCGCATGTCCAATGGCAAGTCCGCCGTCGAGACGTTCAAGGGCGTCTTCACCGATCCGGCCGTCAAGGTCGCCAGTGAGCCCAACGCAGGCGTCGACCTGACCAACGCCGAGTTGGCGATGATCCTCGGCACCTCGCAGATCGGTCGCGACGTCGCGCTGTCCCTGCGGTTTCTGCAGGCGGGGTCGTCGATGGTCACCGTGGGCCACACCGGCTGGGATACCCACTCCGCGGAGCAAACGGTCTACGTCAACAACGCCAACCAGTTCGCGCGCGTCATGGCCGGGCTGAACTTCGCGCTCAAGCGAATGTCTCACCCGGACGGCGGGACGATGTGGGACCGCACCCTCATCTGTGTCTCGAGTGAGTTCGGCCGCGACAACTTGGGCGGCAATGGCTTCAACTCGGGGATGGGCTCGGACCACGTGGGCGGCCCCGGCTGTCGCAACCAAGCGTTCCCGTACACGGGCGGTCTGGTGACCCAGGGGGGTCAGTTCTTTGGACGGACGGACCCGGCGACGATGGAGCGTTTGCCCGGAGAGCCCGTCTTCTCCACGACCTCACACATGGCGACGATGCTCGCCGTACAGGACATCAACACCGAGGACATTTGGCCCGGCGTGGAGCCGATGACCGCAATCTTCAACGGGCAGGTCTAGGATCGCTGTGGTGGGCGTACCGGGCATGAGAGTACTTTGCGCAGCGGCGGTGGCGGTCTTGCTTGGCTGCGGGGCTGGCGAAGGCGACCAAGGGGACTTCGGCGCGGGCGAAGGGGCCGACAGCGGCGGCGGGGGGTCCGAAGGCTCGGGCGCGACCGTGCCGGGCGGCAGTGAGTCCGACGGCGGGCCTGCGGGCGGCGACGACGATGGCGGCGACGGTGGCGATGGCGACGCGCAGGCATTTGTCGAGGAAGCCAAGGAGTTGTTTCCGACCTACATGGCGCTGCACGAGGGCGTCATCACGCGGACCTGTACGCCCTTCTCGAACGTCTGCCACAACAACAAGGAATACCCAGAGCTCGACACGCCACTGTCCGTGCTGTCGTACTTCGACAAGGAGTGCAATCTGCCGGAGCGCAGCTCAGACCCAGAGGCGCTGTACAACGGATGCGAGCCGCAGGCCGACCACGTCGCGTTCACCACGGGTTCGAATGTCGGCTGGGCCGGGACGGACGTGGCGTGGGTTGAGGCCTTCTACAGTGATGTCGGGCCCACCTCGTTCGAGGTGCATCTGCGCGAGCCCATCCCCTTGCCGCCCGCGGTGGCCGGCGTCACCGAGTCCGTACGATTCACCCGGCAGCTCGGCGACGGCACGATGCTGACGGTCGATGACATCAGCGAGGTCGTCTACGGGGCGGGCGCGATGTACTTCACCGTCACCAACGGCACTGCGCTGCCGCAGAGCAACATCGACAATCTCGAGGGGGGAATCCTGGGCGGGGACCTCAACCGCGACGGCGTGTTCGGAGCGGAGGAGGAGGACGTCACCATGCGCGAGCTCAACCCGGGCAACCCATGGCAGTCGTATCTGCTTCAGCGCGTGCAAGGCAACGTGCCCGGCAGCCCGATGCCGCTGGCCAACCAGCCGCTGTCGGCCGCAGAGATTGTGGCGATCGCCTGCTGGATTGAGGGCGCCGATGTGCCTGCAGGCCGCGAAGTGGATGCCGTTATCGACTACGACGGGTGTGAGTACGCCGCCGACTTCGGCACACCTCCAGAGGGTAGCGAGGCGACGCTGTCCGGCGACATTCAGCCGATTTTCGACAGTGCCTGCGCCTTCTCGGGCTGCCATGGCAGTACCAACCCTGCGCAAGGCCTCGACCTGTCGGACGGAAACGCCCGTGCGGCGCTCCTCGAGGTGGAGTCGACTCAGGTTCCCGAGATCGACCTGGTCGAGCTCGGCAATCCGACAAACTCATACCTGGTCAAGAAACTGCGGGGCGCCGACGATACACTGGGGGCAACGATGCCACCCGCGGGGTACGAGCCGCTGACCGAGGACCAGCTCGCCAAGGTGAAGCTTTGGATCTCATACGGTGCCCCCAATGACTGAGTCGGCACTTCGCCGACGCCTGCACAGCTCCTAGTTCGAACGCACAGCCAACATGCAGCCACTCAACCCGCTCATTCCGACCTGTGCCGCAGTCCTTATCGCCTTGGGAACACTGGCGTGCGGAGACGGGGATGACGGCGCGTTCGATTTCGCGGGGGGTACGGGAGAGGCGACGGCAGGCGGACAAGGCCCGGGGGATGACGGCGCGTCGAGTGATTCGGCCGGCACAGCGGCCGACGACACGGGCGGAGCCGAATCGGGCGGCGACGACAACGACGACAACGACGACGACGACGGCGGATCCGAGTCCGGGAGCGATGAAGGCGACACGGGCGACGACTTGCCCATCGAGCCCTGCACGGGCATCGATGTGCTGTTTGTCGTCGACAACTCCGGCACCATGCTCGAGGAGCAGGCGCGAATCGCAGCAGCCGCCGCGACGTGGTTGCAGACACTCGACAACGCCACCGCGACCGCTGCGAACAACCTTCACGTCGGCGTGATCACCACCGACGAGTCGGCCATGGTCACGCAAACCGCCGAGCCCTGTGGATTCGCCTCGGGCCTGCCGTACATGCAGACGGCCGGCAAGACGTTCTCGCCCAAGGCGTTTACCGCCGAGGTCCAGTGTGCACTCACCGTCGGCGTCGACGGATCCACCGACGAGCGCCCGATGCAGCACATGCTCGAGGCGCTCTCCCCCGAGTTCATAGGGACGCAGGGGGCCAACGAGGGCTTCCTTCGCGACGACGCGCTGCTGGTCGTCGTGCTGGTGACCGACGAAGAGGACGACTACGAACGGAAGACCCAGTGGGGGTCGCCCGGTGATCCGGCCGACTGGACCGCCGACCTGGCTGCGCTGAAGGGAGACTTGGCCAAAGACATCGTTGTGCTCTCGCTGATCGGCCTCGAGAGCCCCAACGCGTGTCCGCAGTTCCAGTGGGATGGCGTGACGGGGGCGGAGTTGTCGCCGCGACTGGACGAGTTCACGATGGGGTTCCCCGAGGGGGCCAGTTCCGACGTGTGCGCGTTGGACTACACGCCGTTTCTCGCGGGCACCATCCCCGCGCTTGCGGGCGCGTGCGGGAGCTACAGCCCACCCTAGGGCTGCGTTGAGCCGGTTCCAGGCTGAATCGAGATCTGTCCAGCAGCGGACCCACCGCCGCGTGGTGGCGACCTTGGTCGTGCGCGGTCTATCTTGGTTGCGATGAGGTTGTCGTTGACCCACTGGCCCTTCGTGCTCGCGACGTTGGGATGTGTTCAGGCTTGCGGCGACGACAGCGACGTCGGCGAGGTCGACGACGATGACGACGACGGTGATGACGGCAGTCAGAGCAGCGGCCCCCCTGTGCCGCCGGTTGGCTTGGTGTGCTCCGGGACAGACGAGGTCGATGTCTTTGAACCTGACGCCACCATTACGGGCGGCGACTGCAACGAGAGCGCCATTCGTGACGCCGTCGAGGCCGGCGGTGTCGTGGTCATCAACTGCGACGAGCCCGTCGTGTTCTCGCAGCCGATGGTGGTGCGGTCCGACACGACCATCGACGGTTCTGGCGTGACTGTTCTGGACGGCGGGGGCACCACCCGGCTGCTCAACAAGGGCCCTGGGCCATGGCTGCACCTGCAGAACCTGACGATCCAAAACGGCCAGGCTCCCGAGGCGCTCGGCGATGATCAGGTCACGCAGGCCAACTGGTTTGAGTGGGCGGGCGGCGCTGTGAATGCGCAGTGTCACGATGATGGATCCAACGTGGGCGGCGGCCTGTCTGGGAAGAACTTCACCTGCACCGACAACGCGACGGGCTCGCACACGCGGGATCCGATGACCGGCCAGATCCTCGATACGGGCAATGGCGGCTGCGCCTATCTGTTTGCGTGCGAGTTCGAGTGTGACGAGTGCGAGTTCACCAACAACCGCGCCACCAACGGCGGCGCGCTCGGGGGACTTGGGGCCAAGACCCGGCTGAGCAACAGCACCTGTGTGGGCAACGAGGCGCGTCGTGACGCCTCGGACAACGACAACCAGGGGTGTGGCGGCTGCTATTGCCAGGACGGGACCGAGACGGGGCCCGGCGAGGACGAGCCCAACTACGTCCACTTTTGCGGCAACGTGTTTGCCGACAATCGCTCCGATGACAGCGGCGGCGCGGTCTCGCTGTTCTACCGCCAAAACACGCACACAAGCGTGCGGTTTGAGCACAACAGCTGCCAGGGCAATCAGGCCGGCTTGGCCAACGAAGTGGATCTCGGCGGCGGGTGCTTCTACTTGTACGTGGATCCGACCACCAAGATCGAGTGGGCGCCCGATGTTGGCCCCGACGAGTTTGTGTTCTCGGGCAACGCCGTCTTCAGCAACTCGACCCACCACGTCGGGGGTGGCGCCGCGGTGTTCAATATTTGGGACACCGCCGTGCGCTTCGACAACAACCTGTTTTTCGACAACGAAGTCCGGACCGACGACCAAAGCGGGGGTGGGGGTGGTGCGCTGTCGCTCATCGGCACGTACTTCGACCTCGAACACAACACGTTTGTCGACAACCGAGCGGGCAACGCCAGCGGCGGCATCGCGCAAGGGGCAGGGGGGTCTGCGCTTCGCAACAACCTGTTCGTCAACAACAGCGCCCCCGTGCCCGGCAACGGCCCGAGCATCTCTGTCGCCGAACACGTCAACTGGGTGCTCGACGAGATCGACGATGGCAACGACGAGGGATTCTTGGTGTTCGCCAGCGGGGGCAACCTGTTCTTCCCCGCCACGGACCTGGCAGCCGGGGAGCGCCCGACGCCAGGCGCGGTGAGCCTCGAGGATCCGCGGCTGGCCCCGCTGGTGCTCGACGACGGTTTCCCGCCCTACATGCCGATACCCCCCGACAGCGTTGCTGTGGATGTGGGCGTGCCGACAGAATCTGGCACGCACGACATCCGTGGGGTGCCACGGGACGACGCCCCAGACATCGGCGCGTTCGAGGCTCGACCCCCACCGCCGCAATAGTCGGAGTCTCTCGAGGGCTACGGGAAGATGATGAAGTCGTCGTGTTCTTCGTACACGGCGTTGCCGCCCATCGCGTTGACGGCGTCGCGCAGCTCGGTCAGATGAGCGCCCGTTAGCTGAAGGGGGTGTTCGTCGGGATGGGTCGGCGCGCCAAACGGGAAGTCGTCGCCGGGTGTGTTCGTCATCTCGATATGCGTGCCCATGACCTGGCACAGCGGGAGTGGCTCCACGTGGTCGACGAGCTTGTTGATCGACTCCACGTACTGCGCGAAGTCGTCGATGTACAGGCGCCCCGGGTACAGCGTGTCACCCGTCAGCAGCCAGTTTTCGCCGTGGTCGTAGATCGCGATGTGCGAGGACTGGTGCCCCGGAATCGGAATGATGTCGACGATTCGGCCGCCGAGATCGTACTGCACGGTCTGTGTGGGCCAGGTGTCGATGCCGAAAAAGTCTGAGACTGCGTTGACACCCGTGCCGACGACCTCGGTGCTGGGCAAGCCCTGAAACTGCGCGTTGCCCTGTACGTGGTCGCCGTGTGCGTGCGAGTTGACCACGACGACATCGATGCTCTTGCGGCCGCGGCGGGCCAGCCACTGGTCGATCACGCCATTGACGGTCTCGGCGATCTGCACGCCGCCCGCACCCGTGTCTTCGATGAGGACGCGATCGGTCCCAAACAGCATGTAGATGAACGGCGCCTCGAAGTTGGTGCACAACGACTGCCGCACGATGACCGTGTCCGGGCTGACCTGGTGCACTTGCAGCGCGGGCTCATCGCCGCACGCGGTGCCGTTGATCCACTCCGGCCACGTGTCTGCGCACGCCTCTACCTTGCCGCCGGTCGTATCGTCGCCGGTGTCGGTGTCGCTGCCGGTGTCGGCAGTGTCCGTCGCGGCGGTGGAGCCCGCGGTGGAGCCCGGGCCGCCCGAGCTCGCAGCGGTGCCGTCGGCGTCGGTGTTGGGGAGATCATCGTTGCCGCCCTCGGGCGCGTCGAGGCTGTCGGCCGCGTTGCTCGGCGCCGTGCTCGTCGATGTTGTTCCCGTCGTCTTGCTGGTTCCGCCACCATCATCGCCGCAGCCGGCCAGGACAAGAGCGGCCGCAGCGGTGAGGCTCAGACCGAGGGTGCAGACGGTGCCGTGCATGCACCGACGGTATCAAATGCCTGCGGGTCGGCTGGCTTGCTCGAGGAGGCCCAAAGCGTGCGCGGCGCGGAACGCTGCGACCCGCAGGTGTCCGTCGACCAGAAGCGCTGGATGGTCGAGGAGCTTTTGCAGCGGCACCCACAGCAGCGCGGGGCCGTCGGGGCGCCGCGCGTCGGACCCCTGCGACAGGCCGTGAACCTGCCACGCCATGGGGTGGACGACTTCGGGGGTGGAGCCGGGCGATGGGTGATAGCGGCCGCCGAGATCCACCACCGACCCCAGGCGCAGGCCGTACTGGCGTTCTAGCCGAGCGGCGACCCACGCCCGCGCGGGCGTGGTGCTCGTGATGTCGTGAGGGAGGCGCCACGCGGGGGCCACCAGAATACTGCTGTGCCCGCCGATGCACTGGGCTGCGGGGAGGTCCGTGTCGTCAACCCCGATCAGGACTTCGCCCTCGCGCACCGTCAGCAGTGCGGCGGAGACCGTCCGGCTCGACAGCGGGCCCGGGACGACATATTCGAGCGTGCGCGTGTGCAGGACTGCACCGTCGGCGGCGAGCTCGGCGATGCTGGATGCCTGCACGGTGAGGAAGTCGGCCCCCTCGGCGACGCGCGCGAACATGCGCCGCGGCGCCCGGTCGCGCAGCGTGTGAAGATCGGTGGCTGCGATCCCCGTGGACTCCGCCGCCGACACCGATGCCCCGATCCAAGGCCCCGGGTCGCGGCCTCGCAAGCGCAGCAGGTTGTACACGGCCATCTCGAGCCGCGCGTCGGGCAGACCGCCGACTTGAGCGGCCCGCAGTAGCTGTCGCGCTTCGATCGCGGCGACGCGGCCCGACGTCGAAAAACCGGACGAGTCGGGAAGGTCGGTGTTCGCAAACACGGGGGCGACCTCGACAAACACCGAGCGGACCTCCTCTTGGATTCCGCCCGGCGAGGGGTAGTACGTCGCGCCCATCTCCATCCGCACGATCGACTCGGGTGCTATCGCGGTGCGGTCGTTCAGCGCGTCCTCCACAGTCTGCGCGATAGGCTTGTCGCCCGCGATCACGGCCAGCGGTTCGGTGACCCAGCCGGGAGGCCGACTCCCGTCGAGTGCCCCTCCGCCGGCCAGCCCCAAGAGCGGCCGCGGGTAGCTCATGCGCGCCACGATCCGCACATCGTCTTCATGGATGTACCAAGGCAGCGCGTCCACGGTGAGGTTGGGCCGTCGGACCAGGTCTACGACGTGCCCCGTGTCGCGGTGCGCGAAGTGTTCCAGCTGCAAAAAACCGTGCGGGGCGGCCGCGGTGTGCTGCCATCGAACCCCCTGCCCAGCCCGCACCCTTTCGCCGACAATCACGTAGTTCGTCGGCGGGAGCTCAATCGGGGCGCCATCGGTGGTCCACCACGCAAACTTGCCTTGGTATCGGTTGGCGACGATCCAAGGGTTCCGAATCGGCGTCGACGCCAGCACGCGCAGCCCAAGGTCGGCGAAGACCTGCTCGAAACGGGTCTGGCCAAAGTACGTGTACTCCTCCTTGACCTCGGTATCCCAGTCGTTGCGGTAGTCCTTGCGGAGCACAAACTCCACCGCCATCCGTCGGGAGAGGGCGTAGCGACGGCGACCGGAGGCCAGCGGCGCGGCGGCTGAATCTTCGACGCGACGGAGCACAAACCCGGGCTCGGAACAAAGCGGACGAAACTCTCGGGCGAAGCGCTCGAGCAGCACCGCGGTGCTCGAGTCGGACGGTGCGCCTGTGCCGGAGTCGTTCGCGTCGTCGAACGGAACGTCGAGCCACACCGTCTCGTCGGTCGACGGGGCAAGAAAGTCTCGCACGATGAGCACGCCACCCGGCCGCAGTGCCTGGGTCTGCACCGCAAGCGCACGCGCGGCTGCGTCGTGGTCGTAGTCGGTGAACGTCGTCACATGGTGAAGGACCGACGAGTCGAGGATCCCATCGAGGCTCCCCGGCTCGAAGACGGGCTGAGCGATGTCGCCAACGATGAACGAGAGGTTGGGCAGTACGTAGCGCTCTGCGGCGATGGCCACCATCTCTGGGCTGACGTCGACGCCGACGACACTGAGTCCGGGGTACAGCGCGGCCAGGCTGTAGCTGCCCGTGCCTGAGCCCATGCCCATGTCGGCGACCTTGCCCAGGCACAGCAGGTGAGCGGCGGTCAGCGCGACCTTTTGCTGCATCGAGGCATCCATGCCGTCGAGGTAGCGCCTGTAGGCGCCACGATCGCCCCGCAGCTGGCCGTCGTAGGGGTCTTGCGTCGAGTCGGACACCAGTCGCTACGCTACCAAGCCGGTCGTGCCGGAGCGATGCAGGCCGTTGTTGAACCCAACCAATGAAAAACGCCGGAACCGCGGAGGCGGCCCGGCGTTTTCTTCGAGCGTGCGAGCTACTGAACGATTGCCGTGAAGGCCGCGATCATGTCGTCGCCGGCTTTTTGGGTTTCTTTGTCGGCCATCGCGAGGGAGATCTTCAGGCCCATGACCTTGCCGAGAGCGGCGGTCGTGTCGACCTGGAACTTCGCCATGGCCTCTTCGCTGACCTGGAAGCCGCGGAGCTCTTTGACCTCGTCCATCTTGGTCTTGAGGTCGGCCTTCTTGCCGTCGAGAATCTTCTGCGCGTCGGCCACGCCCTTCTTCTTGTCCTCTGCTTTGCTGACCGCCTCGTTGAGCTCGGTTGCGAGCGTGAGGAGTTCGGCGCCAGTGGAGGCGACGAGATCGTCCTTCTTGCAGCCCGTGAGCGCGAGAACGAACAGAAGAACGAAGCTGAGAATCGGTAGCGTGCGTACCATGGGAAGGGGGACGTTGCCCTGCGGCGACAGTTGCGGCAACCCCCCCAAAAAACGTTTGTTCCAGAACAAAAGAACCGCCGCCCCAAGGGACGACGGTTCTGGGCGCGGCGCCGCTTTGGGTTAGTCCCTGCGGCGGCGGAACGTCATTCCGGCAATGCCGAGTCCCGCGAACATCCACCAGCCGTCCAGGGGAGATCCGTCCGGGTCCACCGAGCAGGAGACGCTGCCGCCCGCTTCCGCCTCGCACGCAGCCGATCCGTTGCCGGACTCGCAGCTGCCTTCAGCGTATCCCGTGACGTGCGCACTGATGAGTGCGCGAAGCGAGCTGACACACTCGGCGAGATTTCCGTCGTGGTCGACGTATTGGCCGTTGCAGAACAAGCCGCCGTCGCTATCGCAGTCGACCTCGCAGCCGCCGGTAAGGGATGCCGAGCAGTCGACGTAGCCCTCGCGCTGACACTCGATCTGGCAGTCGAGGTTGGCCTCGGCCGAGCAACTGCCCTCGCAAGAGGCTTGGCAGGAGCCGGAGCAGTCCGCGGAGCCCGGGCTGATATTGCACGATGCCGAGCATTCGGCCTCGAACGTAGCTTCGGCGGACGCGATGCACTCGCCGTCGCCGCTGTCGCAGCTGGCCTGGGCGCGGCCCTCGGCATTGGCGACGCAGTCGGCGCGGCAATCAAACTCTGCGGGGCTGATCTCGCAACGCCCCATACAATCGGCCTCGCACGACCCCGAGCACTCCGCTTCGACGGAGAGGTCGCACACGGAGGGCACGTTGCACTCGACGTAGAGTTCGGAGGCGCACTGCGCCTGAAAGGCCACTGGCTCACACTGGGCGGTGCACTCCGCCTCGACAAAAACCTCGCACTCGGCCTCAGCCTCGACGTGGATGTCGCCACAGGCGCCAATGCCGGCTTGTGCCTGAGCCGCGAACAGCAGCGGTGCGGCGAATGCGAGAGCGGGAGCGATAACCTTCCAGGTGCGTTGCATGCGATAAACCTCGGGAATTCTAGAGACTGCGTGGGCGCACGGCCAGGGTTGGTCGTCGCCTGAGTGACTTGGACGGACAGCCGTCCATTTGATGCAACCCCGGCGGCAGGGAAAAAGGTCACCTCAACGCCGAACGCGTGGTCGGTATTTCCGCTGGCGGGTCTTTGCTCCAGTACGACCCGGGGTGCCACATGTAGGTCGGCGCAATGAGCGCTGACCGTCGCCGATGGGACACGTGGCTCCGCCGAGGGAGCGGGCCTGCTAGCGTCCCGCCCGATGTCCACCATCAGCGAGATTTTCGACGCGATGCCCAAACGCTACCGCACGGGCAAGGTCACCGCCGAGCGCAGCTTCTACTTCTCCCTGGGCGACGACAAGTACACCGTCACGCTGTCCGCCGATGCCTGCCTGGTGGAGAAGGGCAAGACCAAGGACGCCGACGTGGTGCTCAAAACCACGCCGCAACTGTTCGAGAAGATGGTGCTCAAGGGGAAGATGCCTGGGCCCATCGACATCGCTCGCGGCAAGATCAAGACCAACGACCCGATGGGCCTCAAGGACCTGATGGGTTTCTTCGACTTCTCCGGGATCTAGGCAGAGCATGGCGAGTTCGATCGCAAGGACAGCGGCCACTGGTGGTGCGCTCGATCCGGATTTTTTGCAGTGGTCCACGTCGCTTCCCGTCGACCGGCGGCTGCTCGCCGTGGATTGCCGCGGCAGCATCGCCCACGTCGCGGGTTTGTTGGCGGCGGGCCTGCTGACGGACGACGAGGCCGCGCGGCTGACCGGTGCACTGACGACGCTGCCCGAGCGCGTGGCGTCCGGCGAGCTGACATTGCCGGCCGACGAAGAGGACGTGCACATGGCGGTCGAGTCGGTGCTGACCGCGGAGCTCGGTGACGTCGCGGCCAAGCTTCATACCGGCCGCAGCCGCAACGATCAGGTCGCAACCGATCTTGCACTGTGGCTGCGCGATGCGGTGGACCAGGTGGAGGCAGGCCTGGACTCTGTGCTCGCTGCGGCCGACGCTTGGATCGCCGCCCATGGCGACACCGTGATGCCGAGCTACACCCATCGGCAGGTCGCGATCCCGTGCCTGGCCCGCGTGTGGCTCGCGGGTGTGCTGACCGAAGCTTTGCGTCGCGACCGTGCGTTGCTCGCCTCGATCCGCGCAGAGCTGGTGCACAGCCCGCTGGGCGCGGGTGCTATCGGCGGCACGACACTTCCCGTCGATCCAGCCGTGACCTCAGCCGCACTCGGCTTCTCGGCCGGCCCGCGCAACCCCATTGATGCGGTCGGACAGCGGGATGCGGGGCTTACCTTTGTGTTTGTGGCCGCCCGCATCGGGCTGCACCTGACGCGTTTGTGCACGGACGTGATCGAGTTGGTCTCGGACGGTCTCATGGCCCTCGGCGGGCCTATCGCGGGCGGTAGCTCCATGATGCCGCACAAGAAAAACCCGGACCTGTTCGAGCTCGTGCGCGGCCAAGCTGCGCTGCGTCGCGGTGAGTGGGTCGCACTGATGGGTACGATGCACGGCCTGGGTGGCGGCTACATGCGCGACCTGCAACAGGACAAAGAGATCCTCTTTCGAAGCGCCGACGGCACGTGCGACGTGCTGCGGATGACGGCACTCGCGCTGTCGCATATCAGCCCGAACCCAGATGCCTGCCTCGCGGCGCTTTCCCGCGGCGATGCTATTGCCACGGACCTGTGCGAGGCGTTGGTCTCGCGCGGGGTCGCGTTTCGAGAGGCGTACGGAATCGTGGGCGGCCTGGTCGCCAAGCAGCGCGCAGCCGGAAAACGGCTGGCGGATCTTTCCGACGCCGATCTGACTGCGCTCGGGTTGCCCGCCAACATGTTGACGGTGCTCGACCTCAAAGCGTCTGCCCGCATGCGGGCAGCGCGATTCATCTAGCGAGGGCTAGTTGCCGCCCGAGGGGCGGACTTGAGGCGGTGCCGCTTTGGGTGCCGCCTCGTTCTTGTCTTTGGGTTCTTGCTCGGGGAAGAGCCCGATGAAGTACAGCAGCCGGCCGCACGATTGGCAGCTGGTGATGTCGTCGCCCTTCTTGAGCGCGACGTACTGCACGTGCGGCACAAGCATCTTGCAGGCCGCGCAGCGCTGGTCCTTGACCGCGACAAACGCCTGCCCCGCCACGCGCCCGCGGATACGCTCGTATGTCCGCAGCGTGTCCGGGTCGATCTCACTGGTGAGGTCGCCACGACCCGTGCGGAGCTTGTCGAGCCGCGCCGATGTCTTGTCGCGTTTGGCGGTGAGCCGCTCTCGTTCGGCCGCGGCCTGCGTACGAAGCGACCCAAGCCCTTCGTCCATCGTCGCGACCCGCTGCTCGGCCTCTTCGACGCCTTCGGTCAGCTTGGCGATCTCGGCGGTGCGAGCGGCAGCCATTCGCCGCGTGCTCTCCAGCTCGCGCTGCACCGCGTTGAGCTCGCGGGCCGTCTTGACCTGAGATGCGCGCGCCTTCGAGGAGCGAATGTGCTCCTCCTCGTCGGCGAGTTGCTCCTCTTGGCTGCGCTGG
>Ga0316189_10000873_pt1 | contig 30200 bp, 23 predicted proteins | sample LowCovwburrow_MG_FD_204930 | JGI IMG/M metagenome (GOLD analysis project Ga0316189, IMG submission 204930) | Coastal sediment microbial communities from Maine, United States - Lowes Cove worm burrow | ecosystem: Environmental > Aquatic > Marine > Coastal > Sediment | place: USA: Maine...
GCCGACGAAGGCAGCCGCGGGTTTGCCTGCGGTTCGGGCGGAGGAATCGGAAAGGTTGCGCTCTCTTATAAGGTACAGCGGAAGCGAGAAGATGACGACAACAGTGGCCACCACCCCCACCGATTTCCAGTACGCGAGTGTGTTCTCCTTCGTTACGTTTTCGCCGTTCGACTTCAGTATGTCGCCTTTCGGTTTCACCCCTTTTTTGCACCTCTTTGCCCAAAAGCCACTTGCTCGGGCCTGAATTCACTCCTGCGGATCGTTCGACCGGTATCGACCAGGACCACTTCGTTCTCGATCGTTATCGGATAGAGGTCCAGCGGGCGGGGTGCCGGGGAGCGGACGACCGCACCGCGAATGTCGAATGCCGACGAATGACAGGGACAAATAAACTGTTGGTCCTCAGTGATCCAGGGTACGGTGCATCCCAGATGCGTACAGCGCCGGGAAATGGCCAGAAATCCGCCGTCTTCCAGGCGGGCCAGGTAGAAATGCCCGCGGGGAAACGCAGTGACCGAATTTTGGGTAAAACCTTCCACCGGCCCGGCCGTCACGATCGCACCGAAATCACCCTCGGGTGTGGGTGACCGGCGCGGTCTCAAAAAGGACGTGACGATCCAGACCAGTTCGCCAAAAACGACCAGGCCCAGGCCGAACCAGAGTTTCGTCAGAAAATTGCGTCTCGGCAGAGCCACGGCCGTTTCTTTTTCGACACGCTTTTTAGGCATCAGACCTCTTATTCCCCAATCTTGAGGGTTCACTTAAACTGTTTGAAACTCAACCACCCACTTCGCTCGAGGCGCAGGGATCGCAGAGAGCTAAGGCCACACCAGTTTCATGCCGGCCCCGCGAAACCACACCCCGATGATGGTCATGATGATAAATGCCGCGAGAAGAAAGATAAAGACCGCCTGGATGGTCTCGTTTCGGGATGCTGAAAACCGCCGTCTCAGCATCCGGTAAATTAGCGCGATCGCGGCCAGCAGAAAAACAAACGGAATCAAACCGTCTCCGATGACCGCCGGAATGTCGGAAAATCGATTGCCGGGATGCGTGAGCCAGTCGTCGAGGAGGATCAGAACCGGTGTGATCACCAGGGCGACCGAGGCGGCGACAATCCCTGCGATGCGGCCGGTTCGGGACGCAAACCAGACGCCGCCGGTGTCGGTTTCATACCTTAGATAAGGTAGCGTGAGAAGGGCTGCCGCGGCTACCAGCGGAACGATAAAAACCGCGAAAAGGGGATGAAGGTGCAGCAGCAGTTCCTGGAGTCCGGCAAAGTACCAGGGGGCCTTGGTGGGGTTGGGACTCAGCCCTGGGTTGGCCGGATCGTCCAGCGGTGCGTCGAAGAAAATCGCCAGCAGTATGACGACGGCGATGAGGGCCAAAGCGACAACCGTCTCGCGCAGCAGGAGATCCGGCAGGGTCGGCACTTTCTCGGGCGGATCGAGCGACGCCTCGCCCGGCGCGTGGGGAATGACCAGTCCACCGGCTTTGCGCACCCGCCAGAAGTGAAACCCCATCAATAAGAACAGCAGAATCGGAACGACGGCGGTGTGGACGGCGAAGAAGATCCGCAGGGTCGCCGGCCCGATGTCGGGTCCGCCGCGGATCAGCTTCTGAACGGCAAAGCCGAACCAGGGAACGTACTCCAGCATGCCGGTCGAAACGGTCACGGCCCAGTAGGCCAACTGGTCCCAGGGAAGCAGGTACCCGCTGAAATTGGCGATCAGCACAAAACAAAAAAGGGTCAAGCCGATGACCCAGTTGAACTGTCGCGGCGGATGAAACGCGCCCGTGAAAAACACCCGCAGCATGTGCAGCAGTACCACCAAAACGAGCAGGTGGGCGCACCAGTGATGCATGTTGCGTATCAATCGACCGAACGGTACGCCGGCCACCAGAGATTGTATCGATGCATAGGCGGCGGCAGGTGTCGGTTCGTACGCGAATTTCAACAGCACGCCAGTCCCGATCTGAAGCAGCACCAGCACGGCCGCCATTCCCCCCAGGCCCCAGGTGAGCGAAAAGCGCAGCGTGTCCACCGGTACGGTTGCCGGGCGAAAATGCAAGATCAGGTTTCTGAAGAGATACCGCTTGCGTTCCAGATCGGTGTGGGGGATCACGGGATCGGACAGGATCGAGAGGCGGATTCGTTTAAAGAACCCGGGATCGGCATGTGGTCGGTCTGACGGAGATGTCATGGGCCGGTGCGGTTGGTTGAGTCGGTGAATGGCATAATGAGCGCTAGTCCAGAGGAACGAACACCACCTCGAAGGTCTGGCCCGCCGCGGGTTGGTAGTAGAGGCCCTCGAGCACGTTTTGACGGGGATTGTAAGTCAGTGTGTAGGTCGCACCGGGATAGCCGACATCCTGCAGTTCGATGAAGAGCTTCAAGCCGTCACCGTCCCGCGATGCGTCGGCCCGGGCGACGTTGATCGGGCGGGGATTGAAATACCCGGCATCGATCCTGCCGGCGGCATTGATGCCACGGATCTCGATCACGTAGCCGCCGTCCGGGCGGCGCCAGCTGCCGATCAAGGGTTGGAAACCGTGCGCGGCATCCTGAGAGTCGGCCTGGGAGGTGGCGGGCTCGGTCACGACGACCGGAGCTTCGGAGCGTTCGGCGCCGATTCTATTCCTGAAAAAATAATAACCGGTCAGCGCGGCCACACAGACCATGGCCAACAGAACCATGAACCCAACCCGAATGGATCTGCCGTTTTTGCCCGAAGCCCCGATTTTGGCGCGCGGTCTTTTGTTACCCTTGGATGCCATTGCGAATATCCCTAATGTCAGCGGCCTTAATGAAAACCGGGTTTCCTGACCCAATATTTGAATTCTTAACAAAGTTGATGCTTTTTTCTAACCGAAGGTGATCGGTTTCAGGTTCGGGTTTCAGGGTTCAAGGAAGGACTTCAATCCTTCAACCCTGAACGGGGAACGGTGAACCTTTGAACCTATATCGCTTCAATCCTTTTTATTTTTGGCGCTTTTTTTGGATGATATACGCCGCAATGCCGACGATGCTCAGGCCCACGATGATGCTGATGCGGTCATCGAAATATAGGCCGTAGAGCAAATCGAGCAGGCCCAGAGCGGCAAAAAAATAAGGTAGCGTGCGTTTCATTAGCGCTTGTACCGCTGCCGGTCTACTCGAGCCGTCCCAACAAATCGCAGAGCAGCCTCACACCGAAACCGGTAGCCCCCGGTCCGCAGTAGTCGCTGCCGTTTTTGCGGTAGGCCGGACCCGCGATGTCGATGTGGGCCCAGGGCGTCTGGCCGATGAACTCTTTTAAAAAAAGAGCCGCGGTGATGGCACCGCCCCAGCGCGTGGCGGGCATGTTGTTGATATCCGCCAGTTCGCTTTTCAGCTGGTCCTTGTAATCCTCCGGCAGCGGCATCCGCCAGCAGCGCTCGTGGGTCTTTTCGGCTGACTGCAGGATTGCGGCCGCCAATGGTTCGTTATTCGAGAAGAGCCCGGCCATTCCTTCACCAAGGGCCATTACGCAAGCGCCGGTCAGCGTGGCCACATCGATCAGGAAATCGGGTTTGTGGCGGGCAACGGCATAGGCGATCGCATCGGCCAGGATCAGGCGTCCCTCCGCATCGGTGTTGCCGATCTCAACTGTTTTGCCGTTGTAGGTGCGGATGATGTCCCCCGGTCGGGTGGCCGAGCCGGACAGCATGTTTTCTACCAGCGGAACGATGCCGATAACCCGCAGTTTCGGCTTGAGGCGGGCGATTGCGAGGAGTGCGGCCGCCGCCGCTGCGGCCCCGGCCATGTCGGATTTCATCATGCTCAATGTTTTCGAGATCTTCAGGTTCAAGCCCCCGGAGTCGAACGTCACGCCTTTGCCGACAATGACCACGGTTTTCCGCACCCCCTTCGGGGCATGTACGAGCTCGACCATGGCGGGCGGGTTGCGGCTCGCGGCCGACACGGCAATGATGGCGCCGAACTTTTCCTTTTGAAGTTCTTTTTGGCCGAACGTCTTGACCTGGAGTCCGGATTTACGTGCACGGCCGGCGATCGAGCGGGCCAACGCGGCCGGCGTCTTGTCGTTGGCCGGCATGTTGACCCAGTCGCGGGCCATCAGGCTGCCCTTGCAGATCCCCCATACCCTGGCCGACAGTTTGCCGCAGGCCCTGGCGATCTCAGGCGGCACCAGCAGGTCAATTCGCTTCAAGGGGCGCTGGTCTTTGTCGGTTTTGTAAGCGACAAAGCGATGGTTGGCGAGGCCGGCGCCCTCCAATAACGACTCGATGAGCGCTTCCTGTGTGATTTCCGGTAGGTCGAGGCTGGGAACGACAACGGCGATGTTGCGCAATTTTTTCTGCAGGGCCTGTTTTACCGCGCGGCCGGCGGCAGCCCGTAAAACTTCCCGGTCCGCGTCGGCGGCCGGTCCAAGGCCGGAAAAAAGAACGCGATGTGCCTTGGCGCCGGGCGGATCATACAACACGACTTCGTCTCCCTTCGCGCCCTTGAACTCGTCCAGCTTTTGCATGCGCGCCACCATCGAGGAGAGCAGGGGATGATCGTGCAGTTCGGCATCCTCACAGACCGGAATGATCAGCATGTCGGTGTCGGATGCAGCCGGTTCCAGTGATTTCATGTAGAGCATGAGTGTCTCTCCTCGTTTGGTCGGCCGCTGGGTAAGGGCGTCCCGTTGACGAATGTGTCCGGCAGCATATCGGCGGCGTCCTATCCTGTCAAGCGCGAAGCTGTAAGTGCTGGTGGCAATTTAATGTAACCCAAACTGATCGGTTCCCGGTTCAGCCCAGCCGCTGGCCTGAAAAGCGGCCAGTTTGATCGAGAAAAAAACTGTGCCATTTTGGCGTAGTTTCATACGAGCGGAGCCTCTGGCCGCGAGCGGCCAGTCTGATCGATAAAGAAACTGTGCCATTTTGGCGTAGTTTCATATAAGGGTTCAAAGGTGCAGCGTTCAAGGAAGGACTTCAATCCTTCAACCCTGAACCGGGAACGGTGAACCTTTGAACCGATATCGCTTCAATCCTTCAACGCAGAACGTTGAACCCGGAACCGCTCAACCTATAATTTTTTAAAGACCACCTTTCTATCAGGTATAGTACCGTTAAGTTTCATACAAGTTGACCGAGAACCGTTGCATCTTATCTCCCGAATAGGTTCGCTGCGGATGTCAGGCTGCTGCCAGGGTCTTGAGACGGGTGATCGTCTCCCATGAAAAGGATTCTTTGCGGCAGGGAAGGATGGCGTTGTTGGTGAAGATCGGGTCCGCAGCCAGATCGTAGCGGGATGCGGCGACGGCGGCGGGCCACAAATCGGTGTGGGGGATGGGGGAGTAATGGGCCAGGATCGGCGTGACGCCATTGTCCTTGACGATCTGGATCGACGCCGCAATCTCTTCGAAGGACTGTCCGGGCAGTCCCGCCAGAAGGTAGGCTCCGACCTGGGGCTTCTCGAACCCGGCCTGCTTCAGACAGTCGACCGTCCGTTGAAACTCGTCGGCCGTCACCTTCTGTTCCTGTTCCGGACGCCGGGAGGTACCGGCGGTCTCCAGTCCGAGCCGCACGGTTTCGAATCCGACCCGCTTCATCAGGCGCGCGACGGCCGGGGTGATCCAGCGGATGTGCAGGGCATTGGGGGTGTGGAAGCGTATCCTCGGGCCGCGCCGGATCACCCCTTCGAAAAGCGGCACGGCGTGGTGTTCGGCCTGCATCAGCAGGGCGTCGTCGTAAAACACGAAATCCCGCACGCCGAAATCGCGATGCCAGCGGCAGATTTCATCCACGACCCCTTCCGGGCTGCGGGTCATTCGATCGGGGTTCAATTTCTTCGCCGCACAGTAAGCGCAGGCGAACGGGCAGCCCTTGGCGGTCAGCAGGGCGACGTAACCGATGCGGTGTTGCAGATCGTGCGCCGGATGCGGATAGGTGTCCAGGTCCTGTGGGTCAAAGCGTGCGACCGGCCTAAATCCGGTGACCTCTGCCACCATATCGAGGAGCACGGCCTCGGCGGCCCCGCTGACCACCCGGTCGGCACCGGCGGTCTGCCGGGCGTGCTCGCCGCAGAGCGTGGCGTAGATCCCGCCGAGAATCAGCGGCACATCTGCAAATATGTCGCGCAGAACACCGATGGTCTCCTGCACGCCCGAATACCAGTAGGTCATCATCGAGGTGACCAGGATCACATCGGGGCGGGGGAGCGACCGCAGATCTTCCCGCAGCCATTCGGGTTTGATGCCGTAGCGGGAGAAGCGGCGGGGGACGTCCGGCAGTGCCGCCGGTTTCGGCAGGCGGGTTTTCAGATAAGGTCCGCGGCCGCAGCGACGCTGCGGATCGGTCGCTGATGCGCGGGGATGAAAGCGGTCCAGGCAGTCGATGTAAGAGACCGCGCAGCCGTGTTGCCGCAGCAACGCGGCCAGCACCAGCAGCCCCAGAGGCTTGGCCCAGAAGTCGTAGGCGGCGAAGTCGTGGATCCACGGGTTGACCAGGAGAATGTGGGGCGCGGCTGTCATTCGGTTGGCCGGTTTAGCCGTTTGGCGGTTGACCTTTTTTTTTGCCGGCTGGCAGGCCAACGGGTGGTCCAGTTCAAAACCGTCAATTTTCGAGATTGCTTAAGCAGTATTATATTTTATAAATACAATAACTTAAAAAAATTTTTAAGGGTAAAGTTGCCATTATTTTTCCACATTTTGCAACCTATACGCAACCATTTTCTGCATTTTGCAAAGGGTTTGCTTTTCTCGGTGTGTCAAGCTCGTCCACCTCACTTTTGAAAGTCCCGGGGATCCAATGGCCATAGACGTCGAAAGTGATCTGAATGGATGAGTGGCCCAGTTGCTTGGACACATCGCCGATGTTGTGGCCCCTCAGCAGCCGGATCATGGCATAACTGTGCCGGAGGTCGTGGATGCGGATTTGCCTCAGCCCTGCGTCTTCCAGGCACTTCTTAAGCGCATTTTTAAACGGGGACCGGACGAATATCCTGCCGCGGTCATTGGCGAACACCCATTCGGGAAAGGGCCGCCCCTTTTTAAGGCTCGCTTTTGCTGGGTCAGTTTCAAGTCCTGCAGGGTTTCGGCAAGCTGCGGGGTCATGTCAACCCTGCGCCGCTTGTGGTTCTTGGTGTCCGACAGGATGCCTTTCCTTTCCCCTCTTTGGACCTCGATCAATCGGCAGCCAAAGTCGATGTCGGACCATTTGAGCGCCTTTAGTTCCCCAACCCTCATCCCCGTTCTGAGCGCACACAGGATATGCGGATAGTAATATCCTTCGATGGGTTCATGGCCACACCTAAGAGCCTGTCGGCTTCGTCTTCGGTCAACGGTTCAATTTCAAGCTCCTGTTATTATGTCCATTTTACGTCTTTTTCAACCATGAAAGGTATTTTTTCCCATCCGAAGCCAAGGGCTCACTCAAAAATAGCGTCATCCATTGGACGCCGATGCATCCCGTCCGGTTGCTGGTGCGAAAACTCGGAATACCTAAATATTCAGGCGTTTTCGCGCCTTGCCGGTCGGGCGCCCTAATACCCAAAATTGCGGACATATTTTTCCGTGAACCCTAAAGTCCTGAGAAAGGAGGGCGATAAACTAATAAAGATGAAACTATAGCATAGGCGGTGATTTCTATGAATATCCTACTGCTCAACTACGAATTCCCTCCAATGGGCGGAGGCGCATCCGTCGCAACATTTAATATCGCGAAACATCTTGTCGAGTTGGGGCACCACGTAGATATTCTGACGTCAAAGATCAACGGTCAAAAAAGCAAGGAAAATATCGGAGGGGTTACAGTATACCGGGTTACCAGCTTCAGAAATAGCATCCACGACTGCGGTATGTTTGGTGCATTCTCATTTTTATTCTTTGCGGTGTTTAGGTTTATTCTGCTCACAAGAAAAAATAAGTACGATTGGCTGACTTATTTTTTTAGTCTCCCTACGGCCGCGCTGAGCTTGCTACCGGGCAAACACCGAAAAATTCCGTATATCGTATCTCTGCGGGGCTCAGATGTGCCGATGTATGACCCATATAACAATATGTTGCAGTTGTTTCACAAAATGTTGATGCCGGTCACCAAATATATCTGGAGACATGCCAGAAAAGTGATCGCATTAAGTAGCAGTTTGAAGGAAACAGCTTTAAAAACCTGTCCGGATATTGAGATTGACATCATACCAAATGGGATAGAGATAGAAGTCTTTCAACCGTGTAAGCAGTTCATGCCTAACGCGAATAAAATTAGAATCATCACGGTGACGAGGCTCGTTGAACGCAAAGGGGTTCAACACATTCTGAAAGCTTTGGCCGAATTGCGGAAAGGCAGCTTCAAGATTAAAAACATCTCCTTGCTTATAGTCGGGACAGGTAATTATGAGTACCAACTAAAAACTCTCTGCAAACAACTATATCTAAATGACGTGGTCACTTTTTACGGGTTCTGCCCACGAAGCGAACTGCCAAAGCTTTACGGTCAAAGTAATATTTTTATTTTGCCTTCTCTGGCCGAGTCTTTCGGAGTTGTATTCGCTGAAGCGATGGCTTGTGCGTTGCCGATTATTAGTACCAATGCGGGTGCTATACCGGATTTAGTCAAGGACAAACATGGTGTTTTGGTTGAACCAGGAAATGTAAATGAACTGAAAGAAGCAATCAAATACATGCTCATGAACAAAGAAAAGTGGCATGCGATGGGCAGCGCCAGCAGAGACATGATCTGCAAAAATTACTCATGGAAAGCTGTTGCACAAAGGTACTCGTATATTTACTGTATGAATCAAGTGTCAAGTACGTTGGAAAATAAGTTTGTAGATGAAAGGGTGCCGATGATATCAAGAGCGGCTTAACATATTATTAAGACACGCAGAATGGTCCATATTTTAAAAGCCCCACCTAAATTCCGATAGCGTACTTCTGCGTGTTGGATTTTTTTCCTGATGATCAAAACTTGATTTGTTGTTTAGAAAAATACCCAAAAAATCGAATGTTCACATAAATTGATAGGTTTTTTTTATGATTTTAGATGAAACATTTTACAATATAATGAAAAAGAAAGAACCATGTATCATTGGCCAATAGAAATCATTAGTATGAAAAAAAACATCCGGATGCCCAGAGCTGATTTGGACCGATTGCGTCTTAAATTGTTGAGATCCCAACTGATCGATGCTTACAAAAACATCCCGTTTTATCGTAAAGCGTTCAAGCTTCGCGGACTTGTACCACACAATTTCAAATGTATAAAAGAGATAAGAGACTATCCAGTCATTACTAGGACTGATATACAAGAGGAAGATTCAAATTTCCTTTCAAAGAAATTCAAACCAGGTAAAGTCAAGCAAAGCCATTCAAGCGGTTCAACCGGCCGCCCCCTTTGGGTAAGTTTTGATCCGGCCACATGGATTCGTAAGAAGTATCTTTCCAAATTAAGAAGCCGGATCGAATGCGGTATGAAAATGAATGAGAGAGTGGCAATATATGATACGGATTCTACTGAAGCCCTAACTCTCCGAAATCAATGCAAACTCCTCTCAAATCCGCTTTTTAAAGCAAAATATTTTTCTATTTTTAGAGACACTAAAAACGGGATTGAAGAATTGCTGCAATGGGCTCCTCAGAATATCGACTCGCTCCCAAGTCATTTGTTTCAGCTAGCAATTGCAATGGAGCAAAGCCAGCTTAAACCCAGTTCATTAAAAAGGATATTTACCAGTTCCGAGTATATAGAGTCTAATATGCGGCGGTATATTCAGGACCGCTACGCTGCGGAAGTGTTCGACATTTACGGATGCACCGAAATTAAAGAAATTGCCTGGGAATGTGACCGGCATAATGGATATCATATTAATGAAGATGAGGTTTTTTTAGAAATATTAGACGGCGATAAACCTGCCGGCTGGGATGAAGTGGGCGATATTGTTATTACCGATCTGCGTAATAAAGCAATGCCTCTCATTCGTTATCGCATTGGGGATCGAGGGTTATTGCGGCCGGGACTATGCAGTTGCGGGCGAACTTTTGCCTTGATGGTCCCATCGGCTGGACGTTCTTCTGATTTTATTATCACGCCAGATGGCCATAAGCTTTCTCCTTACCGGTTCACAACTGCCATTGAAAAAATAAATGGTCTTCTGCAATACCAGTTCATCCAGAAAGATGTCCGGTCCATTATTGTTAAAGCGATTATGTCTGGGAAGGCAGGACCACAGGAACTGCGGGAAATTAAAACAAGAATCCAGGCGGTTGTTGCTGAGCCAATGGATATTAAGGTGGAAACCTGCAAAAAGATAGATATGGAGCAGAACGGTAAATTTAAAGTCGTAAAAAACATAGTAAAAAACCTGTAAAAACGCGGCAATAAACATGCGTTCAGAGCCAGGATAACATGTCGGCCTTTAAAATCATAAAGCATTATCCCACCATGGCATTTAACGGTTTTTTTAAACCGTATTACGCGATAAGCCTGCCTAAACATGTTCAGGTGGAAGTGACAACCTTCTGTAACATGAATTGCCTGTCTTGCGGACGGCGCGATATTATTGAAAAACCATACCACATGCAGTTTGCTGAACTGAAAAAGATTTTTGATGCCATACAACCCCATAACATAAATTTAAGCGGTCTTGGCGAGCCTTTGCTCAATCCAGATATTTTCAAAATGATAGCTTATTGCAAATCCAAGGGCGCAGTCGTCAACTTTCCAACCAATCTGAATGTTTCTTCAAAACTCATTCCAAAGCTTGTCGAAGCCGGACCGCAACAGATCAAAGTCTCGATAGACTCCGCCACACCGGAAACTTACCGGAAGGTGCGCAGGAAAAACTCTTTCGAAAAAATCCAAAAGAACATTCGACTAATAAATACATTAAAGCAGGAACACAATCTCCACCACCCCGAAATTCGGTTCAATTTCGCTTTACAAAAGGCAAATATCGGTGAACTGCCACAGGTCCTGTCCCTCGCTTCAGAACTGGGTGTGGATACCGTTTATATTCAGGACCTGAACTATTTCAGCATTGAAGATAAAAAAAGTGCGCTTTGTAATATTGATCGGCACGCTCTAAGGGCAATGCTTGGCAAAGGTGCCCAAATAGCCCGGCAAAAAGGGATTAATACCAATCTGGTCAACTGGAAGCGCCATTTTAGCTCGTTTTACAACAAGATGCTTCCTCAGGATCAATTCCATCCCAATTCAATTAAATGTCTCTTTCCCTGGGTATCTGCTTTTATCGATGTCCATGGTAATGTAAAACCCTGTCCGGTATTTGTTTGGGAAAAGGACTCCTATTCCCTTGGGAATTGCCTTGAAGTGCCGTTTGAAAAAATGTGGAATGGGTCTCAATATCATGAGTTGCGAAAAGCCTTTAAACAGAATAAGCGTGAATGCGCTATTTGTGAACGGTGTGTACCTCCGGATCTTTTTGATATGAAACTCATTTTTCAAAAGATGTTGTTACGAAAATAGTAAAACTAAAATATTATAGCTGTGCTTTTTGGCAATAAATCAATTCTTCATAAATAGAAAATTATGCTTGATTTAGCATTAAAAACGTTGGCCAGAATGGCTATTAAACGTTCCTCAATAAAACAGGCGAAGCAGGGTCATCCGGATCTAAGTGGTTGGGGGCTTACTCATAGGGAAAGTGAATTAATCATCTCTGGGATACCGGCATCAGAACTGATCAACCGATATGGTTCGCCGCTGCTCATCCTTAACGAACCGAGGCTATTTTATGATATCCGCAACCTACAGAAGGCTTTCTCTTGCGCACCACAAGGTTCCAGAATTCACTATTCATATAAAACCAATTGCATCCCAGGGATTATCCAATGCATCCATTCTCATGGATTGGGGGCCGAGGTAATTTCGCACTACGAATTACGACTAGCCGAACGACTATCTGTACCAGGGAAAGATATTATTTTTAACGGTGTCAGTAAAACCAGGAAAGGCCTTGAACGGGCTATAAAACTTGATGTTTTCTCGATAAATGCTGATTCGTTAGATGAGCTTGAATTACTTAAGGCCGTTTCTACAGAGCTTAAGGTAAAAGTGCGCGTAGGCCTACGTTTGGGTCTGGATAATAATAGTCAATTTGGTTTGGACTACCATGGTGGCGAGGCTCCAGCGGCATGCAAGTACATTATGGACAATTTGGAATCATTCAACCTGTCAGTAATTCATTTACACACTATAGCAAATGTAAGAAATCCAAAGGGCCATCTCTCTTTTATTAAAAAAGCCTTGGATTTTCTTTTGCATATAAAAAAACGTTATGGCGTAGAGGTCCCTTATTTAGATATTGGTGGAGGGTATGGCGTACCGACCAGTCAGTTGCTGTCTCGAACGGCATATGCAACGTATAGACTTCTTGGCGCTTTGCCTCCGAGGCCAAAATGGAATGACTACCAATCAATGACTGCCTATTTTCAAGAAGTTGTTCAATTCATATCAAGTTTCTGCATGGCCAATCGTTTGGCTATGCCGAAACTGATTATTGAGCCAGGCCGCGTTGTGGTAAGCCGTGCCGAGTTGCTTTTATCACGTGTAAACAGCATCAAGCGAAAGAATACTGGATTGCATTACGCAATGACCGATGTGGGCAAGCATTCTATCGCCTATCCCTGTGACTATGAGTATCATGATATTTTAGTGGCCAACAAGCTGTCAAGTCTACCGCGCCAAAACTATCACGTGGTTGGTCGAATTTGTATGTCAGCAGATTTTATAGTAAAAAACAAACTACTTCCAAAACTTGAACCAAAAGATATTATTGCAGTAATGGATGCGGGAGCTTATTTTTCATCCTACTCGTCTAATTTCGGCTTCCCACGTCCTGCGATCATTAAAGTCTGTAATGGTGAAAGTACAATTCTACGCCATAAAGAGACTATTGATCATTTAACTTCGATAGATACGGTATTCGCAAAATGACGATTACGATATCAATGCATAACACGACACAAAACCATAACAGTTTTTCTGAAAAGGAAACGTTAGCTTGGTTAGAGCCTGAAGAAGTAAGCCAGATTAAGCCATATTTTGATCAGAATGACGATCTTCCGAAGATTATTTTGCATATTAGCAGAATTTTGTTTCAATTCCTACTGAGAATACTGCGTACTGCTTTTACTCTGGACCACGCTTATGTAAAAATGCGAGGATCTGAAAAGTTCTCTAATAACCCCGTTTCTATTACTTATTTTGGAGATAAAATCAGTTTCCACTATATCACAGACCTATTATTTTCTAAACCACCGAAAATTGTTGAGGAGACATCCTTTCGCTGGTGGCAACTAAATCGAATATTTAATGAAAATCGCAATGACTGCGATTTATACATAATTGATGTCAGTTTTCCGCTAACCTTGTGGGCCAAGTTCCCCGGTTTCATTGTTGTACCTCGCTGGATAATGCAGCGGGTCGATATCGCGAATACATGGAAAGAAGTGATGGGACGGCTTCGCAGAAAGACCAGACGAGAAGCGCAACGTGTCATCCGAAAATATAATTACCGTGCCCATGTAACCGATGGAACGGTCGCGGCGGATGATTTCTACGAACGCTTGTATAAGCCGCACATTAAAAAGCGACACGGTCTTGCCGCTGTTGTAGTCCCGCGAAAGCAATTCATTAATTCCTGCAGTCGCGGCAAAATCATTCAGCTTGTTCACGATGAAAAAGTTATTAGCGCTGCCTTATTAATTCATACTGGACGACAATTATCGATAGAATGGACGGGTATAGCGCCAGATGTTGATCAGACACAAGAGCAAGGTGTCACCGACGCTCTGGATTATTATACCTTACTGTATGCCTATCAGCAGGGATGTGATTTGCTCGACATGGGGCCAAGCAGAGCCCGAGTTGACGATGGATTGTTGAGATATAAAAGTAAATGGGGGGCAGTTGTATATCGAAAGAAAATTCCACAAGGAAGAATTATTATTGGTCCCGTTTATTCTACTGATGTCGCATTAAGTGCAATACTAAATCATAAATTTATATCGCTTGAAAACGGTGAACTTGTCAGTAGAGTTTTGCTGAGAGGCGACATGGACCAAGATTCAATCGAACAAGTGATTACCAATGAGTGGGTAGAAGGTTTGAATCGACTGTCAGTCTTTCTTCAGTCTGATAGCCTATCGGGTAGTGCGCGCATTCATCCACAAATTAAAATTGTCACTCATAAAAGTTTGTGCCAACTATATAACTTGTTTAAAAATAGTTTCGGCACATATAAGATTCAGGATCTTTAAAATTTTAAAAAATCACCTGGCATAATCAAATGCTATAAATGATGTTCTCTATAGTTTTTTTAGGCGTTGCGCTATGATTAAATGTAACACCGCAGACTTGTTTCTGGATTAAAATGAAATGAAGCTAAATTATAATGGAATTACTGTTTCTGTTATCAAAACATACGAAGATTGGCATAAAATATCGAATGTTTGGAATGAGATATGGGAAAATTCTCCAGGAGCTTCGGTGTTTAATTCGTTTCAATTCTTATCTAACTGCTGGAAATTTTATTTAAAAAAGGATAGTTCACTTTTTATTTTGATGTTGCACGATGAAAACAATCGTCCAATAGGGCTGGCGCCATTTATTTTTCGGCACAAACGGATTTTTGGCTTTTCTTTAAAAATATTGGCTTTTATATATCAACCTGGACTGAGCGATCGTCCTCAATTCTTGTTTTCTCATCGGCGGAAAGAGCAATTGAAAGCCATTTTCCGATTTTTGAGGGACAATCAATCTGACTGGCACATTTTGGAATTAACGGAGCAGGTCGTTGACACGGAATATGAGGATGCCTTATCTGATATATTCCAATACGATAAACGGTATCACATGCGGAAATACAGACAGCTTCCCCAGCCTTACTCGGATATTGATACAGCTGCTGACACCTGGGAAAAATATCTAACAACACGATCAAAAAACCATCGAAAAAAATGGCGAAATAAGAATAATCGATTAAGCAAGATTGGAAAAATTACGCTTACACGTCATGTTGACAATGCTGAAATTCCTGATTCACTTCAGGAATACCTGGAACTGGAGAAAAAAAGCTGGAAACGTGGCCAGGAAGCAGCCCTCGACCAAGATACGTTTGAGTTCTACTTAAAGCTCTCGGATAAAATTTTTCCAGAGGGAGGGTTGCACGTACTTCTTCTCCGCCGGAATTGCATTCCAATCGCTGGCCATATTGGTCTGGCTTTTCGAAATCGATATGCCGGTCTGCAATCGGTTTTCGATGAGGCATATCATTCCTTTTCGCCAGGCTTTCTTATTGGAGGGCATGATATCAAATGGGTCATAGAAAATGGATTTGTTGAATACGATTTCATGACCGGGTTCTTGTCAGACAAACTGTCTTGGACAGATACAATTCGTGAGAATTCTTTTATTCGGGTCATACGGAAGTATGCCTGGTGCGGCACTTATTATTTGGCGAAATTTTATATTATACCAAATGGGTTACGCTTGATGGCGCTTCTTGGGATCGATCGGTATTCTGCGTATCGGAATCATCTACTGGAGGCACCCTATTCAGATGAATCAGTTGGAAATGATCATTTCAATGATAAAAATTTAATCGGATGACACAATTATGCTGCTGATAAATAGAAAAGGCGGTGTGAAGAAGTACCTTCCCCTGGCGCCACTGAAATCACTCTGCAGGTTACAAATTCAGAAGCGAAAGCGAATGGGATGCGCTGTTGTTTTTAATTTAACCTTTAAATCCATATTTTCAGGGCATGGTCAGAGTTCAAAGGCTTTACCATTTGAACGACTCATCGTTACCCCTGTACTGAGTTGTCCCCACAATCTCAGCAGAAGCAGAAAACAATGAGTCGCTTCAAAAATAAACATATACCATTAGGCACTGTCAATACCATAACGTTTGGGTGCCCAAATATCGCCACAGGATACTTACTGGCGAGGTCGGAAACGAGGTTGGTAACTGTATCAGGGCCTATTTGCAACAAAAAACGGTTGAGATAGTTGAGATGAACATTCAACCAGATCATGTGCATATATTGGCGATGGTTCCTCCGAAAGTATCCATTTCCGACTATTGCGGTACTGTAAAGGGCAGAAAGGCAATCCGTGTTTTCAACAAATATCGAGATCTCAAAGATAAGCCTATTGGGGGCAATCATTTATGGGCCGAAGGCTACTGCGTTGACACAGTCGGCTTGGATTCAGAAATGGTCAGAAAGTACGTCAAGTATCAGGAGAACAAAGAGCGTAGAGCCGAAAAACAGCGCAAACTGTTTTAAAGCGTCAGCAGGGGTTAACTCAATTTCACCCCTTCGAGGGGTGGAACTTTATTAATTTGAAAAACATCAACATAGTGAAATGATGGAATATTTACCATTATTCCCTTGCCTGCGGACAAGCGATATCTTGAATAGGCCGGATTTTAAAAAGCTTCAGTTGCTTCTCAACATGCGGGATTGGGTCCCAACCTATTCCGGAACCACCGCACTAAGTTTGGCAGCTAGGAGTCTGAAAAAGCTGGATCGAACACACATTATAGTCCCATCGTTTAACTGCGGCCATGAAATCGAACCATTCCTGCGTGAGAATTTTAAGATCGATATGTACCGTATCAATCGATACGGAATCATCGATTTCGACCATCTCGCATCAAAACTGACAGGCAGACGACAAGTTGTTCTAGTAACCCATTTTTTTGGGTTTCCTCAGCATATCGAGGAAATCAGTGAGTTTTGCAGAAAAAAAAATGTTTATGTGTTGGAAGATTGCGCTCATTCATTTCTAAGTACCATAGCCGGAAAACCGCTCGGATCGTGGGGAGATCTTTCCATTTATAGTTATCGAAAATCTCTTCCATCTCCAGATGGTGGTGGATTAATGATAAACAATCCGGATTTGAGTTTGGTCCTGCCTTCCAGCGTCCCGAATGCTATGTCAGTGATGAAAAAAACAGCTGAACTTATCATAAACCAACTTCAGACATCTGCAAGCTTTTCTTCGCCACTTGCGTTCAAATTTATTGCCGGTATCAAACGTGCATTGTTGCTGTTGCAATCGCTTATTCAGAAAGGGACACGGCAGGAAAGTCTTCATTTTTATTCACCAGATGACGAATCCTACGAATACAGCTCAGAGATCCTTGATTGGAAAATTTCAGAATTATCCCTCAGGGTCATCGCAAATTGCAATCACCAAAAAATTCGAAAATCTCGCATTAGAAATTACCAATACGTGGCAAAGGCTTTAAAAGGCGCTGAACGACTTAGACCTTTGTTTCCAAACTTACCAGACGGCACATGCCCATTGGGATTTCCTTTTATCGGACCCGAAAACTGTGATGAAATCCATGATGTCATGGCGGATTATCCTTACCTGCTGCTGTGGTGGCCTCAATTCCACCCCGGTGTTAAATGGCATGATTTCTCAGATAGTGTTTGGTTAAAGCGCAATTGCTATTTTTTGTCGATTCATCAAGACTTGAGGAAATCACATCTAGACTTCTTGATCGATTGTACCCTTGAAGCTGATCAGAAACTGCGCGGAAAGTAGGCTTAATAGCTAAAACCAGATAATTTTAGAAACCGATGTTGAAGGAAATAGGCGTATGATGGCTTCAGATCCAAATCGTATTTTTGTCACAGAAATGAGATCTTTGGAAGAATGGGATGCCGTGTCTCAGATCTGGGATGATCTTGTACATAAAAGCCCCGATGCCTCGGTCTTTAACTCATTCTCATTCTTGCGCTGCTTCTATAACAAATTTCTCAACCTCCGTTCTTGTAATTTGGCGATCCTCATGCTTAAAGACGAAAGCGGTAATCCAATAGGTGCTGCACCAATGATACGGTTAAAAAAGCAGATAGCCGGATTACCGGTAAACGTGATATCTCTGATGTACAAACGAGTAATCACAGATCGGACGCAATTCCTTGTGCCGGATCGCAGTGAGGAACAACTGCGAGCAATATTTCAGTATCTTCAAAAGGATACAAAAAACTGGGATGTGTTAGAATTACAAGAGCAAGTTATTGATTCTGGGTATGAATCGATCGTTCGCTCTATATTCAAGGATACGGGTTCATATCACCTAGAAATAATAAACCCCGCTATTGATCCTTTCCTGAAAATGGAATTTGGCCTGAACGGATGGAAGAAATACCTGCTGACTCGCTCTAAAAAACATCGAAAGAAATGGCGGTACCTGCAGAACCGCCTACTGCGGGAAGGCACTGTGTCGGTGGTGCGCCATGCTGAAGGTGAAGATCTTTTTCCGATTGTAGCTAAATATCAAGAACTGGAGCAAAAAAGCCATAAATTTGGCACCCCGTCTGCTGTATCATCGCAAATCCGCGAGTTCTATATCGAACTTGCGACAGCCCTTCGGCCAAAAGGAAGTATGCATTTTGTTTTTTTACTTCTTGATGACACACCAATCGCTGGTCTTATCGGGATGTCATTTGAAAATAGATATGCTGCGCTGACAACTGTTTTTGATGAAAAGTTTTCAAAATTCTCTCCTGGTTTTCTCGTCGGTGGTTATGATATAAAATGGGCGATGGAAAAAGGTTTTTCGGAATATGATTTCATGTCTGGCTTTCTTACAGATAAATTACTTTGGACCGATTCCTTTAGGGTACTATGCTCACTTCGTATTATTAGGAAAAGCGCATGGGGAGGACTCTTCTACCTGACCAAATTTCGTATGATACCAGTTCTACGCAAAATACTGTGCAAAATAGGGCTGGATGACAAAGTGGAAAAGCTTCTGGGAAACCAAAAGTGGGTTTTGGATAAAAGCAAATTTGAGAAACACAATATTCAATTGCACAGCCGAAACGAGAGCTCGAATTTTACTTTTCATTCGTCTAACATCTCTGAATAAATTTTGTTTATCTAAGACTGAAGAAATTGAATTCGATGAAAATTGAATCTGTCAATCAAAACTATCCGCGCGTAAGTGTCATTATACCCACATACAATCGTGCAAACCTAATACCCAGAGCAATAGAAAGTGTGCTTCAACAAACCTATGAAAATATAGAAATTATCGTTGTTGATGATGGCTCTACCGACAATACGAAAGCCGCATTAAAACCATATTTTGACCGCATTACGTTCCTGACGTCGGATCACAAAGGTACAGCAAATGCACGGAACATTGGTATGAAAGCAGCCAATGGTGAGTATATAGCGTTTCTTGATTCCGACGATGCATACCTTTCATATAAACTGTCGCTACAGATTGATTTTATGACGAGACATCCGTCTATTGGGATGGTGTGCACGGAGTTTTCGGGTCGTTATGAAGATGGATTTGTTGATGAATGTTTTCTGAAGAATTATCACGGCATATGGAAACAAAAAGGCTGGCGCTATAAAGATGTTTTTAAAGAAAATCAAGGCATCTTAAATTCCCCATTCATAGACAGGCCGATAGATTTTTATATAGGGAATATTTTTAAATATGTCATTCAAGATTCTTTAATTCCCTCAAATACGATTTTGTTTAAAAAAAAAATCTTAGATATAGTCGGGTATCAGAACATCGAATATCGTTTTGCCCAGGAATATGAGTTCGTTGTAAGAATTTGTAAATACTACAAGGTTGCATTTTTGAACATTCCGACCTATGTGCTGCACATTCACAAAGATCAGGTAACTGCTTTTCATGAATACAAAGTTAACAAAGAAAAGATAGAATTTCTGAAGGATATTTATATGGCTTATGTTGTTAGAAATACGGTAAAAGATTGGGCGTACAATGATACAGATTTTTATCACCAGAATAAAACTTTGGTTAATAATTGTTTTAGCGAATACAATTATTACATTGGAAAATTTTGGTTGAAATATGGCGATTCGGTCAATGCTAAGGAGAGTTTTTATGAGAGTCTTCGCAAAAGTCCATTGCGGATTACCGCACTTTTTTACTGGCTGATAACCTGCCTTCCGAAGACTTTACAACGAGTTTCTCTTCTATTCATAGATATTTTGTTTAAGCTGGAAAAAACAAAAATATTAAATTCAAAAATCATTTGAAATTATTGATTCTTTTTATTGGAACATTAAAGACACAATTTACAGTATTGCGCGTGCTATCGAAAAACATCGATAGATATACAAATTGGAACAGAGTGTAAACGCGCCTTATTGCTTTGGTTCTAAGACAAAGCTTGAACACTGCCTCGAGTTGGCAGCCTTACACACTGAATTCGATTGGACCGAGCAGCCACTGGTTACACTTAAATAGACAAGATTGATTTTAATCAATTTTTCAGGTTTTGGAACCACTGGATATTATGACAGTAAAAAAACAATCCGATTACTTTGAGAAAGACTTAGTGAGCAAGTCATTGTTCTTTTCGTTTTCGTTGTACATTAGAATGTTTTTAAAATTGATAAGCGGTATTTTTATAGCAAAATTTCTAGGTCCATCTCTGTTCGGATTAAAAAACGCTTATGACCTCGCCCTCGGATATGAATCGTATTCGAATCTTGGCACGTTTTCAGCTTTAAATCGTCAGGCGCCATTATATCGAGGTCAACAAAACATTGACAAGGCAAACATTGCAATTAGTACTGTGTATACAATCAGCCTGACTTATGCCTCGATAGCAGCAGTGATAATAATAGTGGTGTCACAGATTATGAGGTATCAGGGATACGAACAAAGATACATCGATTTTGCCTTCTTCTTCGGCATCATGATTTTAACCGGCAGAATGATCAGCTTTTTGCAAACAAAACTTAAAATAGATCAAAGATTTTATGTGTTGAGCATAAATCAAATGCTCTATGGTTTTACCGCCGCGATTTTTGGTGTCATGTTGGTATTTTATTTTAGGTTTAGGGGTCTTCTCATAAGCCTTTTGATTGCTGACTCGATTTGCCTTTGCTATTTATTCTTAAATGAAAAGAAACTACCAGAGGTAAAAATTTCTCTCAAACATTATTGGGCACTTTTAAAAATTGGATTTCCAATGATGATCCTGTTCGTTCTGCTCATGTTGTTGAGCAGCGTGGATCGTACGCTGATTCTCGCTATGATTTCTGAGAAAGCTTTGGGCTATTATGGAATAGCGACAGTCGCTACAGGTGTGATCGCAACAATACCACAAGCCATTCACAACGTTACAATAGCACCAATAATGGAAAAACTTGGCAGGAATAAAAATAGTCAAAGCATCAAAAATTATTTAAATGATCCAATGTTACTGCTTGCATATCTCCTTCCGATACTAATATGTTGTCTATATTTTTCTATACATTTACCCATTAATTACTATTTATATAAATACATTCCGTCAATCCCTGTCGTAAAAATTCTATTAATTGGAGCCTATTTTGAAGCAGTGGCTACCCCTTCATTATCCATAGCGCTTGCACTCAACAAACAAATAAGGTTAATTATTATTGTACTTCCAATTGTTGGATTGAATTTCGGTCTGAACTACATGTTTATCAAAACAGGTTGGGGATTGAACGGCGTGGCTGCTGGTACAAGCATTTCTTTTTTTGTTTATTTTTGCGTCATTCAATATTTTGCCCAGCTACAGTTTAAAGTAAGTTTCCAGGTCTTTTTAAAAAGATTATTTATAATTTTTGTTCCATTCGGATATTCTTTAATCATTATTTTCCTTATTAATACTTTTATAGAAATTGAAATTAAGGGAATCTTGTCAGATATCTTTTCTACAATATTGAGGATCGTTACCTTTATTATTTTTTACAGTATTTTGATTTACAACATGAGAAAACAGTTTGGATCTGTTATGCTTAATAGTAAAATAGTTTCACTTTTAGAGAAAATCAGATTCCGGATTTGGCGAGAAAAACTTTGTTGAAAATAATTCGCTTTAAAGGAAAGTCATGAATAAACAAGATAATATTGAGATTTTAAAAAGACCTTTGGCATCCGCTGCATATTTTATCCAATCGGCGTTAAACATTCGCCCCAAGGGAATGTGCCTCGTTACCGGATGTCCGCGTTCTGGAACATCGGCCATGCTGGCTTGGCTGCATAGCAATAAAGAGGTTGCACGCTTTTTTGAATCCCGCATCCTTATTAGCGCTCATCGCTTCTACTCAGAGGCCGATCGATTTGAGGATCTGACTCATGATATGGATTATCTGACCACAGAAATTCGCAAACTTGTACTGAAGCATTATGCAAGCCGAAAGTTGATATTCATGAAACAACTGGTTGAAAAGGAGCCTTTAGAACCTATTGCTTTTCCTGATGAAGATTATGCTTCATTCCTATCTAATATCCGAAAAATGTTTCCAGATATGAAGCTCGTTTTCATGATACGAAATCCAATCAACACGATTTGGTCAATGATGAATCGAAAATGGGGCTACAGTCTTGCATCTAACCAACTTCGGCGCTTCACCTTGGAGGAGTGCATTCGAACATGGAATGCTTGCACTTCACTTGCTCTTCAATATACCAGGGAAAAGAATGTGTACATATGCCAATTCGAAGACCTCATTGAAGAGCCTTTGAAGACATCAACTCAAATACTTCGTTTTCTGAGCCTCCAATACTGTCCGGCATTTGAGACGAGACAGACTAAAACTGCTGGTTTTGGAAAATCTGACAGACAGACCATTCTTCGAGAGACATCCGATCAAATGGATGCTATCAATCGTTTTTTTGCATTTAGAACCAAAGACTTACATTCATTGTAAATGATTCCGAAGATCGATAATGTTCACTTCATGACCTTCTTCAAAATATATTTAGCTTCAGAGGTATGAACTTTAACCTGGTGCTTGCTATGCCTGCCCTTGAGTTTGGCTATTTTGACGGCCTCTTTGCGCTCGCGAAGAATTTATTATAGCTTTTTCGCCCTTTTGTGGTCTCCGCCAGACGAATTTTCCAACCTCGTTTTACAGTTGTATAAACCCCTGAAGCGTTCATTTTGAGCCTCAAAACCCTGCCAAATGAGCGTTTGTGTCAATTTTCGAGATTGTCCTCATCGCGGTTCGGGAAGTACTGCATCGAGGTCTTCTTGAGTTCGCGGCGGCTGAACAGCAGGGCGTAGTCGGCGACGCCCGATTTTTCGGCCATTTTGCGGGCCGTTGCGCGGCATGAGGCCTCGTCGCGGGCGTGGATCATGGTGTAGAGGTTGTAGGGCCAGTCATCGGTGGGATTGCGCCGGTAGCAGTGCGACACCTGCCGGAAACCGGCCATGATCTTGCCCACGGTTTCGATCCGGTCTTCTTCGACTTGCCACGCGACCATGGCGTTGGCGGTAAAACCGGATTTCTGGTGGCGGATGGTGGCGCCGAAGCGGCGGATGACACCGCGGGCGCATAAATTCTGCAGTATCTCCAGCAGTCGTTCCTCCGGGATGTCCAGGCTCTTTGCAATCGGCCGGTAGGGTCGGCTGGTGACCTCGATGTTACCCTGAATGGCGGCGATGACCCTTTTTTCGATTTCCGTTAGCATGGGACCTCTTTTAGAATGGTTCGGGTGAGTAAGTCAAGGGTCCGGGTTGTGGGTTTCGAGTTGCGCGTTACGGGTTTCGAGTTGCGGGTTGGAAGTGCGAATTTTTCACACAGACTCTGGGCGGGCGAGCCCTTTACTTTTCTGGAAAAAGCCGCCGGATGTCGGCTTCAGTTGCCCGGCAGATGCCGCGCTCGGTGATGAAACCGGTCACCAGGCGGGCGGGCGTCACGTCGAAGGCATAGTTGATCGCCGGGCTGCTTTGCGGCGGTACCAGCACGCGGCGGAGTATGCCGTCCGCGCTGCCCTGAACAAAGCGGATTTCATCCGGGTCGCGTTCTTCCACGGGTATCTCTTCGAGGCCGTCACGCAGCTGCCAGTCGAAGGTGCTCGAGGGGAGGGCCACGTAGAAGGGCACTTCGTTGTCGCGGGCCGCCAGGGCCTTGAGATAGGTGCCGATTTTGTTGGCCACGTCGCCGGTGCAGGTGGTGCGGTCGGTGCCGACGATGACGATGTCCACCAGGCCGTGCTGCATGAGGTGCCCGCCGGTGTTGTCGGCGATCAGCGTGTGGGGCACGCCGTGTTTGGACAGCTCCCAGGCCGTCAGACGGGCGCCCTGGTTGAGAGGACGGGTCTCGTCGACCCAGACGTGAACCGGGAGGCCGCGATCATGAGCGGCGTAAACCGGTGCGGTGGCCGTACCGTATTCGACGCAGGCCAGCCAGCCGGCATTGCAGTGGGTCAACACGTTGACGGGACGGTTGTGCTTGCGTTCACGGATGGCCGTGATCAAGGCCAGCCCGTGTTCCCCGATGTTGCGGCAGTTTTCGACCTCCTCCTCGGCGATGGCGGTGACTTCGTCGCGGGCGATGCCGATTGGATCGGCTCCCGACGGTTTTTTCGCAAGGGTGGCCAGCATGCGATCCACGGCCCAGGCGAGGTTGACGGCCGTCGGCCGAGCCTCTTTGAGCATGCGACCGGCTCGTGCGGCGGTGTTCGGATCACCCGGATCCCGCCGCACGGCCAGGTAAACCCCGGAGGCGGCCGTGACCCCGATCAAGGGTGCACCTCGTACGGCCATCTCCTTAATGGCCAGAATGGCGTCCGAGACATCCGCCAACTCCATGATGACCAGCTCGTGGGGCAGCCGCCGCTGGTCGATGATTCTGACCGTACCGCTCTTTTCATCCAGCCAGATCGGCCGCATCGTTTTGCCGTCGACGTTCATGCGATTTTCCTTTCTTCCCGTTTCCGTCCGTTTCTTTTAAACCACATCATTTTTTAATTGACGAACAGCGGAGCGATCTGGAATTTTTCGACGTCCACCAGGCCCCGATCGGTGAGCTTAAGGGCCGGTATGACCGGCAGGGCCAGGAAAGACAGCGTCATAAACGGGTCGTTCAGCGGGCTGCCGAGGGAGCGGGCTGCCGCGGTCAACCGGTCCAGGTGAGCGGCGACCTCCGCAAGCGGTGCCTCCGACATCAAACCGGCGATCGGCAGTGCCAGTTCGGCCAAAAGACGGCCGTCAGCCACCACTGCCAGTCCGCCGGCCATCTTGATGACCCTCTTGACGGCAGCCGACATGTCGTGGTCGCCCACACCGGCGACGATGATGTTGTGGGCGTCGTGAGCCACGCTCGTGGCAATGGCTCCCCGCTTCAGACCCAGACCCTTGACGAAGGCCGCGGCGATGCGGCCGGTGCCGCTGTGTCGGTCGACGACGGCGATCTTGAGCAGGTCCCGGCCGGGATCCGACACCGTTTGGCCGTCCTCGATCCGGGCTTCGGCGACAATCGAACGCGTGATGATCTGCTCGGGCACGATCTCGATGACCCGCACCCGTCGGCCGGTCGCCGCAATCGAAAAATCGAGCGCACCGGGCGGCACCCGCATGGCAAGGGGCGCTCCGATCGGCCGGGGTGTTTCGATATCGTCGACGGTGCGGCCGTCGACCGCCGCCAGTCGTCCCCGGCTGTAGACCCGGCCGACCTTCAGGTCGTGCAAGTCGTCGATCACCAGCAGGTCGGCCCGGCGTCCCGGGGCCACCGCCCCCAAGTGTCGGAGGCCGAAGAATTCGGCCGGGTTGAGCGTCGCCATCTGAACGGCGACGACCGGATCCAGACCCCGCCCGATGGCGCTGCGGACGATGAAGTCGATGTGCCCCTCGGTCAGCAGGTCGTGCGCGTGCCGGTCGTCGGTGCACCACATCATGCGGCGGCAGGTGCGCGGATTGACCAACGGCAGCAAGGCCGCCAGGTTTTTAGCCGCCGTGCCCTCGCGCACCATGATGTGCATTCCGGCCTGCAATTTTTCGCGCGCCTCTTCCAGTGTCGTGCACTCATGGTCGCTGGCCATGCCGGCGGCGACGTAGGCGTTCAAATCGACGCCGGTCAGCCCCGGGGCGTGACCGTCGACCGGTTTGCGCGCTCCTTCGGCCAGGGCGATCTTGCGCAAAACTTCCCGATCGGTGCCCAGCACGCCGGGATAGTTCATCATTTCCGCCAACCCCAGGATCCGGTCCTCCTGCATGAATGGCTGCAGGTCGTCGGCCGTCAGCCGGGCGCCCGCGGTTTCCATGTCGGTGGCCGGCACGCAGGAGGGGAGCATGAAAAAGACGTTGATCGGCTGCCCCTCGCTTGCGGCGAGCATGTACCGGATCCCTTCGGCACCCAGCACGTTGGCGATCTCGTGCGGATCGGCAATTACGGTGGTGGTGCCGTGCGCCACAACCGCCCGGGCAAACTCGGTGACTCCGGTCATGGCACTTTCGATGTGGACGTGGGCGTCGATGAATCCCGGAGCCACGATGCGGCCGTCGATATCGACGGTTTGCCGGGCCCGGTAGGGGCCGATGCCGACGATGGTTCCTTCTTTGACGGCGATATCGCCCGTCACGATCTCACCTGAAAAAACGTCGACGATGCGGCCGCCTTTGAGCAGCAGATCGGCCGGCGTTTCGCCGCGCGCGCAGCGGATTGTCTCAGCGTCGATCATGGGTGTATGCCCTTTGGGTTCAGAGGTTCAGGGTTCGGGGTTCGGGGTTCAAAGGTTCAGAGGTTCAGGGTTCAGCCCAGCCGCTGGCCTGAAAAGCGGCCAGTTTGATATAGAAAGAAACTGTGCCATTTTGGCGTAGTTTCATACGAGGGTTCAGCGACGCCTTTGGCCGCCTAGTCTGATCGTGCAAGAAACACTTTTAAGCTTCTGTAAAAATTCCAAATCATAAATAACAAATAACAAATAAATCACAATGACCAAAATTCAAAATGACAAACCTGTTTGGGTCCTTGGATATTGAGATTTGAGATTTATTTGGAATTTGGAGCTTGGAATTTGATATTTCCGAATACATCGATGCTCGGGATGGATCTATAAAGTTTGCCTTTCTAATGGGTATAACACCGTTGAGTTTCATATAAGCGATCACGGAAGGATTTCAATCCATCAACCCTGAATGGGGAACGGTGAACCTTTGAACCTATATTGCTTCAATCCATCAACCCTGAACGGGGAACGGTGAACGTTGAACCATTCAACCTATGCTAAAGTTACCTTAGCTCCGACGGCACGTGCCAGGGTGTTGACGTGCTCCATGATCGGTCCCAGATCGAGGTGCAGCGGCTGTCTATCTCTCACCAGCAGACGGCCGTCGACGACGACCGTGGTGACGTCGCTGCCCCTGGCGGCATAGACCACGTGCGAGACCGGATGGTACATCGGCACCAGATGCGGCTGCCGGGTGTCGATGACGATCAGGTCGGCTTTCTTGCCAGTCTCGAGCGAGCCGATTTCGTTTTCCATGCCGATGGCGCGAGCCCCGCCGCGTGTGGCCAGGGTGAGCACGGTCTGCGCGTCGGCCGCCGTCGGCTGCATGTCGCGCACCTTGTGCAGCTTGGCGGTGATGTCCATGGTCTGAAACAGGTCGAGGGTGTTGTTGCTGGCACAGCCGTCCGTGCCGAGACCCACGGCGATTCCGGTGGCCAGAAGACCGGTGAGAGGGGCGATGCCGGCACCCAGCTTCATGTTGCTTTCGGGACAGTGGGCCACGGTCGCTCCGCGGTCTGCCACAATCGCCATGTCGTCCTGGTCCACCCAGACCGCGTGCACCAGCAGGGTTGCGGTGTCGATCAACCCCAGCCGGTCCAGGTAGCCGATGGGGGTCGTGCCATGCTGTGCGCGGATTCGTTTGTGTTCGTCGCGGGTTTCGGCCGCATGAATCTGAAAGAGCAGGCCGTGTTTCTGTGCCAGTTTTTTAGCCGATTTAAGGGTTTCCGCGGAACAGGCGTAGGGGGAATGGCAGAAAATCGACGGCCGTATGCGCGAATCCTGGCCGGTCCACCGTTCGGCGAACCGGCCGGCAACCGTGATGTTTTCCTTCGGATCGGGGATGCCCGGGGCCGGAAAGTCGATCACTCCCTGGCCCAGGACAGCGCGCAGACCGCAGGCCGCAACCGATTCGGCCACCGCCTCTTCAAAGAAGTAGCCGTCGCAGCAAGTCGTGGTTCCCGACAGCATCATCTCCGTGCAGGCTAGGGCCGTCCCCATTGAGACGCTTTCGGCTGTCATATGAGCAGCCTCGGCCGGAAAGATGTAATTGTCGAGCCATTGTTGAAGGGGCAGATCATCGGCCAGCCCGCGAAAGAGGGTCATGGGCAGATGGGTGTGGGAATTGACCAACCCGGGCAGAATCAGGCCGCCGCCGGCATCGATGACCATTTTCGCATCGGGGAGGTCCTTTTCATCCGTCAGAGGTTCAACGCGGACAATCTGGTCGGCCTCGGTGCAGATCAACCCGTTTTCGATGATCTCGAACCGATCGTTGACGGTGACAACGGTGCCGTTGTGGACCACAATGTCGTAAGGCATTCGACCTCTCCAACCTAAATTCGAATCATTTTCTTAAAGCAATACATCATAAAATTAGGTGAGTTGGAAAATAGTCTCATAGAGACCGGATCCGGGCGGCGATGCGGTTGACATCCGCCATCACCTGCCGCTCGTCGAGGCTGAGCAGGCGGCTGTTCTCCATTACCACCCGGCCGTTGATGACGACCGTGCTCACATCGCTGCCGCGGACCGCGTAGACCAGGTGCGAGACTGGATTGTACATCGGGGTCAGGTGGGGGCGGGTCGTGTCGATGACAATCAGGTCGGCGGCCTTGCCCGCTTCCAGGGATCCGGTCACCTGTTCGAGCCCCAGGGCGCGGGCGCCCGCGATGGTGCCCATGCGCAGCACGGTGGCAGCATCCAGGACCGTGGGGTCGAGCGTACTGACCTTGTGCAGTTTGGCGGCGGTGTCCATTTCCAGGAAAAGATCGAGATTGTTGTTGCTGGCGCAGCCGTCCGTACCGATCGCCACGCAGACACCGGCCCGGAGCAGCTCGGGCACCGGGGCGATACCGGAGGCGAGCTTCATGTTGCTTTCGGGATTGTGGACGACCTTGACGTCGTGGGCTTTCAAAAGGGCGATGTCCTCTTCGTTCAGAACCACGCAGTGACAGGCGAGCAGGTTGGGGCCGAGCACGCCCAGTTCGGCCAGCCAGGCGACTGGCGTCCGGCCGAATGTGTCCAGAATCCGGTCGACTTCGCTGCGGGTTTCCGACAGGTGGGTGACCAGCGGCAGACCATTTTCGCGCGCCAGGGCCGCGGCGCGCTGGAGCAGTTCGGCGGCGCACAGGTAAGGGGAGTGGGGTTCGACGGCGACGGTGATCAGCGGATCGTGTTGCCAGGTTTCGATCATGCGCTCGACATAGGCGAACCCCTTTTCGAGCGAACCGTAATTGGGGGAGGGGAAATCGTACAGCACCTCGCCCACAACCGCCCTTACACCGGCCGCGCTCGCGGCGCGCGCCACCGCGTCTTCGAAAAGGTACATGTCACAGAAACAGGTGGTGCCCGAACGGATCATTTCGGCGCAGGCCAGCAGCGTGCCGCGGTAGACCGTTTCTTCGTCGAGCTGTGCTTCGGCCGGAAAAATGTGATCGTCGAGCCATGTCATCAGGGGCAGGTCGTCGGCCAAACCCCTGAAACAGGTCATGGCGGCGTGCGTGTGGGCGTTGATCAGACCGGGCATGACGATGCCGCTGCCGGCGTCGATGCGGCGCACGACCGACCAGTCGGTGAAGTCCGCCGCGGGTCCAACCGCCAGAATACGGTCGCCGGCCACGGCCACGGCACCGCCCTCGATCCGTGAGTCGGCGGCATCCATGGTCAGCACGATGCCGTTTGAGATCAAGAGGTCAGCCGACTGGGGGATCATCGTCGATGTGCTCCACCACGTAGTGTAAGAGGGCTGCCACTTTGGACGCGGTCGCGCGGGCCACCGCGATGATTTCCTCCATGGTGGCCGGTTGCGGTGCGTCCGGATCGCTGATGTTGGTGATGGTCGAAAGACCCAGAATTCTCATGCCGGCGTGTTGGGCGGCAATGACCTCCTGGACGGTCGAAAATCCAACGGCGTCCGCACCGATAATTTTGAGATAGCGCACCTCGGCCGGGGTTTCCAGCGACGGCCCCTTCAGGCCGGCGTACACACCGGTCTGAAGACGGACCTGAGCCGTGCGGGCGCCGTCGGCGGCCAGCCGCCGCAGGCGCGGATCGTAGGCTCGGGTCATGTCGGGAAACCGCACGCCCCAGTTTTCCTCGTTGGGCCCGACGAGCGGATTGGCGCCGGTCAGGTTGATGTGGTCGCTGATGTCCATGAGATCGCCGGGCCGAAAGCGCGGATTCAGGCCTCCGGCGGCGTTGGTCAGAA